>Ga0315900_10002577_pt1 | contig 27479 bp, 32 predicted proteins | sample LakEriMetagenome_FD_203521 | JGI IMG/M metagenome (GOLD analysis project Ga0315900, IMG submission 203521) | Freshwater fungal communities from buoy surface, Lake Erie, Ohio, United States - Buoy 12 MA114 | ecosystem: Environmental > Aquatic > Freshwater > Lake > Lake biofilm | place: USA: Lake...
CAACGTATCCCAGCTCGTTATCAACGATTTGGTCAATGCCATCAAAAAGATGCTATTGGACGATACATTGCCGCCGGATACCATGAGCGCGAGATCCGCAACCGAAGTCGCGGAGCGCATGAAAGAGTTATCTCAGAACATTGGACCAGCTTATGGCCGCTTGATTACCGAAGTCATGCAACCAATCGTTCGCCGCACCATGGAAGTCATGGACGAAATGGGTCTAATCGATTTCCCATTGAAGGTGGACGGCTCCGAAGTTAAGGTAGTGCCAACTGGATCGCTTGCCCAGGCTCAGAATATGCAAGAAGTAAACGACGTATTGCAATTCGTTCAGGTAGCGGGCCAAGTAGGTCTAGGCGCCCAGCTTGCGATCAACCAGGAAGAGCTGGCCGATTACCTGGCCGATCGCCTGGGAGTGCCAAGTTACTTAATTAACTCAAAAGAGCAACGCCAGGCAATCATGGCGCAAATGGCCCAGGCCGCCCAAATGGCCCAGGCCGCACAAGCACCCGCTGGCGCAGAACAACCACAAGCACAAGAGGTCTAAAAGATGATGGAAGAAGGATGGGAAGGTCTCCGGTCCCCGGAGATCAAGCAAAAGGGCGCGTCGGACAATGAGATTGATCTCCTGGTCACTCGCGTCTTTTCTACCGATGATGGCGTAAAGCTCTTGGAATGGCTAAGAGCTACAACCATCGAACAGCCGACCTGGTTTCCTGGCGAGGACCCTTCCCATGGGTTTGCCCGCGAGGGTCAAAACTCCCTGGTCCGGGAATTAGAGCGGCGAATTAAACGAGCGAGGTCTTAAATATGAGCGATACCGACAACTTGACCGCTGATACTAGCGATAATCAAGCCGGCAATAACGCAACAAGTAGCAACAAGGACGATTCAGGTAGCCTACTGAACGTGAAACCAGCGGAAAAACCAGGTCAAAAGATGGATGATCTAGCGGCTCCGCACATGGAAGTAGATCCAAACGACAAGCCCCAGGAAGTAGATAACGACGAAGAGCTGGATTTCGTTCGCCCTGAATTTTTCCCTGAAAATTTTTGGGACGAAGAATCCGGTCCGGACGTTGAGGGGCTGGCCAAGGCGTACTCTGAGTTACGGGCCAAAATGTCTGCTGGTAAACACAAGGCACCCAAGGACGGTAAGTATGAGATTACCAGTCTAAAGGACCGCGGAGTGGCCGAAGATGATCCGATGCTAAAGGATTTCGTAGGACTGGCCAAGGATCAGGGTCTAAGCCAGGAGCAATTCGATCAAATGATCGATCTCTATACGAATCACATGGGCGCCGCAGATGAGCAAATGAAAACCAGCCGCGAAGCTGAGATGAAGAAACTGGGCCGCAATGCGGACAAGATCGTTCAATCAACTGAGCAATGGCTAGTCAAAATGCAAAATGCTGGCACTCTCAATCAAAACGAGATCGAGGCAATTGGGCGCGCTAGTAATAATGCGTCGTTTATTTCTGCGCTCCACAAGATCCGGGCATCCTATATGGAAACGGACATTCCTGGACTTGAAATGCAAGAAAGCCAAAAGATGAGCATGAGCGATGTTCAGTCGATGATGGCAGATCCAAAATACGGAAAAGATCCGGCTTACACCAAAAAAGTGGAAGATATGGTCTATTCAATGTTTGGAGAGGGAAACCGTTAGACTTCCCGGTCACAACGAAAAAGAGTGCGAAGCTGATTGCAACGCACTCTTTTTTTATTTATAGTGTTACGTAATGGATAACCGCAAGGCCCGTTACTACGCGTAGCGACCCGCTTGGATAATCGCAAAGCTAAAAATGATTTTTAACTTTTTAAACTTTGATATGAAAGGAAATTGAGATGGCACTACAAATCTCTAATGCTTTCGTCACGTTATTCGATAGCGAAGTTAAACAGGCCTACCAGGCGCAACGCGCCCTTGCTGGTTTGACACGTGAGCGTACTAACGTTGAAGGCTCGACTGTAAAATTCCCAAAAATTGGTAAGGGAACCGCGTCTGTTCGTGTACCACAAACTGACGTAGTACCTTTGAACGTTACTTATTCACAAGTAACTGCAACCATGACCGACTATATCGCCGCAGAATATAGCGATATTTTCCATCAGCAACGCGTTAACTTTAACGAGCGTCAAGAGCTTGTTCAGGTCGTATCCGGTGCTATTGGCCGTCGCATGGACCAGGTAATCATTGATGCTCTTATTGCCGCATCCAGCACCGGTACTGTTGCAAACACTATTCAAAACGACGGCTCCACCGGATCCGCTACTGACTTGAACGTTGGTAAGCTCCGCGCCGCCAAGAAGTATTTGGATAGCAAGAACGTACCAATGGAAGGCCGTACGATCGTTCTCCATGCTAACAACTTGTCTGCTCTCTTGGGTCAAACAACTGTTACCAGCTCTGACTTCAACACCGTTAAGGCGTTGGTAACTGGTGAAGTAGATACCTTCTTGGGCTTTAAGTTCGTTACCATCGGTGATCGTGACGAAGGTGGTTTGCCAAAAGCAAGCGCCGATCGTACCGTATTCGCATTCCATCGCGATTCAGTAGGAATGGCAATTGGTCTCAATCAAACTAGCCGTGTTGACTATATCGCTGAGAAAACATCTTTCTTAGTGGCATCTATGTTCAGCGCCGGCTCAGTAGCGATTGATTCTGAGGGCATCGTTAAAATCACTTGCGCTGAATAAGGAGACTAAATCATGGCATTTACTCGCGATAATTTTGGTCCAATCGGTAACGTTGCAAAAAGTGGCGTATCTCCAGTAATGTGGGGTTATCGCACCAATGACGCAATCGCTGACGTTAATACAGAAGGCTATTTCAATGCAGTAGCCGACATCGTTAAAGTAGGCGATCTAGTTTATTGTGCAACGAGCGTAGATAGCACCCTTGTAGCTACATTGGCAGTCGTTCGTTCGAACGCTTCCGGCGTAGTAGATATTGACAACGGTACAACTCTCGCAAGCACCGACGGAGACTAAGTAGTACCAATAAGTCCGGGCGGAGAAATCCGCCTGGATTTTTATCATTAAAGGATTTTTATGGCGTCAGGTGATACAAAACTATCGATATGTTCTGATGCTCTTATTTATCTAGGGCAAAAACCACTAACGTCATTTTCAGAAGTTTCTGATTCGTCGCAGATTTGCGACCGTCTTTATGACGACATCCGGGACATGGTTTTGTGTATGTATCCCTGGAGCTTTACCCTAAAGAAAAGCCAGCTTGCCCGTTTGGTAGATACCCCGACATTTGGCTGGAAATACCTTTATCAATTACCTGGTGATCGCATCGCTGGCGTTCGCGCCGTCCATGCGGATGACACCGTTAACTATCCGGCCACCGTTGAATTTGATGTTCAGCAAGACAAATTGCTAACCAATATCGAAGAGGCCTGGATCGATTACCAATACCGCACACCTGAAAGCGAAATGCCCAGCTATTTCGTCAATTTCTTGAAGTATGCCCTGGCCGCTAATTTTGCTCAGATGGTAACTGACCAGCTTACAAAAGCTGAGTATTACCAGCGTTTAGCATTTGGATTGCCGGAAGAGAATATGCGCGGCGGATTCTTCCGCCAGGCAATGACCATTGACGCACAAAGCCGTCCGTCCGTTACATTGGATAACCAGGACGCATTCCCGCTTATCAATGTACGGTTTGGATAATGCCACGTTCAGTTCTCATTCAAACCAATTTTGTAGTCGGTGAATTGGACCCGCTCTTGCGCGGCCGCATTGACTTAAATCAATATTACAACGCACTTCAAAAAGCTACTAATGTAGTAATCCAACCCCAGGGCGGCGCACGTCGTCGTGAAGGTTTGCAATACATTGACACTTTGCCGGCTAACCTGGCAAGCCAGGCACTTAAACTTGTGCCGTTTCAATTTAACGTACTTGATTCCTATATGTTTGCGATCGTCCCTGGGCGCGTTTACATTTATAAGAACAAGGCGCTTATTACCAATATCAACGGATCAGGCAACAACTACCTGGCCGTGGCCAGCTTTACGTCCGGCGTTATTCCAGGACTAAAATTTGCCCAGTCAGCCGATACAATTATTTTTGTCCAAGAAGATTTAGCGCCAGTCAAGTTTGTACGCGGCGGGACTGACGCGAGCTGGACCGTTTCGACAATTGCGTTTGATGAGATCCCGTCGTATGCCTATACGCTAACGGTGACAACTCCAACATCCGGCCATCTAACCCCATCGGCAACAAGCGGCAACGTTACCCTTACGTCGCAAAATTCGTTTTTTGCAACGAGTGACGTTGGGCAATATATCAATGCTGAACCCCAGGGACGGGCAAAGATTGTGCAATTCGTAAGCAATAATAGCGTCAAAGCCATTGTTGAGATTCCGTTTTTTGATACCAGCAATATCGCCCAGGGCAACTGGGAGATTGAGCGCGGATATGAGGCGTCCTGGAGCGTAAGCCGCGGATGGCCAAGATCAGTAACATTCCACGAAGGCCGTCTATTTTTTGCCGGTGCCAAGTCCAGGCCAACCACCGTATGGGGATCTCGCGTATCGGATTTCTTTAATTTCCAATACGGCGAAGGATTGGACGATGAAGCCGTAGAGGCAACCATTGACACGTCGCAACTCAATACGATTACCGATATTTATTCGGGCCGTGACTTGCAAATCTTTAGTATTGGCGGCGAGTTTTACGTCCCCCAGGCAACCCTGGAACCAATTACGCCGACTAACTTTATTATTCGCACGTCAACCAAAATCGGCGCAAAGAATAATTTCCCAGTTATTGGCCTGGATTCCGGAACCTTGTTTTTGCAACGCCAGGGCAAATCCGTTAACGAGCTATTGTTTACCGATACCGAGGCAACCTACATTGCCAATAACGTGACATTACTATCCGGACACCTGGTCAAGAACCCAGTCGATATGGCTCTTAACCGGGCAACGTCAACTGACGATACCGATCGTTTATATGTCGTTAACGGCGATGATGGAACGATTATGTGTATTTCATTGCTGAGATCGCAAAGCGTTATTGCACCATCGGAATTTACAACTGATGGACTATTTAAGGCCGTGGCCGTTGACGTCAATACGGTTTACGTCATTGTGGCCAGGAGTGTCAATGGATCAACCGCCTATTACGTTGAAGCATTTAATCGCGATCTGACAATGGATAGCGCTAAGTTTGCTAATACTAGCGGCGCATCTGCATCTATGTCTCACCTGGTAGCCAAGACAGTTAAAGTAATTCGCGATGGCATCCTGGAAGCTGACAAAACGGTACCAGGTGGCGGCACAGTTACATTCTCAACGGCCGCAACTGCATCCTGGCAAGTCGGTTTGAATTACAACATTAACCTAAAAACTATGCCAGTCGAGGCAAAGATGGCGTCGGGTAATATCCGCGGATTTAAAAAGCGGATTATGGAGATCAATGCGGATGTATTTCAAACCCAGTCAATGACTATCAATGACAATCCTATTCAGTTTAGACAATTTGGATCGAACGTATTAGATACGGCAATTCAGCCATTTACCGGAGTTAAGAAGGCCGGCCCATTGCTAGGATTCGATAAAGAGGGAACAATAACGGTAACGCAAGGCGAACCGTTAAAGTTCAATTTGTTAAACATGGAATTTAAAGTTTCGATAGGACAATAATCATGGAAGTCGCAATTGCCGCAATGCTTGTAAGCGCCGTTGGCCAATATCAACAAGGTCAAACGCAACAGAAAATTTATAATGCCCAGGCACAAGCCGCTCAACAACAGGCGGACTTTCAAGCCCAGCAAGTAACAATGCAAGGCAGAACCGAAGCCATTCGCGCCCAGCAAGAGGGACTAAAAACGTTGACAAACATTAACCGAACAATCTCTACGGTAAGAGCTAGAGCTGGCGCCGGAGCAATTGATCCGTTTGGCGGATCGGCTGGCTCATTGCAAACATACGCATTGCGTGAAGGTTATACCGAGTTCAATATCTCCCAGGAGAATGCAAAGCTGGCCCAGTCATCCGCCGGATTCCAGGCAAATATCTACAAATACTCAGGCCAGCAAAACGCAAATATTATGCGCGCATCCGGTGAAGCCGCGGCCCAAGCTGGTATGTATCAGGCAATTGGCACAGTCGGCCAGGCTGGCATGATGTATTCATCTGCCGGCGGACCCAAATCTAAATATTCACTATTTGGATAATAATCATGGCCGATAGACTTCCACGATACCAACAAACCGGCATAGCGATAGATCCGTATCGCGCGGCCGCTTTACCCGCAATTGAATATGCGCCACTAAGCCGCGAAATGAGAAATCTTTCCCAGGCACAACAGGGTGCATTGGATCGCGTTATTACATTTGCCGGCAAGATTGGTATGGAACAGGCCGAAGAAAAAGGTCGGGCATCCGTACAAACTGCTGAACAGGCTCGCCAGGTATTAGAAGATACCCAAAAAACCGGTATGCCGCGTAGTGTTTACGATAAAGCCGCTTATGACCAGGCGAATGAACTTGTTGCATTGCAATTGCAAAACGATGGTCGCAGACTTTTAAGCGAAAAAGTTAACGCATTTAAAAACGATCCTAATTCTGACCCAATTCAGTTTTTAGCAGAAGCCTCTGACGTACGAGACGGCCTGGAATCGCTGACAACTTTATTGGATCCAAAGCTAAAGGGTCGAGTATCCAACGATTTGGATCGTATTAAAAATGTCTCATTCCTGGAAATATCAGAGCGTCACAATGACCGTGTTGCCCAGCAATTAAAAGCAACAACGCTGGCCGGTTTGGAGCAACGTAGCCAGGACGTAATCAGGATTATGAGTAGCGGCGTTGCAAATGCTGAGACTATGCTATTTCAGGAATTGCAAACTATTAAACAGTTTGGAATATCCGGCGGATTTTCTCCCCTGGAGATTGAGCGCGAAATGCAAAAGATTGGCGAGCAAGCTCACATTGCGCGCTTTAGAAAAGAATATGAGAAAGCACCAAACAAAGCAGAATTTTTAAAGCGGGTACAAGCTGATCTCGGAGCCGGTCCCATTGGCGAGCTATACGATAAAGAAGGTAATCCACTCAAACAGAATCGCATTACCCGCGGCATCGATGTAAACCGCATGGGCGCCCTGGTCAATGAGATCGAGGCAGACTTGCGCGCCAGGGACGCACAATTTAGAGCATTGCGTACTGAATTGAAAACAGACGTCACAGAATCATTGCGGATTATTTCTCTTGGCCAGGTGCCAAGTGAAAGCGTAGTAACAGAGATCCAGGGCCGCGCCCGTCGTTTAGGATTACCCGACAATGATCCGACAATGCGCCAGGTTAACTATTTGAGCGTACTGCGCCAGCAATCAATTGCGTTTAATAAAATGTCACCAATTCAATTGGGTGACTGGATTCGTGATGCACAAAGCAAAACAACTGGTGGCGCAACACTAGAACAAGCAATGCTTATTGATGTAGCGCAAAAATCCTTTAACCATAAAACCAATATGCTGGAGAAGGATCCAGTCGGTTATATGAATCAAACCGGTGCGGCAGAAGTTAAAACCCTTAACTTTGCGGCTTCACCAGTCGATTTAGTCAAGCAAATTGGCGAGCGCGTAACGCAATCCAAATCGTTTGCGGCCAGCATGAATGTATCGCCAAAATATTTCTCCCAGGATGAAGCTGGTGCGCTTACAACATTCTTGCAAACCGCTACTCCCGATCAGCAAATTGTATTGCTTGGCGTAATGAACCAGGGATTCGGAAAAGATTCAGGCAATGCTATGAATGAGCTTTCCAAGTTTGCTCCTGAGTTTGCTCATGCTGGCGGACTGGTTATCTCAGGTGCTAACAGACAAACCGTTTACGATGCGCTCAATGGTATGCGTCAAGTCCAGGCTGGCAATAAACCGTTTGAAGGTACTGGCGACGCGGCAACGAAGAGAAATGTTATCGCCGATCAACTTGGCGGCGCTTATGCGTTCGCACCTAAGACACGTGCCGCGATTGTTTCAACTGCTAACAATATTTATACCCAGCGCGCAATCGTGGCCGGCAAGACAGTATTCGATGAGGATATGTATAAACAAGCATTCCAGGAAGCATCCGGCATGACCATGGCAAAAAATGGTAAAGCATACGGCGGCATCATTGAGTATCGCGGCACACGGATTCCAATTCCGAATAACATTGCTCAGGATAGTTTTAAGGACATCATTAACCGCGCAACGTATGAAGATTTTGCCGCAGTATCTAATGGTTTACCCGAAGATGACCAGGGCAGAAAATTTACAATAGAGCGCTTGCGTAAGGGTTATCCCGCATTTATTGATACAAATCGTGCCGTTCTTTATTACGAAGATTATCGCGGCAAGACAAGCCCATTGGCTTTTACTATCAAAGACAAATCCGCCCTGGTGGTCGATTTCCGTCAATTAGCTGATCGCGTAAAACAAAGAGAAGGCATTAAATGAGTTTCGTTTTTGACGAACCAAATCTATCGGCAACTCCTTTTTCACCATTGAAAGGTGGGGAAGATACTGGTTTCCTGGAAAACTTTAGCGCCGCGTATCAATCAAACCTAAAACTAAACAGGACCGATTCGCGCAGTATCAATCTTAAAGAGCAATGGGAACCAATCATTAAAGAGGTCCAGGATAAAACTGGTAAGAAGTTTTTTAATCCCAGCAATTACCTGGGTCAGATGACGGCCCAAAAGGGTTACGGGGAACAAGCCTATAACGGATACTCAAAACAGATTTTTGATTTCATTAAGGAGCGTCCTGAGACATTTCCGGATCTAATCAACCTGGACAACGACGCCTTATTTGAGCGAGCAAAAAAGAGTGCTATCAAAGCTGGCGACGTTAATGCTGATGTAGCGGCACGTCAAACACTTGGCGGATGGTTTGGTGATATGGCCGGCGGAGCTACCGCCGTCTTAACTGATTTGCCAAACATCGCGATTACCGCTGGTGATCTATACGTTACCAGGGGAGCTGGTACCACAATCCTAAGAGAGACATTGCGCCAGGCAGTATTAAACGGCGGCGCAGAAGCAGTCACACAAATCGAAGTGGCGGACTGGTACAAAACCCTGGATCTTCCATACGATTACAGAACATTCTTAACTAACGTAGGTACGGCCGCCGCTGGCGCTGGCATTATTACGGCCGGCGTTATGGGTGCAAAGCCAGCATTTCAATTTACCAAGAAACAACTGATCGATGGTATCGAGGTACTGAACAAGGCAAGAGCAACTCGCGAAGGCCGTCCGTACGAAGTAGATCCTGACGTCAAGATGATTAAAGAGCTTGACGAGATCGATGCAAGCGTTAACCAGGGCAACGTATTAAGAGACGATGCCGGCAACCTAGAACACAATGCTCGCGTCGATCAATCGTACGACGCAGTATCGAACGGTGATTCAACCAGGATCACGGCCGCACCGCCGGAAAGTCCTATCAATCGTCCGAAAGATATATTTTTTCACGACAACTTAAACAACGAAATTTTTGCGTACAAGCCAAAAGACTTGCTAGTCGATGCCGAGCTATTCCAATTTAAAGCTGGCGGCGATGTCATGGGCGTTACCGAAAGATTAAAAGATATTACCAAGTGGGATCCAGTTAAAGCAAACACGGCAATCGTTTATGAGTTTGCCGACGGACGTACATTTATCGCTGACGGCCATCAACGCCTGGGACTTGCAAAGCGTTTGCAAGAAGCAGATCCGACACAAGATATTCAGATTTACGCATTCAAGATTCGCGAAGTCGATGGATTTGATCCGGCTTATGCCAGGGCAACGGCCGCCGGCAAGAACTTGGCAGAAGGTACTGGCACACTAATCGACGCCGCCAAGATTCTTAGAGATGCACCGGAGCTGATTAAGTCATTGCCGCCCAGGTCACAGTTTGTAAGACAAGCAAACGAGCTATCTCAACTTGGACCCAAGGCATTTAACGCCGTGGTCAATGATGTAGTGCCGCCACATTTTGGATCTATCGTCGGCCGTTACATTACTGACGAGGCCCAGCAATTGGCCATCCTTCAATTATTGCGCCGCCTGGAGCCAGCAAATGCAGTCCAGGCCGAGCAAATCGTACGCCAGGCAAGAGAGGCCGGATTCGTTAAAACCGAACAGGCCGGTCTATTTGGCGATGAGGATATTGCAGAAAGCCTATTCCTGGAGCGGGCCAAGATCCTAGATCGCGCCATGAAAGAATTGCGTAAGGATAAGCAACTATTCGAGACATTAGTCAAGAATGCAAACGATATTGAACAGGCCGGCAACACCCTGGCTAAACTAAGCAACGAAGAGAAAGAGGCTATTTATGGCAAAGCGATCGCTATCATTGAAAATAACGCAAACGTCCGGGGACCCATCTCAGACAATCTCACCCGAATCGCCAAGGCGTGGAAAGATGGCGGCGGAACCAAAACTGAAACTTACGTCCGCGAGTTTACCGAAAGCGTCCGCCGAGCAATTGAGGACGGGAGTTATGAAAGGGTACCAAATGGCGGAGATCGCGGCGATCTCACAACTCCGGCGCAAAGCAATCGCTTCGCAGAACCAGGCGCAGACGAGCTAAAAGGATTTGATGAAGGCCCCGGATCGATTGGCGCTAAGAACCAGGGCGACATCCTGGAAGGCGATCTACTGGGAGATATGCCCAATGCCGGCCAGGCGATCACCGTTGATGAGTATGTAGCCAAGTCATTAAACGAAGATGATCTTGCGGCGCTGGATGTTGAGGCACAAACAACGTTGCGTAATCTGTACCAGGACGCCGCATTACGTAAAGAACAGTTTGACAATATCAATCGCAATATTGCCAACCTGGTTAATGCTGAATACAAAGCCGCAAACTTAAAAGGATCTAGTCGTGCAGTAGAAAAGATTGTCTATGACTATGCTGGCGACGCAACCATGATTAAGGATTTATTGCGCGCTACGATTATTGTTGACAACTTCCAACAAGCTGGCGTCGCACTAAGAGAATTGCGCGGCCAGTATCGCGTACTCGATAGCGGATTTAGAAATCTACTTGATCCAAAAGTAAAAGCCCTGGATGGTGGTTATCGCGATATTAAGATGAACGTTGAAATTGACGGTCATATTGCAGAAGTGCAGATTAGCATTCCTGAATTTATGACAGTCAAGGATAAATATCATGCGATGTATGCAGAGCGCGATGGCATCTTGCGCCGCATTACAGATGAGAATCGTCAACCTACTAGAGCTGAACAATCACAGATTGATAAGATGAATGCCGAGATGGGCCTGGCTTATGATGAGGCGTTAGCGGCAGTTCTTAATCGCTCGAACTCGGCCTTGTCAACTGGCGCGCCATTACGTAATGCTGAATCTGCTGGGAAAGGTCTTGGTGAAGATTTATCCCAGGCCGCGCAAAAGCCAGGAAAACCAGGAACAGAACCTAAAGTTACCGGGATTCCTTCAACGTCGAGAAACTCTACTTTTTTAGATGATTTCATTAAGGACACTCCTGACTTAACTCTAGCACAGATCGGTACTGGTGGCAAACGCAATGCTGATTTGATGGACCTGGAAGTGCCTATTGCGGAAAGAATCGACCCAGTAACCGGTGAGAGAATATCGGAAGTGCAGACTGTAAAACAAATTTTAGACGACTTTGAACAGGACAAGTCTATGTTAGAGCGCTTAGTGGGGTGCGTTAAATGAGCTTTAGAGAATGTATTACCAACGGCGAGAATGAGGGAAAACTCTCAGGGGACCAGGCCGCCAAGGCCAGGGGCTTATTTGACGAGCTAGAGGCGGAGTATGCCAAGAAGATGGATCCCATCCAGGCTGGCACCCAGGCGGCGAAAGATACTTTTGACGCATTGCAAAAAGAGGCCATTGAAAAGAAACGCGTCAAATTGTTGCAAATACGCAACTGGCAGAAGATTAGCTTTGACTTAAATCAATATGCTGGCGGAGAAAGTTTAGGAAAAGCCGCCCAGGCATTACTGGATCGCGATGAGTTTGCTAAGTATTCCAACGTCGAAGCCAGGCGCAAGGCCGTACTCGGTCAAATCTATTCCAAGATGGATGATGTCCTGGCAACCTTTAGACGTCGCGGCGTAACCGGTGGTCTAGGTAATAAAGCCATGGCCAAGGACCTGGTACGCGAAGTGTTTGGCGAGGATACCGGATCGGCCGCCGCGAAAGAATTGGCACAGTCCTGGTCAACTGCGGCGGATTATGCCCGCCAGCGCTTTAATGCGGCCGGTGGTGCCATTCCAAAACGTAAGGATTGGGGTATGCCTCAGATCCACGATTCGATGCTTGTACGCAAGGCTGGACGCGAAGAATGGACTAACTTTATCCGTGAGCGCCTGGACCTGGAAAAGATGATCGATGAGCGTACCGGGCTTAAATTTACCCCGGAACGCCTGGAGCTGGCCCTGGCACAAGTATTCGATTCCATTGCGACGGAAGGCTGGAATAAGGTTAAACCATCCGGAGCTGGTAGTGGCCGCTCAATGGCTGGCCGTCACCAGGACCATCGATTCCTGGCGTTTAAGAATGCAGATTCCTGGATGGAGTACCAGGAGAAATTCGGCAATCCTGAACCGTTCGTCACCATGGTTAATCACCTGGAAGGAATGTCCAGGGATATATCGATGATGGAGATACTAGGGCCTAACCCTAATGCGACGGTCCGGTATATCCATCAAACCGTCATGCAAGACGCCAAACTGAAAGAGGCGAACAATCCGGAAACGAAGATGGTCGAAAAGGCCAACGCACAACTGGGTATGTTTGATTCAATGTACGCGATCCTTAATGGATCAACGGCATCCCCAGTCGATGGAACCGTTGCCAGGGGCTTTGCCGGCTTGCGCCAAATACTTCAATCGGCGCAACTTGGCGCGGCCGCCGTCTCTGCTCTAACCGATATTAACTTCCAGCGTATTGCCGCTAAGACTTCCGGCATACCCGCCGCTGACGTCATTAAACGCGTCGCCGATAACCTGGTGCCATTGAACATTGACGAGAAGGGGCGCCTGGCATCTCGCCTGGGATTGATCGCAGAAAACTGGACCAGCGTCGCGAACGCCCAGGCACGATTCGTCGGTGATATGACTGGCCCTGAAATTACGCGTCGCATCTCTGATACGGTCATGCGGATTACTGGCTTATCTCCCTGGACCCAGGCCGGACGCTGGGCATTTGGCATGGAGTTTATGGGTTATATCGCTGACAATGCGGCCAAGAAATTTAAAGATTTGGATCAACCACTCCAGGACACTTTGAACCGGTACGGTATCGGCGAGGGTAACTGGGACGTGATCCGTACTTCCGGGCTATACGAACACGAAGGTGCGACATTCTTACGTCCGGAAGAGATTGCTTTGCGGACCGACTTGCAACCAGGAAGAGCTGACGATCTAGCGACGCGATTCCTGGAGATGATCCAGTCCGAGACTGAATTTGCCGTACCTTCTGCGTCAATCCGTGGCCGCGTCATGCTGGTAGGGGAATCCCGCCCTGGTACATTTGTCGGTGAAATCTCCAGGTCGTTCGCCATGTATAAGAATTTCCCGGTAACGCTACTCAATACCCACGTCATGCGCGCCGTGAATGCGGAAAACTTCAACAAGAAGGGCGCGTACTTTGCTGACCTGGTTATCTCGACTACCCTATTCGGCGCCCTGGCAATGCAACTCAAAGAGATTACCAAGGGGCGCGATCCACGTACAGTAATGACGCCTGAGTTTTGGGGTGCCGCATTACTCCAGGGTGGTGGACTAGGTATCCTGGGCGACTTCTTATTTAACGACGTTAACCGTTTTGGCGGCGGACTAGAGCAAACCATTGCCGGCCCGGTAGTCGGATTCCTGGATGATACGCGCCGCCTAACAATCGGCAATGTCCAGGAATTAGCAACTGGCAAGGATACCCACTTCATGCGGGAGCTGATCTCATACGCCGGACGCTATACCCCAGGGTCATCCATTTGGTATTTGCGCCTGGCACTAGAGCGTCAAATCCTGGATCGCTTACAGATTTGGGGTGATCCGGACGCTAAACAACGAATGCGGGAAATCGAAGCGCGTTACAGACGAGAAACTGGCCAACGCTATTGGTGGTCCCCAGGTGATACCGAACCCGAACGCGGCCCGGACTTTGAACGTTTAACTGCGGAACCCCCGCCAAAAAGGAAATAATGATGGAAAAATCTTCCAGTTTAAGGTATAAATTATCAGGAGAAAAAAATGGCTGATTTCCCAATATCACCCGTAGTGAGACGAGTAGTCTATACCGGCTCGGCTGGTACTGGACCCTATGCGTTCACCTTTGAAATATTGGCGCAAACTGATATTGACGTTTATGTCGATGCAACTCTAAAGACATTAACCACGGATTACACGGTAACGATTAACTCAAACGGTACCGGCGCAGTTAATTTTGTTACTGCCCCAGGATCTACTAAGCGGATCACAATTGTAGGCGCCAGGGACATTACCCGCGCATCGGATTATGTAACTGGTGGCGACTTTACTGCGGCATCGCTTAACGTTGAGCTGGATCAGCAAACCATCTTCAACCAGCAAAATGCGGAAGCCTTGGGTCGTGCGATCTTGGCTCCAGTCACGGACCCAGCCTCGATCAATATGGTGTTGCCGGTGCAAACTTCCCGCGCTGGAAAGATCCTGGCATTCGATTCTGATGGTAATCCCGTAGTCGGAGAAGAGATCGGTAACTGGCGTGGTAACTGGGCCGCTGGTCAAGCCTATACCGTCCGTGACCTGGTAAAAGATTCTAGCAATGCAAACGTTTACCGGGCTAATACGGCCCATACTTCCAGCGGCACGACGCCGATCAGCTCCAATGCTGACGTGGCTAAGTGGGACCTGGTAGTCGATGCGGCATCTGCCGCCTCTAGTGCGGCCGCGGCCGCGTCATCTGCTAGTGCGGCCGCTAGTTCAGCGAGCGCGGCATCTACTTCTGCATCGAACGCCTCAACATCGGCCACGAATGCGGCCAGCTCTGCAAGTGCCGCTAGTACGTCGGCCAGCAATGCGTCAACTTCTGCAACAAACGCGTCTAACTCTGCATCATCTGCTAGCTCGTCAGCGTCAACTGCAACGACACAAGCATCTAATGCGTCAACCTCTGCTACAAATGCAGCGACAAGCGCAACATCAGCTAGCAATAGCGCGTCAACTGCAACAACGCAAGCGACTAATGCCAGCAACTCAGCAAGCGCCGCGTCAACAAGCGCAACCAACGCGGCTAGTAGTGCAAGCGCGGCATCGACTTCTGCCAGCAATGCGTCAACAAGTGCAACCAACGCAAGCAATTCAGCATCGACGGCGACAACTCAGGCCACGAATGCCGCCAGCTCTGCGACTGCATCTGCGGCCTCGGCCGTCTCTGCCGCGTCAAGTGCCGCAAGTGCGGCCGCTTTGCTCGATAACTTTGACGATCGTTATCTCGGTGCCAAGGCATCAGACCCATCCGTTGACAATGACGGTAACGCCCTGGTAGTCGGCGCGTTATATTTCAATACGACTGACGGCGTGATGAAGGTTTACACGGCGTCCGGCTGGATTGCCGCATCATCCGCGTCGGTAGCAACTCTCACGACATTCGAATTTGTAGCAACATCCGGGCAAACCGTTTTCTCCGGTAACGATGCAAACGGGGCCAGCTTATCGTACGTCGCGCCAGCACTAATCGTTACATTGAACGGTGTTCGCTTGCGTCCTGGCGACGATTACACGGCCACGAATGGAACATCGATCACCTTAGTAAGCGCCGCGGCATTGAACGACGAGCTAGTCGTTGATGCGTTTGGATCTTTCCTAGTGGCGAATACTTATACGATTGCACAAACCGACGCTGGATTTGTTGCTAAGACATCATCAACTGGCGCCGCTACTCTTCCAAGTGGTACAACGGCACAACGCCCAGGATCTCCAATAGTAGGACAAACAAGATTTAATACAAGTCTTGGGTTGACAGAAATTTATGACGGCTCATTTTGGCAAGCCCTTATAGGTAGCGGAACAACTACTACGTATAACGTGGAATATTTAGTCGTTGCTGGTGGTGGCGGCGGCGGCAACGGTGGCCCAGGCGGCGGCGGTGCTGGCGGAATGTTTGAAGGTTTTAGGTCTGTTACAGTCGGCACAGGATATACGGTTACTGTTGGTGGCGGCGGAGCTATTGGCTCTAATGGAGCTAATTCTGTATTTGATAACGTTACGGCAACGGGCGGTGGCCGGGGCGGTGGATCTAGTGGTGCAGTAGGGACGGGTGGATCGGGCGGCGGTAGCGCTGAAACAGATACTAGCTACGGTACACGCTCTGTTGATAACCAAGGCTCTAACGGCGGCGCTGGAAACGGTGGTGGTGGTGGTGCTGGCGGCCCTGGACAAAACGGATTTGGTTCATGCGCTGGAGTAGGTTGGGTTGGTAATGGACAAGGCGGCATGGGACGCCCATCAAATATTTCAGGGCAAACAATTTATTATGCTGGCGGTGGATCAGGATATTATAGAAATAATGCTGGATCACCAATTAAATCATTTGCTCAGTCAGGTGGGGGTGGTGATGGATTTGCCAGCCAAACACCACGCGTAAACTCAGGTGGTGGTGGTTATGCAGATGCTTCCGCTGGCGGATCAGGTATTGTCATCATTGCATACCCAGGCCCACAACGCGGTACTGGCGGAACAATTACGTCGGTTGGCGGAAGGACTATTCATACATTCACTTCTTCAGGGACATTTACAGGATGAGCCACTTTGCAAAAATTGAAAACGGCACAGTCACCGAAGTGATTGTTGCTGAACAAAATTATATTGATACCCTTGCTGGTCAATGGGTGCAAACTTCATATAACACCTGGGAAAATCAACACCCACAAAATACGCCATTGCGTGGAAATTTTGCTGGCGTTGGTGATATATACGATTCTGTTAATGATGTGTTTTATAAACCTAAACCATATCCAAGCTGGGTATTAAATCAATCTACTTGGCAATGGGAATCACCAATTCCAAATCCAAATAAACGTGGCGAATATCAACGCTACACCTGGAACGAATCAACTACATCCTGGACCGAAGTCCAGCAAGGAGCATAACCATGGGAATCGCCCGCAACATCGCCAGGGTAGTAGTCGATAATAGCGGCGCTATTGCGGCTGGCAATTTAACGAATGCCGTACCAGCAGATGGCAGTATTACAAGAGCAAAACTAGCGTCTGCGGCGCAAATTCAACAACAAGTATTTACAAGCAATGGAACGTTTACTGTACCGGCTGGTGTTACAAAACTAATCGTCAGCCTGTGCGGCGGCGGTGGCGGCGGCGGGTCAACTCAAGATGGCGGACACGGATCAATGGGCGGTGGTAGCGGTGGGTGGTATTATCGTTCTTTTGTTTCTGTCACTCCAGGCGAATCAATTAGCGTTACGGTTGGAGCTGGCGGAGCTGGCGGTGCAAGCGGTAATGATAGCGGGTCAAGCGGCGGCACTACCTCGTTTGGAGCATACCTATCGGCAACTGGCGGTGGCGGTGGAATACGCGCTGGATATACAAACAATGCTGGCAGTCCTAACGGCACAAATGGCGAAGGTCCTGAATATTCAAGCGATGACCATCTTAATGGCGGCATTGGTGGCGGCACCCCTTGGGGAGCGGCAACGCTTGGCAAATCCTGGAACGCCACAACCAACGGGCAGAATGCCGCCGGTTATGGAAATGGTGGGTCCGGATGTGGTAGGCATTCTTCCGCAAGCGTAACGGGCGGCGGCAATGGTCGCGGTGGAATTGTAATCGTGGAGTGGTGATATGAAAGCAGAACAAGGAAAGAAATACGCACAAATCGTCAATGGAAATGTTCGCTGGATTTTTACGGCAAACGATCTACCTGAATGGCAAGACGAAGCGTTTGACGTTGTTGATATTACCGACAAACCACAAGTCCAGGAAGGATGGGTTTATGACGGACAGGCATTTGTACCGGCCCAAAGTGAATCGCTTCCATATAATTTGATGCGTCGGTATGAATATCCGCCAATCACCGATTACATTGACGGAATTGTGAAGGGCGATCAAGCGCAAGTGCAAGCGTACATCGATGCTTGCCTAGCAGTCAAAGCGAAATACCCAAAGCCGTAAGGAGATAAGGCAAAATGTCGGACGATCTAAACCAGCAAATAGGACGCCTTGAAGCGCACGTCGAGCAACTCCAGCGTGATATGACCGACATCAAGAGCAGTATAAAAACCATGAGCGATCAGATGAATCGCTGGCGCGGAGCTGGTGCGATCCTCTTACTGGTGGGCGCGGCATTCGGCTGGATGGTGGATATTCTTTACAAGGCCCTGGGAAAGTAAGCGCATGATATGGCCGATGATTTCGGATTTACAGAAGGCGTTAAAAGTCTTACTGGATCGATTGATGCGGCGCGAGGTGCCAGCAAAGGACTTACCAAAAGCATCGAATCCATCCAGGGCGACGCGATCGAAGTCGCCCAGCAACAAGCCAGGGATCGCAAGCTCGCAGAAAAGCGCGCCGCGCTCCTCAAAGAGCGGGCCATCTTCAAAGCGCTCGAAGAATACAAGCACCGGAAAATCATCAGCGATCAGGAATACAAAGCAAAAGTAGAATTTGTAAAGAAGTACGGCACCAAGGAATGGGAGCAAGTATTAAAGATTAAGAGTGACATCGAAAAGCTGGAAGAGAAAAGTAAAAAGTTATTCGATGCGGATTTAGATAAGGTGCGGCGGGTACAGTTTTTATGCTTTCTCGTCGCTGGTTGGTGCGCTTACTATCTTGTTTGGGGGATTAAAAAATAATGGCAACAAAACCGATATGGGAAAAAGAACGGCCCAAGTCCCTGGGCAAATCCAAGAAGCTCAGTCCTGGTCAACTCAAAGCGGCCAAGGCAATGGCTAAGAAAGCGGGCCGCCCCTATCCGAATATGATTGATAACATCCGCGCTAAAGCAATGAAAGGGGATTGATATGCCAATGAGTGGAAAGCAAATGATGAAGGTTGAAAAAGTGATGCGCGAATTTAAAGGCGGCAAACTAAAGTCCAGCTCCGGGCAGAAAGTCGTAAGTCGCAAGCAAGCCGTCGCGATCGCATTGTCTGAGGCGCGCCAGGTCAAGGGGAAAAAATAATGTTTCCCTTGACTGCACTCTTTGATGTCGGGATGAAAGTCCTGGACAAGTTTATTCCTGATCCGGAAGCCAAGGCCAAGGCCCAGCAAGAACTTCTAAAGATGCAACAAGAAGGAAAGCTGGCAGAACTCCAGGCGGACATGAATGAACAGAATAATATTTCGGATCGCTGGAAGGCGGACCTGGCGAGTGATTCCTGGCTATCCAAGAACATCCGTCCTATGTCCCTGGTCGCGATCTTTGTCGGTTACTTCCTATTCGCTATGATGAGCGCATTCGGTTACGACGCAAAAGAATCGTACGTCAATCTCCTGGGTCAATGGGGAATGCTGATTATGAGCGCGTACTTCGGCGGCCGTACCCTGGAAAAGATTATGGACATGAAAGCAAAGAATGAATCTAAGTGAACATTTCACCCTGGAAGAATTGACCCATACGGATCACCGTCAATTCGACAACACTCCAAACGATGCGGAGATGGCGAACCTGGTACGCCTGGCTAACTTCCTGGAAGAAGTTAAGACAGTCCTGGGCGGTAAGCCGGTAATGATTAACTCGGCATTCCGTTGCAAGCAAGTTAATGATGCGGTCGGGTCCAAGGATACAAGCCAGCATCGTATTGGATGCGCCGCAGATATTCGAGTGCCAGGCATGACGCCGGACCAGGTAGTTAAGGCGGTCATTGCGGCCGGCCTGGAATACGATCAGATCATCCGCGAGTTTGATCGCTGGACCCATATCTCGATACCGAACAAGTCGGAAGATAAGCCGCGCCGCCAAGCGCTGATTATCGACAAGGCCGGGACCAGGGCATACGCCTAAAAAAATCCCCGCACTAGGCGGGGAGTTAAGCCAGGCACGTGAAACCTGGAAGGGTCTCTGCAAAGAGATACGCTAATTTACCACGATCTCGATTCCCCTGGTTAAGTAAGGTTTGATCCTTATCAATCCGCGTCGCTCCAGGCGGTGCATCATGGCATGAACTGTTGACGGGCTTGTGTATCCTAGCGCCTGGCATATTTCCCTGGTGCTAGGGTAAACCCCATGATCTGCATAATGCTTGACCAGGTGATCGAGCAATCTTTTTTGCATCGGTGTTGGTGCTAATTTCATTAGTCACCCGCCCATCGAACGCCGGTGCGCCCCATCTTTGCGTTGTACCAGTCCTCGAACTCATTGGCCAGCTCTGCCAGGCTTTTCTCCGGACACTTGTGAACCTGGTCGATCTCTAAAGTCTTGCCGCATTTCTCGCAAGTGTCTGCGTCGATCTGCACGTGGCCAGCAAACGGGATCGGCTCCAGGTTTTCCTTCCTGGCGGCAATGTGGTACTCCAGTCTTTCCTGAAATTTAGATTTCATCTTCATCATTTCACTCCCAAGATTTGTAAAGTTTTAGCACGTTCTACCCTGGCCGGTTTAGCTGGCGTTATCTTCTCAGGCTGGGCCTTATAGGATCGCATGGCCCACTTGATTCGCGCCGCAATTGAACCGTCATCGTTTTTAATATAACCCTCTTCGGTGTTGGTCATGTTGTCCATGATCCTGGACTGGAGCTGATCGATCTCTTCTTCCAGGATCTTGGCCTGGGCCTTTGCCTCGATCAAGCGGCGCGCATAGGTGGCCGTGTCACCGGACAACTCGATCGCTGGTTTAGATTCATCCACGGACGGGTAAGCCTTTACTGCATCGGCCGGACTGATTGCCGGGTACCAGGACTTACTATTAACGCGGCGCGTGAACTCTTTGCATACGTCAATAATCTTTGTCTGCATATTGCCGCTCGCCTGGTAAAAGAATAAGCGCAACTCGGTCCCTCGGAACAAGGTCGCGATCACTCCCCAGGTATAGCCAGCGCATAGCATTTGCGCCTGGAGCTGGAGCGGACCACGATATAAGGGTGGCTCATCTTCGGGCATGGCACTCGTTAGTTTGGATTCGCAACATCCCAGGCCGTTCAATGTAATGCTATCTGCGCCGATGACATAAACGCCCATGTCCGGATCCGTTGTAATCGTGCGGCCGTCACCTTCCCAAATTGAATCGAGCGAGCATTGCAAAATAATCTCGTCATCTTCCAGGTAAGAAAGCGCATAGTCCACTTGCAACTCTTTGACCGTGATGCCCAGGCGTTTGGCCGCCTCGGTGATGATGATTGGCTCCAGGGTGTTGCCCCAGTCTGCGGCCTCAACTTCAAACGGTGGGCGCGGCTTGCCTTCCATCGCGTCGATGCTGGCCGCCAGCTCGTCATTCGGTGAGCGGAACGGGGATACCCCCATGATGCTAGGGATCCGGGACCCGGACGGGAGAATGTCGTTTGTAATTTTTCCAACCATTTTATTTTCCTTTCGGGAAGTCGATAAACACGCACTCATTTGGAATTACATTGCCGCGCGAATCAATGTAATATTCGCCGCAACCAGCGAACCATTCGATCGTAATCACCGCAAGAAACGCGGAGAATGCAACCATCATTAAACCTTGTAACAAGAACGAAGTTAATTTTTTCATTGTTCAAATTTCTCCAGTAAGTAAAGCGTCACAAGAATTACCAGGATCGCGAAGAACCCGGCGAACATAAAAACAAATCCGGTAATTAACGCATCGAGCATTTGAGTATCCCTTCTGCGGCGAGTGATGCCGCTCTCTTTTTCAAAGTCGCATCTCCCCTGGTCAATACGTTAATCATGTCAACCTTTTCTTCCAGGTACATTTTTGCCCAGGCTGGATCGCATTCAAGCGCCAGGTCGATGCCCGATAAATTCGAAATGATGTCGGCCAGCTTGATCGTCTGCGCGCTCTCGCTCGCGTTCATCATAATCTGACGATTGATAAACGCTCTCGCGATACGATCACCATCTTGTTCATCGGCCGCATTCGTAACCTGGTAAACCATGCGCGCGATATTCTCGTTGAACTCTAGTACCAGGTCGGTATATGTCACGTCGCAATCTTCGATGACATCGTGCAAAACTGCGGCGGCCAGGACGTCATCATCATTACATACGCCGCGGACGATCTGCATTACTTCCATGGGGTGACTGATGTAAGGTAAGCCCGTGAACTTACGGAGCTGGCCATCGTGCGCCTGGTCCGCGAATAGTGTTGCTCTTGCGATTAGATTCATCATGCTATTGCTCCCTCGTATCTGTTGACAACATTACGAACCGCACTAATTGACCAGGCTTTTTTACCGGTGGCCGTTGCGATTCCCCTGGCACTCAAACCCTGGGCGATTTTCTCCAGGGTCGCGCATCCAAATTTTTTCAACTCCTGGATCACCGGGTAAACCTGGGAAGCAAACTCGTTTGCCTGGTCCGCCGTGACCAATCCGCCGGCCTGGGCGCCGTTGGCTGGGGTGGGTGAACCCAATGACATACCCCTCGCCTTGCGCGCCGCCAGGGCCTTCTTAGTACGCTCTGAAATCTGCGCTCTTTCTAACTCTGCCACGTTGGCCATGAGCTGGAGAATGAATCGGCTCATCGCTGGGTCCTGGAGATTTGGCATATCGAGCGCCATGATCGGGACCTGACGATCCAAGAGTGTAGTTAAGAATCCGACGTTACGGGTTAGACGGTCCAGCTTTGCAATCATCAACGTGGCGCCTTCTCTTTCGCATTGCTCCAGGGCCGCGCGCAATTGTGGTCTGCGCTTGTCAGTCTTGCGGCCGCTTTCGATCTCAACATACTCGGACACTAGCTCATAGGGTGAGCTGGCCAGGAATCGATTGATCGTATTTTTTTGGGCCTCTAAACCCAGGCCGCTTTCGCCCTGTTTCTTGGTACTCACACGGTAATACGCAATCACTTTCATAATTTCACCTCGCTAATTTCACGGCCCGGATCATCGGGCGAACTGGCCGCGCGGCAACGAATCTCGTACTCGCCGAATGCGGCCTCGTAGTCCCTGGAATATAAGCCGGCGTACATCTTGCCGTCGGGGTCTTGCAAGAACGTCGCATACTCGCGAACGTCCAGGCGTTTGACCAGGACGACGGCAACCGGGCGACGGACTGCATCGCCCTGGAATACGGTCCGGCGTAGGATCGCCAGTTTCATGCGGCCAACCTACCAACACAACCCATCCCGTACCCGTCATCGCCCAGGCTAGAGATCCGAGCGAGCGTCGCGCTCTCTTGAACCGGGAAGTCGGCGGCCAACTCTTTGACCACTTCATCCAGGCGTCTGTTGAACCCGCCGTACAACCCGTTACCCATGCCAGGAATCTCGCGGCTGAGTGACGCGCCATTCTTAACATCGGCGACGGTCACACGTGGGAGCGGATCGCTGGCGAAGTTACCGGCAAACTTCTCGTACAAGGCATCGAGCGCGGCGGCATACAACTCGTCGCTGATCTGACGATTTACGAACACGAAATCGGCACCGAACCGGATCTCCTGGCCGTCGATCGCGGTATAGTTTTGACCTTTGTAGTCTTGCATCCCGTCGAAGTAAGAGGCCTCGAAGATCCCGACGACGGCCTTCACGGCGTCGTAGTTTGGGCCGTCCTGGTACCGGATATTGATACTAGCGCCGCCGCTATACACGCTGGACCGGACGCTGAACTTGACGCCAGGGAAAGATTCTTTTAGGACCTGGCGAATCATTACTGCGGTTTCTGCACAACTGAGATAATTTTTCATGCTGATTTCTCCTAGATTAAGAAACAAGGGATTCGAGATTACCGTCGGCACCAAACTCGCTGACGATTTTCCGAATCACGATTACGTTGCCAAACATTGACACGGCGCTAACACCTTCTACTTGATCGAAAGTAGGAACCTGGCCGTCCATGAAGTATCTTTCCGAAAGAGCTTGCTCGATTGTGAAACCGGACATCTCTTCAAAGTAGGCGGCGGCGCTGGATAATTTTTTGAAGGTCCGGATAAATTGACCATCAGGAGCGCGATTGATTATTTGATATTTCATTCTGTTTTCCTTTCGTTTGTTGTTTGTACGCTTTTATTATGGTCCCATTACGATACCATTGCAACACCTAAATGAAAATATTTTGTAAATAAACCACAACCATGACAGAAAACCCCACAAAACCCACCCAGCTACACCTTACCCAGCGATTGCGGGCCGAGCTTTTCGAGCAAGCCAGCAAGGAGCGCCGGTCCATGTCGAGCCTGGCCGAAGAGCTGATTGCCCTGGGCCTGACAAATCGCCGCCAGGCTATCGAAGATCGGATCGATCAGGTGCTACATGGCCGGGGGTAAGCGCAATCGCGAACGGGGCGCGGAACTCGAACTCGAAGTAGTCCATACCTGGAAAGCCCAGGGCGTTGAGGCCCAGCGGGTCCCGTTATCGGGCGGAGCTGGTGGGATGTTTATTGGTGATGTGATATTGGCCGGCTACACAATCGAATGTAAGCGGCGCAAGGATGGATTCGGAGTGTTATACGACGCTCTGAACCAGCAAGGGAGCGACTTCCTGGTAGTTAGAGCTGACAGAAAGCCGCGCCTATACGTGATCCCGGAAGAGACGATGCTCTTGTGGCACCGTCAATACGGGCTTTTTAATTTCAACTTAGCAAATAGCAAGAAGGAGCAAGACAATGAGCTTTGATTTAGGACTAACGGGCGAAGGCGGCGGGCAATACATTCGCTACAACGCCAGCACCGGCACGTGGAACGTTGACGGCAACCAGGTACAACTCGGTCAATTCCTGGTCGATCCTACCAGCCTCAAAACTGGATGGGGAAAGATCGTGGCCGGGACATCCCCGAACTGGCAATGGGACACGCGTCCAGGCGTCAAAGGCGATCAACCTAGCGACGAACATAAACGCGGGTTTTCTCTGCAAATCTATTCGAAGGCCATCGGCCAGCGCGAATGGTCAACCAACTCCGCCGGCAGTAACAAGGGATTGTCTGCCATTTGGGGGCAGATCGCGGACCAGTCCGTGGCCAACCCTGGCAAGGTACCCGTCCTTAAATACACGGGATCAACGGTAATCGCGATCGGCAAAGGATCAACCCAGGTACCCAACTTCACCCTGGACAAGTGGATCGATGCACCAGCCGATTTCATTTTGTACGACGCACGTGGATTTACTCAGGAGCAAAATTCGAAACCCGCACCCGCACAAGCGAAGGCCCCGGCCCCAGCACCAGCGGATGACATCGACGAATTTTGATTAACTTTTGAGTAGGGGCCGCGGTTAATCCCGCGGTCTTTTTTTCCCATGACGGAACTGGTACAACACATAGAACAAGTCGCCCAGTATTTTTGGGGTGAACCAAACACAAAATTATCCAAGCCGGGGAAAGAGATCCGGTTTGGTACGCATGGGTCCAAGTCAATCGATCTCGAAAAGGGAACCTGGTACGATCACGAACAGAACGAAGGCGGCGGCGTAGCGGATCTAATCCGCAAAGAAACCGGCGGCGCGAAGATCGAAGCCTGGATGAGCGAGAACCTGGGGGTCCAGCTTACGCCCAGGGCGAGCAAGATCGAAGAACTAAAGCCGATCCAGGCCAAGAAAGTAAAAGCCGTGTACCCGTACGTGAATGCGTACGGCGAGATCGTTTACGAAGTTATCCGATTTGAGCCGAAAGACTTCCGGCAAAGGCGCCTGGAGAACGGTAAGCACGTGTGGAACCTACAAGGCGTTACACCCTTGCCGTACAACCTTCCGGCCATCCTGGAGCATCCGAGAAAGACTATCTTCCTGGTCGAAGGGGAGAAGGATGTCGAGGCCCTAAAGCAACTGGGATTGCTGGCATCTTGCAACTCAGGCGGTGCCAAGAAATGGACCCAGGAATTGAACTTGCATTTTGCCGGGCGCAAGATCATCGTATTGCCGGACAATGATGAGGCCGGACAGAACCATGCCAGGGTGATTACCGAGCAACTCGGCAACGTGGCCGCGGAGATCCGTATCCTGGAACTCCCGAACCTGAAAGAGAAGGGCGACGTATCCGATTGGATCGCCCAGGGCGGGACCAAGGACCAGCTCGTACACCTGGCCAAGAGTGCGCCACTCGCGAAGGATTGGCAAGCGCCAGTCAACCCGCCCAAGCTCCGCATCCTGACACTCAAAGAGATCGCGCAATTGCCGCCAGTCACCTGGCTAGTGAATGGACTGATCCCCAAGCACTCGCTTGCCATGGTCTATGGCGAACCTGGCGGCGGTAAAACTTTCACGGCGCTAGATATTGCGCTAACCGTGGCCCATGGCGCGCAATGGCATGGCCATGAAGTCGCCCAGGGACAAGTGTTTTACGTGGCGGGCGAAGGCGTTGGCGGATTTAGAAAGCGGATCGGAGCCTGGCACCAGCATCACGAACGCGTCGAAGAGGCGCCCTTCTACCTGATCCCGAAGGCGGTCAATCTCCTGGACGACGCGGAGATCCAGGACCTACTGCAAACCATCGAGACAATGCGAAATCCCGATATGCCCGTGGCCATGGTGGTATTCGATACCGTTGCCAGGTGCATGATCGGCGGCGATGAGAACTCCGCCCAGGACATGGGCAAAGCGGTCAAGAACATGGACCTGGTACGCGAGCAAATCGGGTGCGCGGTCCTACCGATCCATCACTCCGGCAAGGATAGTAATCGCGGGGCGCGGGGATCGACGGCCTTAATCGGTGCCGTGGATGTATCGGTACGCGTCGAGCGGGACGCGGATCGCGTACTACTTACCACGGAAAAGCAGAAGGACGCCGAGCCGCTCGATCCGATGCAGTTTAAAACGATCAGCGTTGAGCTGGCCGCCGGACCCTTGTCCCTGGAAACAGAAACCAGCCTGGTCCTGGAGATCAGCGATCAACCCGCGGACATCGTGGCCAGGAAGAAACTCAGCGGCCAGCAACGCTTAATCCTGGACGCGCTACATGATGCGTTATCGAGCGCCGGGGAACAGAGACAGATCGGGAACTACATTCCGAAGGGTTACTACTCGGTGAGCGAATCCTTGTGGCGCGACTTCGCGATGAGCAAACAGATCAGCGACGGATCGGACGATAGCAAGAAGAAGGCATTTTTACGCGCCGCGAAAGCGCTCCAGGAACGCGGCATTGTTGGCAAGTGGGACGATTTTTGTTGGATATGGAAGGACAAACATGAACCTAAATTATGAGCTAAATGTAGGGGTTAACCCTATAAAAGACGGACAAAACGGACTTGTCCGGAGCCTGTGGATAACTTTGTCCGCGGACAAGGACGGACAAGCCGGACAGACAAGGGGAACTCAATGAATACAAGGGTTAGCGGGCGACGGACAAGTACGGACAAACGAGCGCCAAGTACGGACAGACAAATCTCCTCTCTAGGAGATTGTCTGACTTGTCCGGCGGACACGTTGGAGCGTTGGAAGGA
>Ga0315900_10002578_pt1 | contig 27479 bp, 29 predicted proteins | sample LakEriMetagenome_FD_203521 | JGI IMG/M metagenome (GOLD analysis project Ga0315900, IMG submission 203521) | Freshwater fungal communities from buoy surface, Lake Erie, Ohio, United States - Buoy 12 MA114 | ecosystem: Environmental > Aquatic > Freshwater > Lake > Lake biofilm | place: USA: Lake...
ATCGTCAGCGCTTCTAATTTGTAATATTTCACCTACTTCGTTTTTTAAAGTAGATTCATCAGAAATAATGTCAAGAGTAGATGCAATGATTGATTCTGTATCCATAGCTTCATAGTCAGTATACAACTGAATACGAAGTGTTTGGTAATTCATTGTAGGGTTGTATGGCATATTAGCGCCATAGCGGTGTAGCTTAGTAAATCTATCAATAAGAGCGTTGGTCTTTACATTACCATATGCTTGAATTTTATCAACATCTATGGTTTTTAATTGATTGCCACCAACATTTCTTATAATAACGTCTGTGCTGAAGAGACGTCTTAATCTATCGAATAAGCCTATTTGATTTTCAGCCATGTTTTGTATTTAATAATATACCAATAAATATTTATTAACCAAGTACCCATGAAATATCTTCGAATCCCCCACGACCATCATTAATCATGAATGGGTTTTGATATCCACTAGGTACTGTTGGTCCTCCTATATAACCTGTTTTAGTAATACTAGATACCATAGCCCTGTTTAAATCCATACCCTGCTCATAAAATTTCATTGCAGTATCTCTTGTAAACAAACCTATACCTAAAGACATTACTAAATCATCGTTATAACCGTTTTGTGCTTGAGCTTTACCATTTTGCCAAATAAACACACGTAATTCTTCTAATAAACGTTTTGATCTAAACACAAAGACCTTCTCTCGAATGTACGACTCCATTTTTGAAACAACAAGGGGTCTTGTTTTGGATGACATTGTAAAACCAGGAACCGTTTGTTCTTTATCCATTTTATCTAGCCATTTATCTATATGCATTTCACCATAAGCACGAGGTGAATAATATAATTTTTGATATCCTTTTTCTATAATAGTATTAATAACGTCCCATCCAACATTCGCATTCTCCACCACGAGCAAAGCATTATTATACTCAGTAGCAACAGAAACAAGCATGTTTCCAAAAGTACGAGTGTCAATTTGCGATTTATATTCAGCCACTTGCTCACAAGTCGTCGCATCAATGACATGGAAAGCAGAAAAGTCGCTACCATCTCCGCGAGCAACATCAGCACATACAAGATACTGCTTACTATAATCAGGATACTGCCAAATCCAATAGTCGCCACCCATAAACCTGCGTTCCACAGGATCTTGTAAATATGTTTCTTCATAAAATGATAATAAATCAGGTTCAACTACTGAATTACCAGAACCTAAAAAGTCACATTCATATTCCTGAGCAAATTCTCTAGGTGACATGTTTGTTCTTTCTCTTTGTTCCCAAGCTTCATCTCTATCTGGATGTAGGCTCCAAGGTAGTTTAATTGCTTTAAAGTCGTTTTTACCTATTTCAGCCTCAGCATACATTCTATGAAACCAGTTACCTACACCATTTGGAGAAGATAAAGCAATAATTCCTCCACCTGTTGCAATTGTAGGTTTAATACTTGTATAAATTCTATCAATACCCTCAATAAACGCAGCCTCATCCACTAATAATAAAGACACGGCGTAGGATCGACCTGCATCTGATGCTGCTGATGTAGCTACAATTTGAGAGTTATTAGCTAATTTAAGTGATAATTTATTGTCTGAAACTGGTTTTTGATTGCCTTTTAGCCAGCTAGGTAGGTTATTATACATAAACTGTACCTTTTCAACCATGCCTTTAGCTGTTTCTTGTTTTGTTGCTATACAAAGTACTGTTTTGTCTTTTTGAAATAACATCATCCACAAAGAAAAACCAGCAACTAATGTTGATATACCTAACTGTCTTGATTTATTAATGATACAGAAACGATTATTTCTAAAATCATTTAGTGTTTGTTCCTGGAATGGGTAAAGGTGAAATAAAATTCTGCCTTTGATTGGGTGTGTAATATAACAGTATTTACGGAAGAAATGTACAGGATCAGTAGCACACTTAACATATTCCTGTTTAATTATTTCTTTAATATTGGCTTGACTCATATATATAAATATATAAGGGAAGCCCAATCTTATCGATTGGGCTCGCGTATGGGCATGCAAGAGTTTACTTAGCTAACAACGTATAAACTAATCCACCAATAACAACACCAGTTCCTATCTTAACAAATTTATTTTGGATTTTGAGTTTCTTATTTTGTAATTGAATTTGTTTATATTGGTCTTTCCAATCAGCAATTTGTGTATCTTTGATAGTAATGATACCTTTGTAGTTATTTTCTTTGCCTTTAAATTCATCAATAATTTTATCTCTAAGGATAACTTTATCTTCAGTTAAAGCAATAACACTATCTTTAACAACTATAATTTGTTTAGCACCATCTAATTCAACTAAATCTTTAGCGGCACTAACTAATACTGGTTGTGCTACTGGGAGTGGATTAGTAACTGTATCTTCTGGGTAGCGTTGATTGAATGAGGAGATAAGTTCTGCTTCAGAATAAGTGTCAATTTTCTTTTTAGATGAATCAACCCATTTAGTAACAGTAATTACTTTTTCTTTTTGATTACTTAATTGATAATCCAATTCTAAGCTTTGAACATATAATTCATCAATAACAGAATCTCTTTTATCAATATCTACTTCTAAAGAATCAACAACATGAGTTAAACTATCTTGTTTTGCTACAAATTCTTTTGATAATCCATCAAATTGGCATTTATCAACAAATACCCAAAACAATAAAGCTACAACTGCAAGAGGGAAAACTAATTTTTTCATATATTATTTTTTAATACCAGCGTAATATTGCATTCTACCTTTCATCCATTCATCTAATGTTTCTTCTTCTTCAGGCTCAGCTGCTGGTTTTTCAATTGGTTTACCTGTAATTTTAGATTGGCGTCTTTGTAAATATTCAGAGTTAGCTAATAGATCATTCATTTTCTTTTGTAATCTATCTTTCAATCCACGAAGATTTTCAATTTCAGAAGATGGTTCATCTGTAATATCACTAATATCTCTTCTAGAACGTTTAGTTTTTAAAATATCGCTTTTAACTTTAGCTAAACGACCTTCAAGATCAGTATATTGCATAAATGCTTCATAATCGTCATCTGACATTGAAGCAGCAGATATATCAGCAGTTTCAATTTCACCTGCTTCAGGCTCTTCATCACCACTACCCATTGCTTTAGCAAATGATGCTTCGATTTCTTCATCACTCATATCACCTGCTAAACCACCCTCTGGTCCTTCTTCACCTGCTGGTACTTCTTCACCTGCTGGTTCAGTCGTAGGACGATTAAGGCGTGGAGCTGCTTGGGTACCTGATGGGATAATAACGCCATCAGCTACAAGTGCCATAAAATCAGCATTAATTGGATTTTGTTTATCATATCCTAAAGCACCAGCTACATCCATTTTAGACATTGGTTCTTCAGTAGCTTGCATTGCTGATACAATTCTTGCTTTTTTACCTGCAAAATCAGCAGCAGCTGCATCCGGAGCTAGTTCATAGCGTACGGCTACGTTTGCTAATTCATCAATAGCATCTTCTGTAATTTCTTCTCTACCTGAAGATATATCACCTTTTTTAAGTTGCAATGCTTTAATTTTAGCATCAATTGCTTTCATTTCAGCATCTTTTGCTGATTTTTCAGCTGGGGAAATGTCGGCTTCATTTATTACTTCTTGTATGGCTTTACGTACAAGTTCTTGTAAATCTTTTCTATTCATGTTTTGGTCGTTATACATATAAATATTAAATATTTTGTAAAATTATAGCGATACGTTCCTCAGTTGTACCCTCTACCTTAATTAACTTATTAGGTTTATATTCTTCTAATGCCATTTGAATAGCAGTATCTATTTTTGATCTATATTCTAAATTAGTTTCACGAATACCATTATCTTCTATATCAACACCATTGGGTGATACATAAATAACCATATCATAATAATCTTTAAGATGCATAGCAGCCTCAACAAATGCACGTTTTTCGAAATCACTAATTGATTTTGCTGATAGAGTAAATGAGCAGACATCCCAAATTGTTCTATCAGTAATAATATTATCGTATAGCAATTCAGTAGAACGTTCAGCTAGAAATACAAATTGACCACGCAGTGTAGAATCAGTATTAAGTGGAATACCTAAATCACGTAAATATTTACTACGTTCAGTTTGTACACTATGATCTTTAAATTGATCTAGTTCACCTAATGCTTTTGCTAATGTAGTTTTACCTACAGACATTGTACCAGCTAATCCTATTCTCATTTTTTATTATTAATTTTTTTCATTTGACGTGCTGTCTTTTTAATTTGTTTAGCTTCCTTAGCACGTGCTTTAATCGCTTTATCTGCTCCTGCTTTATATTTAATATCTACAGAAATAGGACCTTTGTCGAATTTATCTAAATCAAAAGTCCATGTTTCTATAGTTTCTTCATCTTCATATACACGAGTAAACTTTCTTTCCTTTACTTCTTTCATGTTATAAAGATATAATATTAATTTTGCTTAAACCCTAGCACCTGCAGATTTACCAGCTGCTGTTTTATACCAAGGTTGTCCATTAACATCTTTTTTCTTTTCTTCCCATTGTTCCTTAGTATGTTTAATACCAAATAAATAATATTCAGAGGCACGTTTATTACCTTGTGGAATATAAGCAGGTCCATCCCAATTATGCATTTTACCGTCTAGATAGTAAACAATACTACCATCTGCTGTTTTCATTTTTCTTACTTCTGACATGTTTGTTTTATTTTAAAAGTGATTCTGCAACATAAATACCATGTGCACCGGAAACTGTAATACCACGAGCTGATAAGGCATCGCCTACAAAGTGTACATTTGGGTATTCTGTAAGTGATAAATTATGATAATTAACAAGTGGTTCAGGTGATAGATATTTTACCTCAGGAATATACATCCCCCAATCATTACCAAATTTAAATACTTTATTCATATCAAAAATAAAATCAGTAATATATTTAAAGTATCCTTGGAATTCTTTTTCTACATCTTTCAATCCAATTTCATCAATTTGGGCTGTATTGATAGGTGTTCCTTCTGATGTATTGGATGGATTGCGTGTACCTTTAGGTGAAAAATATAAACCGGTATTATTAGGTTTTGTTTGTAATTTATTTACTAGATCGCGTGACCATTTAAATGGATCTTCAATACCTTTAATTTCCATTAAGATACCAAAATTAGTCATTTTATTTTCAAATTCCTTACCTTTTTTGGCGTGACCATTATAACTTACATCCCCATATGTTTCCTCAACTGCCACATAAGCAGCGTTATTATTCGTACAAAAAGAACGAAGGGATACATTATCGAATTTTTGATAGAGTTTAAAGTCATAGCTTACATCGATTAATTTCTGGAAGTATTTTTGTGGTGCCTCAAAACGAACTCCAATTTGTACTGATTTAGGTTCGTTAGGTAGTTTATATTGATCTGATAGTGCTTGGGCAAAATCAATACCTGATTTACCCACAGCGAATATAAGGGTATCATATTCAATATTAAACAATATTTCGGGATGTTCTGAGTAATATAATAGATTTTTATCTTCAAAATGGATATTGCTAACAGTAGCATTCCATGTAAAATTAACACCACTATCACCTAAATATGAATACCATGCTTTAGCAATCTCATGTAAGAAATTAGATCCAATGTGCCATACAGGAAACATTCTCAAACCAAAGTATGGTTTGATAAATTCAGGTTCCTCTTGTGGATCAGACATAAATATTTCTTCTGGTTTAGGGTGGAAACGAGTAAAGTTATCTACTACTTGTTTCATTAATTCCATAGCTTTTTCTTCACCACAGTATTTAGATAATTGACCACCAATTGCTGTGTGGTAAGTTAATTTACCATCAGACCAACCACCGGCACCAAGCATGCCAGTCATTACTTCTTCAGGTAAACGGCTATGTGGATCATTACCTTTATCAATAATAGTGATTAGTTCACCAGGATAGCCATTATCTACTAATTTAGTAGCAGCATTAATACCAGCTACACCGGCACCTACAATTACAATTTTCTTATATGTTAGTATTTCTTTTACAGGTGGTGGCGTTTCTTCTATTGGAGATGGAGGAATAATAGCTGTTTTAATTCTGCTCTCAGCAGGAACAGCACTGTTAACCATATTATTCCATCCTCTAATTGCGTTTTGATGATTTCTCATATATTAATCCAATTTGGTTTGTTGTTTAATTTGTTCCAAGATAAGTTCTTTATTTTGACTTTATCTTCTATATAAAATTTTTTATAAGCAGAAATAGTATCTTCACCTTTAAATTGATCAGGCATACATTGTGGGGGCGGAGTAAATCCATTATCTGGAATAGAAGGTTCATTTAATTTACACCATTCAAGTACATCTTGTGTTTTATGGCGTTTACCATAGCGTTTAATAAATTCACTACAAATTTCCAAACCATGTTCTACTAACCAACGATAATGTTGAATTGATTCACGTACCCATTTAGTTGATGGGTGGTTGAAATGGGCTTTTTTGTATGGAGCTTCTTTACCAATAGCCCAATGTGTAGTACAACACATTTGTGCTGATTCAATTTGCATTTTGCGGATGTGGTCATCAGCAAGCTCTTGTGCTGCTGTGATTGGATCGGTATTAATGTAAAATATATTCATACTATAAAGGTATAAAATTTATTTTGACTTACAAATAGAGAAAGCCCACCTTTAGGGTGGGCTACAGCTCCAATATTTTTGTCTCTTACGAGCGAACAGGCTATAAATCTGTTCTATCTTATTGTAAAGCAGGAGCATTGTTATAGTCAATGACTAGTGTTTTTCCTCCTCTTTTAGATTCAAATTTAGCTTGTTTATAAGGTATTGTTCTAAAATCTATACCATATTTTTGATTTTCATGGCGAGCTAACCATATAATTGGTTTATCTTCTTCAGTTAAATCATTTATATTATCTATATTTCTTGTAGTACTAATATTTAATATTCCATCTTGTAAATTAAAATCACCCTTAGAAAAAGAACGTTGTACTATTTTTGCATCTTCAGATCCAAAAGCAATTTGTTTTACAATTTTTTCATCATTTAGAGGTGGATAATTTTTTATTAATACCACTCCATACCTTTTATCATCCCTAGGATCAATCATATCTAAAACGTATGATTGAAAAGGATTTTCTTTAAGTATTAGATTATCAATTTTTCCTGCTTTGCCTTGTTCAACAAATTTATTAAGCAAATCTGAAAATTGTTGTCTTTCGCTACTCCACCAATAAATTCCATCTTTTTTAACTGAGATACTTTGGTTTTGGGATGTGCTGTATAGCATTACATCTCCTTTCATTCCTAATTTTTTACCTTTATAACCTATATTTTCAGCCTTTTTTACACCTTCTACTATAATTTCAGGACCTTCTTTAGCTATAAACTTAATAGTAAGAGGATTATTATCATTTTGTTCAATATAGTTATTAATAACATTTACTAATTCAGTTTCATTTGATACTCCTCTTCCTCCACCTTCTTGTCCTCCTAAATCAGCCGATTTATATATAGCATTTATACTTAATGCAGTTTCCTGTCCATTTAGTTTGCCTACTAATTTTATATCGCGAGCAGAAGCAGCATCTCTAAAAGCACCAACTAAATTGGATTTTTCTTCTTTATTTTCTGCTTTAAAAATTTCATCACCTACAGCAACATAATCAATAATAAATTCATCTTCACCTTTTACTCCTATTCTAAAAGGCTTACTATCGTAAAATTTATTTGAAAACTGATCAGGACGTTTTTTAATTGATTTTAACGATAGCATAGCTTCTTCTAATTCATGTTCTTGAATTATTTCCTGTAAGAGAGACAGTTTAATAGGATCGTTTAAATCAACAATCCCATCGTGGCAACGAAATGACCACTCATTTAATATTTTGTCTATAACTTCCATATTATGCTTCTGCTGGTGGTGGAGTTTCTTCGGCTGGCGCTTCAGGAGCTGGTTCTTCAGCTGGAGGTGTAGTTTCTGGAGCGCCTGCGGCTGCTGTAAATGCTTCAGCACCAGCATCAGCTTTAGGTGCTTCACCGCCACCTTCTTCTTTATCACCAACAGCATAATTTAATTCTAATAAATCAGCTATTCCTTGTTGTGCTCTTTCTAATTCACCTAATTGTTGCATATTATATCTCTTACCAGCTACTTTTGCTGTGTAATTTTTCTTGCCGTCATACACAATTGTGAATTCTTGTTCGTTAATTAATTTGAGGTTGAATGTAGTTGGTTTTGGAGCAACTAAATTAACTTCAGTAATAAAACGACCAAATGATGGAGACATTAAGTCTTCTACAATCTTTTTTAAACCAGGAAAACGATATATTAAATACATAGATTTAGCAGCACGTTGCTCTCTTGCTTCTTGTTCTGCTAGAGCTTTACGCACTGCCACTTTAATATATTTCTCTAATAATATTTTTTTACTCACTATCTGAATTTTGGCTATATTGGATTTCTTCCTCAGTTAGATATTCAGCTATACTATGCATATAATCTGAAGCTAAGGTAATATATGCTGATACCCATCCAGGCAATTGTTGGTTGGGTTCAATTAATTGATATATTTTAGCAGCATTATTAACCATATCTCTTAATTCACTTTTAGCCATTGTAGCTTCGTGATCTTGAGTTGGAGGCCAACTTAAGTGGCCTTCTCTCATCTTTTTAGCTATTGCTTGACGGCGCTTTAAAAGATATTTATCTGTCTTATCCTGTTTTCCATCATTGTTGATGTCGGCATCTTCTTTGCCCACAGGATCAAGATTTTCTAATAAATCAATGAGTTTAATCATTTTATTTATCTTTTTTAGCAGGTGCTTTTTTAGCTACAGGCTTTTCTTCTTTAGGCTCTTCTTTCTTTTCGTCTTTTTTAGGCTCTTCTTTTTTATCAGCTTTTTTATCGTCTTTTTTACCAACAGCTGGTTTTTTAGCTTTTTCGATAAGACCCATCATTTCTTTAATCTTTTCAGTTTCAGAAGAAACTTTACCTTCAACTTCAGAAATTTGGTTGTCAAGCATTTCAGCTAATTTAGCATGAGCAGACTTAATCTTTTCTAATTCGTTTACAAACTTTTGCATATGAGCATATTCAGCTACGAATCCTGGTGCGGATTCGCCACCTTCAGCAATTTGGTATTGACCTAATGCTTCTCTCATACCTTTAAGGCTTTGTAATTCTTTTTTAAGGTGTACTAATTTACCACCACTTTTTGGTAATCCACCTTTTTCTTCCATTGCTTCGGCAATTGCTTGGCGAACAACGCTACGTACTTCTGTGATATTCATGATTTTGTTTTTGTTGTGTTTATGTGTATAAATATTATAAAGTTTCATCTAGATCGGCTAATCCCGTGTCGTCTTTTCTTAAGTCACGTTCAATGTCACGCATTGTATCCATTGCCCATTTACGTTGTAATGGTTTTAATTCGCCATTGATTGCGTTTTCAATGAATGGAAAAAATTCATCGTCAATCAATTTATATACTTCAGCAAAAAACAATTCACGAACGCGTGCATCATCTATATTCGATTCATTATATAAATCAGATATAGCATCATAAATAAATTTACCATACTGTAAATCACGAGGCTCATTTGAGAGCTTGTCAACAGCCCCAACAATGGCTTGATTTTTTTCTTTATCGGCTCCAAAGCCTTCAGTTCCAACGATTTCATATAAACCTTTTACTATTTCATGTACTAACATTGGAAAGCAAATAGCACGAGCCTTGATTACAAATTGCTCGTTTTCTTCATCATATTCCATTTCACTTTCACCACCTTGCATTTTTTGACCTTGAGCAAGCATTGCTAACATCATTGCAATTGCATTCTCATCATCATATATACCAAATGCTAATTTTAATATTTCACTATATTTTTCAACCAATTCTGGACTGATTTGGTCAAGGTACTCTCTAAAGAGCATAAAGCCAAAAGCACCTCTAATAGAGGCACCTTGTGTAATACCGTTAATAATACGGCGTTTTGCTTTTTCAGCTTCAAGAGGCATATTATCTAAACTTTCTTCACCACCTCCCATTCCCATGTTTAGATCTCCCATATCAACTATCTTAGCATCAATTTTGATGTTTGCATAATCAATAATTGGGTAAGCATCAGTTACCATTTGGGCAGCTACCATTTCAAGTTCATCGCGATATCCTTCTTCTGCTTGAATAATTTCACCTAATAATGCTTGTGAACGCACCATTGTTTGCATTAGATTTTTATCACCAAGCATTTGGCGTAATGATTCACCTGATTTACCTTTTAGGGCAGTCATTGTTTTAGGTGAAAATATCTTTTCGTAATCGACTTCTAATAAGCGGCTCATTATTTTTTAGATTTAAAGCGTGCTACAATTTTTTTAAGCATTTCTTCTTCGTTCATTGCTTTAGGAGCAGGTTTAACTTCAGGATTACCTAATGGACGACGTGGTTTTGGTTTACCTGTATCTGGTTTACCTGGTGCTACAGCTGGTCCAGGAGATGGTTTTGGTTTACTAGGTGCCGGAGCATTTTCGTTTAATACTCTATCAACGATCTCACGGATGATTTCTTTAAGTTTATTTTTGTTCATTTTATTTCTTTTTTTCGTTTATGTGTTTGCGTAGTAATTCTTTAAATTCTGTTAAGTGACTTGGATTGCGGTCAAAATATTCATTTACAATATAACGATGAATTTCTGCCAAATTACGTTGTTGTAAGGCTTGTAGTAAATTAGCAGGTGAATCTAACCTTACTAGGGTATTCTGTATAATAAGGAAATGATTATTTCCAGGTTGGATTACAACAGATAATACATTTGTATTGTTATTTAATCGAATATTATATATAGCACTTTGTCCACTTTCATATACTTGGTTAACCCTACCTCTTCCACCTATTAGATTTTGGCGGCGAGCAACACCTCTATTACCTACTGTAATACCTGGTAACCAGTTTCTTGGCCAGTTTCTTATTATGAAGTTAGCAGTAGTGAGAGTAGCAGGGATTCCAGCATTTTGAAAAATATCTCCTATTCCAACTTCTCCTTCTGCAGGTGCAGCGGCTTGTTGAGGACGAGGAGCATTTGGTTGTCCTGCTGGTCTACCTCTTCTTGCAATACCACCTACTTGAGCAGCTATTTGACCAGCTGCTGGTTGTCCTTGTCCTAGTAATTGTCTTGCTAATGCGCTAGGTACATTTGCTTTAACTAATTTACCTGATTGATCAGATACTTTAAAGCTATTTCTTGGATCTGCTGTGTTGATAAGTAAAGCAGTATTACCATTCATAGCTGGTTTGTATCTGTTAGTATCTGATACTGGTGGGTTGCTAGATATAAAGTCTTTTTTAGAGTTACCAATCATACTAAATCCTTGATTTCCTAATAGTGTAGTTAAATCATTATCATTGAATGTTTGATTTGTTGCTCTTAAATAAGCAAAATAGGATCTCCATTCATTAGCATCTAGACTAGTTGAGGTATTTCTGCTTCTCCAATTATTACCACTATAATCAGCAATTGATCTTTGTTGGCGTGGATTAATAGTAGCAGGCATTAATAAAAATGCTGATCTTTCACCAGAAGCCGTTAATACTACTGATGGGATATCCCCATATTGTACTATTCTTTGGTTATAAGGAATAGCATTAATAATCGATGTTAAAGCATCTTTATCTATAGTTGCAGGAATATTTCGTTCATCATCTCTAAATAAATTTAATGCATTTTGCTGGAATGATTCGTTATCTTTAGCATCAGTAAATGCTTGTTGTACTTCTTCATTATCAAAGGGAACTGATGTTATTTTTCCGTCTTCACCTACTTTATATGAAGAGAATGAGTTAGAATCTAATACAATTTCTCCACCTTCTACTGGTTTAACTATTAAGGCAGAATTTTCATCCTTTTTAGCATTGTCTAATATTTTTGTAATTAAACTTCTATCAATAATTTCATCTTGAGCTAATTTCAATAGATTTCTTATAGGGATTTTATCTAGTTCTGGGTAGTCAATAAGATATTTTGATGTACGTTTGTTTAATTTGATGTTGGGGAAATCATCTTCGGCTTGGTATAATCCTATTTTAATATCATCTCCCAATTCTAATTTAACTATAGTATCACCTTCTTTATTAATATATACTCTTTCATCAGACTCTAAATACCATTTATTTAATTGAGTTATAAGTTTTTTAACATCAAATGGAATCTTTTCTTGCGAAAGGTATTTTAAAGGAATTTCATTTTGGAGATTTGCTGTTATTGATCTTCTAATTTGATTTGGGAACTTATCTAAATTTTTCAATAAAGTAACAGAATCAATAACACCAGGGGATTCAGCTATAAATTTAGCTAATTCAGGATATTTAGGTAAATATTTTTCTACAAATTCTTCATCACTAATATCAGAAAACAATTCATTACTTCTATTATTTTTTCTAACTACTAAGTATTGTTGTTTTGCTGAAAAGGGGAATTTAGTCCATTCTCTATAACCTACAGATTGATTTCTGTATTGTTGGGTCATTTTTTCAGTTGAAGAAATAGGGATATACTTTAAAATAGATTTAATATTTGGTATATCTCTTAACCAAGGAACTTCACTTAACAACCCATCAAAATCCATTGGATTTGATTCGTGAGGAGAATTTTTTCTATTTGTATAAACGTATCTTTCATTTTCATTAGTTGTTTTAGGATCTCTAACTTGAATAGCAACAAAACTTAATTTATCGCCATCTGAAAGATTATTATTTTTTGCTAGATAAAATGTTGGATAAGATCTGTATGCACTATAACGATAGCTAGGGAATGAGGATCTAGTTATACACCATTTTTCTCCATCACCGTATCTAATACAGTTATCTTGTTTACTACCATTATATATAACAATAGTATTATCGTCATTATGATATACAACATCTGGGGTGATATCTAGTTCTTCAACACCTTCTTCACCTTTAGTTGCAGTAACTAATCTAATGAATTTAGCTATAGACCATTTATTTAAATCTCTTTGATCGCTAGGTAATTTTTCCTTAATACGATCAAAAGTATTGATATATGCTCTTAATTGGTCATCTGTGATTTGAATATTAAGATCATCAGCTTCTTCTTGGAATCTTTTAATAAAACCTTTTATAGCGTTTTCGCCATAAGCTTCATTAAGCTCATTTTTCCAATTGTGTACAACGTGTAATATAAATCTATCTATATTTCTCATTACTTTGTTTTACCCCATTTTTTACCCTTACCAGGATCTGAACATTGTGAAGGTGTTGGGCGGCAGGAAGGGTATTTTGCTCGCGTTTCACCTTTTTTACGGCCACAAGGTTTACATTTTTTCTTACCGTCTACCTCGCGACATGTATTACAATCAACCCAACCTCCTGTTTTACCAGGTGCACCTTTGCGTTTAAACCAAGTGCGAAGGGTTTCTTTTTTTTTCTCGTCTAATTGATCAATAAGTTCTTCTTTTAATCCTTTCCAAATATTACCTTTACGGCAACGTACAATAGCACCTGACTTATAGGCAGATGGCTTATCATATTTGCGATCGGCAATTCGTTTGCAACGATCTTCGTTAAGAATTTCTTTCGCTATGTCGGTTAATTTGATCACTTTTTATATATTAAAAAAATATAATAATTGATTTTTCCCATTAATTTTGACCATCTCTAAATTATCTGTTGTTCCTGTATATCCTGCATTCATCATTGTATTGATGTTGTTCATGTTTCCTTTATATGCATCCTGTACACCTCTTATAAAATAGGATTCAACAAAATTATCTTGAAAATCTTCATGTTTAGGATGCCAATCTATAGCATCTTTATATAATTCATGAAGTATTTTAGGATTATTATCTAAAAAAACTATATATTCTACATCATTAGTTAATACCTTGTATGGTTTATTATCCCAATTCCACTCAGAAATCCATTCATCTTCATTTTCATCTTCATCATACCCTATTAGATGTCCTAAATCTTGAACAATTAATTGTTTTAATATAGAAGATACCTCTGAATTTTGTTGAAGTTGTCCTGTGGGGGATATTTCAAGTTCTTTTAATATGTCTAATAATTTAATCATATTACCATTTTCTGCAAGACCAATATCTTGCTTTTGTACGTGGTCCTGGGTTGGCACAGTTATGTCTTGCTCTAAAGGCAGCGCGGCGTTTAGGATTATTTTTCTTAATGTTCATTCCCTTAGCACCAAAGTTTACTTTTACAACTTTACCTGTTTTAGGGTTTTTAACATATACCTTAAACTTTTTAGAATCACCACGCATTGGTTTACCTAATGGTACAGTACGACCTTGATACTTAGCTTCTAACATGCAATCGCAATCAGCTTCGTTAAGTTCGTTTTGATATTCTTCCATGAATTGAACAAATTCTAAAATGTCTTGTTCATTTTCAACGTCGTACTCTTCTACTTCGTCTATTATTTCTAATAACTTAATCATTTGAATTGATTTAATATCTTGTTATTTTGATCGATTCTTTTTTTATGTTTAAGACCGTTTTTTCTTGATTTCATTGGTCTTTTTTTAGGTGCTGCGTTTGCCATAGTTTTTATTTTGAATGCCACCAATTACAACAATATTCGTCGGCAGCGACAGGTATTTTAGCATTACCATCACGCCACTGTAACCAATATTTGTTATTGCATAAATTGCCCTTTTCAACCCAATATTCACAGTTACCACACATTGAACCACCTTTAGTTACTTTCATACCGGGTTTATGATCTGAAGGGTATTCAATTTTACCTTCTTGGAGTTTAAGTAATTCAAGTAGGCTATGCATTATTTTACTTTTTTAAGTTTATCATTTTCTTGAGTGAGAAAATCAACCTTAATGCGCAACTCAGCTACTTCGGAAGTCAATTTAAGGATCAAATTGCGTAAATCATCTTTTTCAGATGCTGATTCTTCAAGCAATGCTTCTAATTTGGCAATGCGTTCTTTGCAATCATGGCGAATAAAATCTTCGTCTTTTTCCTTGTGAATTGCCCTTCTTTCATAATAGCGAAAAGCTGATGTACTTCCCAAAACCGTAATTGCAGTGATTAACACTGTCCACAGATTGCTATTTTCCATCGTAATTTATAAGTTGATTTTATTAGTAAATCATTACCTATAAATATTAAGATCCGATGTGTTCTTTAAGTTTTTGGATATATTCCTGTAATTCTGCGGTTATTTTTTGCTTGTCTATACCTTTACCTGCCCATTTCTCAACGTCACCCTGTTCAGTTACGAAACCTTCATTACTATCTTCTAATGCTATTTCTAGTACAAATTGTTCTAATTCGTCAATGTGTGTTTTAATACCTCGTGTTGTTAAACTACGAGCATATTCTTCGAATTGTCCTGTGCGTTTTAATTCAGTTTCCATTTCAACAACACAATTAAAACACATTTTGTGTAAAGGCCACATTTTTTTATTTAAGGTGTGGTTTTTCATTGCTTTGTCACATTTAGGACAAGTTAGTGGTATATTGAGTGCTTCTTTTAATTTATCAAAGCGAGTAACGGTTTGTTTGATACCGTTTTTAATAGTCCATTGTTTACCCTTTTCTTCCCATACATCACCTTCCTTATGTTCTACTTGTGATTTAGTATAACCAACTTGAGTAACTGTTTTAGCAGTATAATCTTTAGTAATAATATTGCGCATGCGCTGTACATCGCGATCTTTAAACTCGCGTTTCAACATGTTGTCACTCATAACTTATTGATATATCTCGTTGTTTTGTTTGCCAAAATCTCTTAATAATATTCCTGCTTTAGCGTTTGCTTCGTTTTCAATTTCACTACCTGTTTTTCCACTTTCATAACTAATTCGTCCGTCTAAATTTTGTTTATGATGAACTAATTCATGTGCTAATGTTCTTAATATATCAGCCATGTTTCTATTCTTCACATAAACCCATATTTTATTATCATTCGGATCAAAATAACCAAAACTGCGTCTGTCTTTTACTTGATTAGTATCGTAGGAGAGGGTTAAGCTACGAGGAGGATTCTGGATTGCCAAATTTTTGCATGCATATTTTATAAATTCTCCAATAGTACCTGTTTCACTTTCGTCTAAACGTTGTAATTTAGATTTTAAACCTTCATTCATTAATTTTATTTTAGCTAATTCTTTTCTATATTCGTCTACTAATTGTTTAACTTCTTCCATATATTCTTTTAAAAGGCCTAATTCTTCAGAATTTATATTCCAATCATTAAGAACATCTTTTAATGTAATTCCAGGAGGAGCAAGACTCATTAAAATATTATCAGCAAATTTTTTATATTCATCTTTTATATCGCTTCCTGCTTTTACAATTCGGTTTTGTGATATATAAGAGGTTGCATATCTGTCCTCTTTTTTTACATATTTAAGTGTAGCTATAATTTTGTAAGATTTTATTTTACCACTTAAAATATCATCAATTTTATTATCAGCAGTTTTAATATATCTAAAAACATATTGTTTATCCCGAAATCCTTCTTGATAATTTTTACCATTCTTATAATCGTAACTATCATTAAGATTACCTAATAAACTATTGTATTTTTTATCTAATTCATATTCTGCTTTTTCTTTAGGATCTACTTCTACATCTTTAAATATATTTTTTAAACCTTTAAGTCTAGGATACTTATCTTCTATATTCTTAAAGAAAGAATAGAAATCTTCCCCCGGATTATCAGCTGTTGTTACAGTGTAATGGTCTATCCCATTATCTGAATACATATTATAGTTAGCATCAACGAATTCCCCATTTGGGTCAGGATGGACAAATATTACTAATAGATGTGTTATATCTACAAAATTTCCATTTTTATCTTGTTCAGATGATTTTGTATCATCAAATACAAAGTATGGTGTGCCACTTTCTTCATATCTATAATCATAATATAAATTATCATCACCACGAGCTGAAATACAAAATGAATAGCCATTGCCATATTTAATACAGGCATTTTTAGTTTTACCTACATATATTCTTAATCCGTTTTGGTTATAAACTAGATTAGCATCTTTACTAGGTTCACCATCATTTATTTTACCTGCCTTAATACGCTTTGGTTGATTAGCATCAACTGTAGTTTCTAAATCTTTCCAGTTATATTTAGTAATATCTTTTTCAGTTACTCTAGGACTATCCTTAATTTGACTAAAGCGATTAATATATGATTGAATAATATTTACTCCTAAATTAGGTTTTTCTTGTTGAAATTTAGCAGTTAAATCATTAACTAATTTGTTAGAATATTCATTGATAGAAGTTTCATTTATTAATTTTAACTTAAGTATTTCTCTATCATATTTGTTTGATATTTCAATATAGGTTGATAAAATTTCTTCATGTTCATCATCGAGGGGTACCAATTTATATTCTAACTTTGGTGTTAGGTTTAATTTTTTTACATTATCAATCCAACCACTTATATTTTTTTCAAATTCTTTTTCATTTTTAGCAACTGCATAATTTTTTTGAATAGTCATATATGGATTTAGTTGTCCGTTTTTTTTATCATAAGCTAATAATCGGTAAAAATATAATTGTAGTTCTCCTTTTAATAATTTAGTTGCTGTAGATTTACCACTCTTAGTATCTTTACCACTTATAATACTCAATGCTGGGTATTCATCAAGAAGATTATCTAGTTTTTTTTCTTTTTGTCGTTCAAGATTATATATTTTAACATCAATATCACTATCCCCTATAGGTTTATATTGTAATATATTTTTTAATCCATTAAGTTGGGGATATACTTCTGCCATTTCTTCAAAAGTACTAAAAAGCTCTTCACCAGCATTGTTTGCTTCTGTAACAGAAAATGCTTCTCCTTCCTCAACCAATATTACCAATAAATGAGTAGGATCTATAAAACCATTTTTACCTTTATCACTAGATCTACTATCATCAAATACAAAATATATAGATGCTGGGCCTGACTCTTCATATGATCCTTCTTCTGATCCTACTCTGTATCGAGCATATAAATTTCTTGAACCACGAGCTGAAATGCAGAAACTATATCCATTACCATACTTTATACAGGATTTTTTAGATCCACCTTCATATACCCTAATATTATTTTGATTATATAGTAACTCAGCGTTAGTAACATCTCCATCATTTAATTTACCTGCTTTAATACGTTTTGATTGTAGATTATCTTTTATTGTATCTTCTAAATCACTCCATGAATATTGAAAAATATCACGTTTATTTGCAGATAAATTATTTTTAATCTGATCAAAACGTTTAATATATTCTTTTACCTGTTCAGTCGATAGTTCAGGATTTTCTTGTGTGAATTTGTCTGTTAGTTGGCTAATAACCTTTTCAGAATATTCTTTTAATGGTTCAGCAGGTGGTTGTTCAGCAGGAGCCGGTTCTGGTTTGGGTTCTTCTTTAGATTCTTTACCCATTGCTAATAGGAAATCAGCTACTTCAACACCATCAGGTAAGAATTTTTTAATTTCTTCCTCATTACCATCGCGTATTGCTTTTCTAAGATCAGTAGCATTTAAACCACCAAAATTACCAGCATCGAATATTTTTGCGTTAGAATATTTACTTAAATTTTTATATCTATCTTCTTCACCTTTACCATAAGCAGCATATACTGTTACCTCAGGATTATTTTCTACAAAATCATATACATCTTTAACAGGTGTAACAGCTGATACTCTTATTTCTACTTTATCACCGTCTACTAATTGGTCTTTGTATAATTCCCAAGCAGCAACACTCTCATCAGGTGAAATACCATCATGTATTTTAGGTGAAACTAATACTACTACTTGATCTGCTTTATTAAGTAATTGTTTTACTACACTAAAGTGACCTTTATGTGGTGGTTTGAATTTGCCTGGAAATAGTGCTATTGTTGTTTCACTTTGTTCAAGTAGCAATGATGCAATGTATCTACCTAGGTTAGTTTCACTTAGCATTGAATTTACTTTATCTAATGATTTTTGTTTATTATCGCCTTTTGGCGTATTTACTTCACCACTTTTAATAGATACCATCGAGTTAAAAACGCCTTTAATGCGGTTTTTAGAGCGTGGATTTTGTACCTTAGATGATATATTATTTAACAGTTCCTCGAAGCTACCGTCTATTTTGTAGTTGGTAAATAGCTTTTTGATATTAGACCAATTGCTAGTTTTCCATACTTCGGTACGATCAGTTTCTTTAAAATTATCTAACGTTACGATACGTAATGTTAAACCGGCGCTTGATAAGTTAAATTCATATTCTTGATTTGCTTCTAGTACAGGTACATTTTTTATACCCATACGAGCAAATATTGATTTAGGATCTTCCTCTAGACATATTACCTTAGCTAATCCTAATAATAGTCCTTGTATTTCAGCAGGATAATCTAAAAATTCTTTCTTGAATTCAGCTTCATCATCACTAACAGAAACAATATTATCTATTTGAACGTATTGATCTGGTTGGTCTTCTATAGGATATAGTATGGTAATAATTTCACCTGTGTTGAGGTATTTTTTACCTTTATATTTTTCACTTTTAAAGGGAATAATAACGTCGTCTGGTAGTGCTGATAGGAATTTAGCTAGCTCTACTTTAATATTTTTCTTGTCTGTTGCTTCTAAATTAACAATTAAGTCAATATCACCAAAATCTTCTTTAGCGCTTGTATTATATGAACCTGAAATTTTAGCACTTTTAAAAGCAGGAAATTTCTTTAATATCCTGTTGATATAATTATCTGTTGTTTTAGCAACAGAAGCTCTAGTAATCCTATTTCCACCGGCTGATCCTGACATTATGCTTTTTCTTTTTGGTAAGGAATTAATTTAGAATTATCAGGTAAGAATTTACCTTTTAATCCTAGTCTATCTTGGTTATCAATCCAATATTTTTGTAAATTATCAGGTATATCTGCTCTAGTTGAGTCAAGTATTTTAAGATATCTATCCATAATAGAATTATATTCTTCTTTGGATATATTTTTTCTTATATAATCTTCTAATTTGAAATAATCATCAAGAATATCTTGAGTTAAATTAAAACCGTATAATTTATTTAATAGAGCGATTGCTTCTTTAGGATTAGATGCTTCCTGCTTACCTGTTTCCTTATCTAAAACACCAGTAGTATGACCAAATGTTTTACCTTTATTAGCAAATAAAGCTAACATTAATTGTGTACGATGTAATCCTTTAACATTGCCCTCATATGATTGAGAATAATAACTAAAACGTAACCATTCAGGATTACCTACATTAATATCGGTTTGAACTGCTTTACCTACTTTTTCACCGTCAGGTCCGTATTGAGGTATAGCACAAAATATAGAGCCGGCACCTGATGCTTTAAGATCAACTTCAACGTCAGGTAAAGCATCGTTAATTTTATCTCCAATCAATACAATCATAGCACGTAATTGGAGTTTTTCAGGAGTAGCGGTTCTAGCTTTTTTAGTAAATTGAGCTAAAAGTTCATTATATTTGTTTTCATCTACACCCCAGCCTTTAAAGTCAGGTTTTCCACCAGGAAATATATTTTGAATATCATATGATAAATCAATATCACCTGACACGGCTTTTTTACCAGCAGATCCTAATTTTTCAAATGCTTTAAACGTTGATGCCTTTGCAGGAAATATTTTAGATAATTGATCTACAAATTTTTCAATTGTAGGTTCAATATTGTCTTTTTCAATTGAATCGGTAGTACCAAATACATTACCACCTTCTAACAATATTTGTTTAGCTATTTTTAATAATTGGATCATAATTAAACATAAATAGGCAGCTTGGACAGCCCAAGCTACCTATAAATATTTGTTATTTTTGATTATTGACCTTTAGCTGGGAAGCGTGTCCATCCATTTATCCATGATGGTCTAGCCAGAGCTTCCATCTCTAATTTAGTGTAATTTTTTTCAATATTACCTTCACCTAATGCTTTTGTTTTCATTTGAGATGCAGTAAATAATGTTGAAGTTGATTTAAAGTTTAATAATGGATCATATGCTTGAATTTCATTATTTTCAAATTTACTAACACCATCTTTATAAGAGGTTGCTGTTTCATTTGATTCAATTGAAAATGCACCTTTTTGATATCCTAATATTTTAGAATTAGTAATCGTAAATTGTGTAGCACGTCTCCATCTTAAACCTAAGTTGTGATTAGCTAAAGCAGCAGCATCAAATGGACCAATTAATGTCATTCCTACTAATTTAGGATGAGTAAATGGTTGAGCGGAAGATCCAACACCATCATTATCACATTCTACACCATTACCTGCATCTCCATTATCTACGAATTGAGGGTCACGCTTTGATACTCCATTTGTTACAGTTCCTGTATAACCAAAATCAAAATCATAATCATCATCTGCTGTTGCAAATGCATATAGGTTTTTAGGGGATACAGTACCACCAAAGAATTCAAATGCATCGTCGTTAGCATATACTGTTTGAACGTTTTCAATTATAGTACCTGAACCTACTCCACCTAATGTTAAAGCGTTAATTTCAGAGTTAGGTAAAGCAGCAACACCAGCATATTCAATACGAACATACTTTAATACACCACTATTGTCAGCATCATTAGTACCACCAAATGCTCTACCAATGCCGCCTTCAATAGTTGGTTCTGATGAGCGATTAGTTTTAGCGCGACCTAAAATTACAATACCACCCCAATCGCCAGGAGATCTCTCGCCAGCGTTTTTACCTGAGGTGAATATAATCGGTTTTGTAGATGTTCCTTCAGCAATGATTTGGGCTCCTCTTTCAATACACAAAGCACCTTTTTCAGCAATATCGCTTACAATAGTGGTGCCAGGTTGAATAATAATTTTAGCTCCATCAGTTACATACACATATCCTTTTAAAGTCCATACCTTGTCTGATGTTAAGGTAATAGTTGTGTTAATATTGCCATTAAGTACAGTGTTTGATGGTACATTGATAGGTCCATCTTCACCACCTAATTCTTTAGTGCAGGAAAATATCCCTACTAATGCTAATAATGTTAATAGCTTTTTCATAAATTAAGATTGATTGTTAATGAGATTGATTGTTCGTTGTTTGTTTTGATTAAATTACCTCTTGTTTTTTGGTAGTAGATAGATGGTTGCGCAAGTACATCACCTATTGCCAATTTGATTTCACCTTTATTTATCTTACGTAAGTAAACTAAGTCGATTATATCTCTAGAATTTTCAAATATATCAGCATACCCTTGGAATCCAACTGCTGATATTCTGTCTCCTACTCTATTATATGATACGTTTAATGTATTTTTATTTTTATGGAAATTTAAACCACTGTTAATAACGTATTTTGATTGGCCTTGTAATTGGCGTTTTATACCATTTACTTTAACTTCAGAATTAGTTAAAGCTGTATTTGTGTAAAAATCTAACCACTCATTTACTTTTTTACGAATTTCAAATTCAACACCATAAATTATAGCTGATTTGGGGTTGGTGAATGATAAAAGTAAATTTGATGGTACAGAACCATCTGCTACGATTTGTTCAATTGGTTTGATAAAATTTTTACCAAATAAAGCTATAGATATATTTTCACCTGATTTAGGATAAAATTCATATTTAAGATCTAAATTATAGATATCTGATTTTTCTAGATTAGGATTACCTAATAATTGGGCGTTTCTAACAAAATCATAATAAGCAAAGTTAGCTACTTCTCTAAATTCAGGACGAGATAATGTTTTGCTAGCTGATATGCGGTATTTGGTTTTATCTAAATTATAAGATAAATTTAATGATGGTAAAACATCTAAATATTTTCTATTTACATTTACTTTAGTACCGCTAAAATCAGCTGTATTGACATTAAATAGATTATATTCAGTTCTTAAACCAGTATTTAATTTCCATTTCCCAAATTCATTATCGTACATTGCATATCCATTTGCTAAATCAAAATCAGCTACATACTTATCTGTATTGTTTGTGATTTCATTTAGCATATCTGCTGCTTCATATCTGAATATTCTGGCTTTAAAGTTTCTTGTTCTTTTAAGGTATCCACCACCAACTTTAACTTTATTAAATGATTTATTTAAATTACCATTAAAGCTATTTTCATCCATTACACTCCAAAAACGGTATGTATCTCTCCAGGCTACAGCATAAGGTTCATTTATACTTAATGATTTTGTAATTGGATTTACTCTATAGTCAGGTTGATCACGTAACATTAAATTATAACCTAAGTTAAAATCTAATGTTTTAATTTTACCTTCAAATTGAGAATTTACAACAGTTTTAATAATGTGATTAGAAGCATTACTTCTTACATTTTGAACATTATCATAATTTTCACCATTACGAGTTAAATATGATTGTTCAATTTGATGATTAAATAATGTCTTTAAGCTATATTTATTTTTACCTGTATAAGTAATATTAGCTAAACCATTTAATAGTGTTGTTTTAGTAAATAGTGTATCTTTATACTTATATGCTAATTCGGTTGATGATTGATAATCTTGTCTATCAATATAATTTAAAGAGTAAGTATTTCTAGCTGTGGAGCTAAATAAGAAATTCCAATTATTTTTCTTTAAACCAAAAGACAAAGATCCATTTGTATTAGGAATAGATGTAAATTGTTTAGCCTGAGGAGAATTAATTAACTTAGTATATGCTCTTTTATCTCCATTACTGCTTATGCGGTATTTGTAAGTGGAAGGGAACATTGAAGGGAACTGAATAGATTCCACCAAGTTGAATTTTTGAGATGTAGACACCACTCCATAACTTGACCCCAGGCTTAAAGAAAAAAAATTGCTAGAAACATCTTTAGTAGCAATTTGAATAACACCACCAGCAAAATCTCCAGGCAAATTAGCAGTAGCCGATTTGGCTACAATTATATTGTCTATTAATCCTGAAGGTATAATATCGAATGAGAATGCTCTGCGATCAGGTTCAGTTGATGGTAGGTAGGTTTTATTTAGTAAAGCTAAATTATATCTATCAGCTAAACCACGTACTAATACGAATTTATCGTTTTGAATTGTAACACCATTTACTCTTTTAAGAGCATCACCTACTGTACGATCTGGTGTTTTTTTAATAAATTCAACTGATAGGCCATCAGAAATAACGGAGCTGTTCCTAATTGTGTTAAGAACAGCTACGTTGGTTTCTTTTTTAGTTACGGAACGAACCGTAATATTGTCTAATTTTTTGTTAAATAGTGTGTCTTGAGAAAATAAAAATACAGGACACAATAACAAGAATAATAAATGTTTCAAACGAGAAATTTTGTTTCACTTATAATTATTAGGCATTTAATTTAATACTCGTGGGTAATAACTCCGTCATAGGCTTAAAGTCTGGGTTTTCAAGCTTATAGATTTCATATATGTTTTTAAACATGCTGAAATTAGTAGCAATGCCATCTGATGGTTTTAATTGCCATCCTTTACCTTGAATTGCATCTTTTTTACCCTCACCACGAGTAGATGCTTTTAACCACAAAATACCTGTGCGTTCAATAAGAGTATCGTGTGTTTCATTCCAAGCAACAGCATACGCTGCTAATTGTAAATCATATGAAGTATGGAGTGAATTTGATGTTTTAATATCAAGTAACCAAACTTGATCATTTAATCTAACAATCAAGTCAGCTGTACCTGCATATTCATGAGCGTCTGAAAATAAATGATATTCTGTAGCAATTAGTTCTGGTTTATGTGTATTCCAAAATTCGGCAAATTTAAGAATCATCTTCCAAACTTCTAAACTATATTCTGCTCTTCCGTTTTCATCTAACCAATTAATTTCTTCACCATTCAAGAAACGATCAATAGCAGTGTGTACTTGTGTACCTTCAGATGCTGCTCTAGAAGCAATGATATCAGCATTGTGACCTACATCTTTAAGCCACTCATGGAAAAATTTATTTTTAGGAAAATAATTTAATACTGATGTTACTGAAGGATAGTATTTGTCGTTGCGTCTATAGAATCGGGAGTCTAAAACATTAATTTGCTTGTCTCCTTGGCTGTACTCAACGATGCGCTTAATTTTAGGGTCTTTTATGACGTTAACGTGTCTGTCAATCATATTAGTTGTAGTTTTTTCTCAAGCAAGCTCTGTAAATTCAGAGGTTTTGTTTGCTCAAGAGTGTTAAGGAATTGTTCAAAACCAATTTCATTAGCGTCTTTACCTTCCATTTCTACAAGATATACTTCTTTACCGTATGACATAAGCATTTCAGCTTGTTTCAAAGCATCGCGCCTAGCGTCAGCATCTAAAGCAATATAAATTCTATCAACAGAGGCTTTAACTAATTTTTCCATTAGTTTTCCGTGTATTATTTTTCCAAATAAAGGAATAACATTTCGTTTAATGGTGAGAGCATCAAATATCCCTTCTACAAGGATAATTGGTGCATCCCAATTTATAAATAATTCCCACCCAATAACATCTTTAGCGGATGCAGGTGGGTTCTTATATTTTTGTAATGATGTTTCTTTATAGTCACGTGCTATAAAGTAATTTAATTTAGTATCAGCATCGTATGAAGGTATAATAACGCGACCTTCATATTTGCCTTCTTTACAAAAACCAATATTATATTTTATAATGTCATTTTGTGTAAGACCACGTTTTTTAAGGAACTTTAAAGCATGTTTCGCTTCAATTTGTATAATTCTATCTTCAGTTATATTTGAAAAAGATATAAATTCTTTAGGAAGTTCAAGTATATCTGAAGATACACTAATTTCTTTCTTGTTAGGGACTATTAGAATATTTAATTCAGCAATTTTATTTTGTGGTGCTTTAATTTTCTTAAATAGTGAAAGCAACGATTTACCCTTAGCACCACACACCCAACAATGCCAAAAATTCTCACGTTTAGCTGTTGTGCGCAAGTTAATTTCCATTTTGTTTTTATGGTGTGTGCAAAATGGACACTTAAAGGCATAGTTACCTTTACTTGTAGATTGCCCTTTGCCTAGTACGGATTCCACTAAAAATAGAAGCGCTGTATTATCCATAACCTCAAATATACGAAATAACTTTGCCTACAACAAGTCTTTAGTAAAGAATTTACCTAGTATATTATCATTGTATGATCTGTCCTTTCCAATCAGAACTTCTTCTTTACACTGGAAATGCATTTCGTAATATGTTAATGCTTTTTTAGTTTTGCATTGTATTAGGATCCAACGATCAAAATTTTCCTCGCCATATTCCTTAATATCAGTAAGTAATTGTTTATTAGACCCCCAATATTTTTGCCAATCGCTTTCAGTACGAATTATTTCGTGAGTTGGTTTGCGACCTGGGCCAGTTTGTTCAGCAAGTTGTTTTTTAGTGAGTTTGTGTTTTTTATTATTCCAAAACACTTTTTTACCAATATAAAATTTACCTGTTTTTAAATTGGTAATTTTATAAACAAAACCATAATATTTTTCGGGATTAGGTATATCCCAACTTTTCCACTTGTGTATCATATTTCAACTATCCAAATAGATGGATCTATTCCTTTATTTATTAATCCTGACAGTCTGGTATTTCCAGCTAACAGATCATAGTCTTGATCATTAAATTTTACTGCTATAGGTATTTCTACTTTATTTTGATAAAATGATTTATTAAATCTATCTTTTTTAGGTTCTTCTAATTTGTTAAAATTTAAATCTATATTACCTAATACATCTTTAATTTTAGAATATTTTATAATGTATCCTTGATTAGCTATTTTTTTCCATTCCTCCTTTCCCATTTTTTTAAGTTCTGGATATCTGATAGCTTCTTCCCACTCAATGTCGAAATTGGGTTTAGTGTATTTTATTTCTTTTAAAAGATTTAATAGCTTAATCATTAGGTGTCATATTTCACAACAAAAGTCATATCAGTATCAGGAGACATTAACATGGGTTTACCAAATTTAGCTACAGCTAATAATTCATTATTGTCATTGTATAGTCCTAAAGTAGTAGCGTAGGTGTAAAAATCAGAGCCAGTAGCAAAATTTCTTAAAATACTACCTGTATAACTACCAGTTATGAGTGATGGGTTATAAGATAAGTTATAATCACTTTCTTTTACTAAACAACGAACTTCATTTTCATAAATGATATGTTCATTTTTAAAAGATATTTGCCAATTATCTGTTTCAGGGGCTGTTGATAGATCTTGATTTGTTATAACAGCTATTCCTTGAGCATAAAATATATTTCCTATATAATTTTCAGGGGTTATTACGTTTTCTGCAAAGTAACCTTCGTAATCAAAATAGTTAATATTAATATATCTATCTGTTTCTCCTTGTAAGTCTATAAGATTACCATATCCATCATCAACAATAAAGTAAACAGAAGAAGACATAATAAAGGTAGTAGGTAATATTTTACTACCGTATACATCTTGATTAACAGATATTACTTGAATAGTTTCATTTATTCCTGTTGGATAATTCCTAA
>Ga0315900_10002580_pt1 | contig 27473 bp, 25 predicted proteins | sample LakEriMetagenome_FD_203521 | JGI IMG/M metagenome (GOLD analysis project Ga0315900, IMG submission 203521) | Freshwater fungal communities from buoy surface, Lake Erie, Ohio, United States - Buoy 12 MA114 | ecosystem: Environmental > Aquatic > Freshwater > Lake > Lake biofilm | place: USA: Lake...
CCGCATCGGCGCCTACGGATCAAGGCTGTGCATGCTCGAGGGCTTCGTCGGACACGCCGAACAATGCAACATCCGCGTCCGCCGATACGGCAAACAGAACGTCCCCTTCGGCGCACCCGCGGAGTAGGACATGCGATCAAGGTCGACCCATGGCTGAGCCTGCCCACCACCGCCGCGTGATCCTGCCCCTCCGGCAGGCCATGGCGACCTTTGCCGAAGGCCCGGTTCGGGCGGCGCTCGGCGGCCTGCTTGCGCCCGGTGCGACGGTGCGGCTGTGCCATCCCTTCGGCACGATGCCGGGCGAGCGCTTCTATGATACGGCATATGCACCCCTCCTCGCCGCGATGCCCGATCTCGAACGGCGCGACGCGATCGTTGTCGCGGGCCATGACGAAGGGGGGGCGGCGTGGATCGGCGCCTGCGGGCATTACGCGGGCACCTTCGCGCGGCCCTTCCTCGACATCGCGCCGACGGGCCATATGGCGGCGTTCCGCTTTCACGAATTCTTCCGCCTCGAAGGCGAGCAGGTGGTCGAGGTCCAGGCGATCTGGGACATCCCCGAGCTCATGATGCAGGCCGGGGTCTGGCCGCTGGCGCCCGAACTCGGCGCCCGCCAGCGCGCCTTCGGACCGATGACGCAAGACGGGCTGGCCGAGCGCACCGATCCGGGCGCGGCAAGCGTGGCCCTCGTGTGCGAGATGCTCGACTTCCTCGTGCGCCACCCGTCGCGCGGCGGGCCCGAGGTGATGGAGCTCGACCGCTTCTGGCATCCGCGCTTCAACTGGTACGGGCCTGCCGGGATCGGCACGGCGCGCGGCGTGCGGGGCTTTCGGGCGTGGCACCAGATCCCCTTCCTGCGCGGCATGCCCGATCGTGGCCTGAACGCCGAGGGCACCGAGCACTATTTCATCGGCGAGGGGCCCTATGTGGCCGTGACGGGTTGGCCCAACATGCGCCTGTCGCTCACGGGGCCGAACTGGCTCGGCCTGCCGCCGACGGGGCGGACGCTCTTTCTGCGCAGCCTCGACTTCTGGCGCGTCGAGGCGGGCCGCATCCGCGAGAACTGGGTGCTCGTCGATCTGCTCGATGCCCATGTCCAGCTTGGAGCCGATCCGCTCGAGCGGATGCGCGAATTCAACAAGGCACGACCCGGCTTCGACCCCGAGACGGGCAGGGCGCCATGATCCACCCCACGACCCCGCGCACCGTGCCCGACCGACGCGGCATGCGCCCAACGGGGGGCTTGCACCCGTGTCGCGCGGATGCATCGGTTGCCGGGCGTTGCCCCTCGGGTAGCAGCGGTGGCGGATGGGGTGCAAGATGATGAAGGAAAAGGTCACATCGCTCGATGTCGCGCGGCGGGCGGGTGTCTCGCAGTCGGCGGTGTCGCGGGTGTTCACGCCGGGCGCGTCGGCCTCGCCCGCGACCAAGGCGAAGGTCATGCAGGCGGCGGGCGAACTCGGCTATCGTCCTGACCCGCTCGCCCGCGCGATGATCACCGGCAAGAGCCGGATCATTGGCCTCGTCGTCGCCTATCTCGACAACCAGTTCTATCCCGTTGCGCTCGAGCGACTGTCGCGGGCGCTTCAGGACAAGGGGTATCACATCCTCGTCTTCATGGCCACGAACTCGTCCGAAGGCGTCCTCAAGGTCATGCAGGATCTGCTCGACTATCGTGTCGATGGCATCGTGACCGCCTCGGTTGCGATGACAAACGAACTCACGAACCTCTGCGAGGCGGCGGGGATCCCGGTGGTGATGTTCAACCGCGGGCAGGATGATCCGCGCCTGTCCGAGGTGACATCCGACAACATCGCGGGCGGCAGGACGGTCGCGAACTTCCTTGTCGCGGGCGGGCACCAGCGCATCGCCCACATAGCGGGCTGGCAGGGTTCGTCTACGGGACGCGACCGGACGCTCGGATTTCTCGAGGCGCTGTCGGCGCACGGGATGGAGCCGGTCGCCTCGGTCGACGGGATGTACAACCGCGACACCGCCGCGGCCGTCGCGCGCGAGATGTTCGGCCGGGCAGAGCGGCCCGACGCCGTGTTCGTCGGCAACGATCACATGGCCTTCGCGGTCATGGACGTGCTGCGCTTCGAGCTAGGGCTTTCGGTGCCCGGGGATGTGTCGGTCGTGGGCTATGACGACGTTCCGATTGCCTCGTGGCCCGCCTACGACCTCACCACCATCCGCCAGCCACTCGACCAGATGGTCACCAATACGGTCGATACGCTCCTCTCGCGGCTTGAGGGCGACACCGCGCCGCGACGCGTCCTCATTCCCGGGCCGCTCATCCTGCGCGGTTCGGCACGCAGACCAAGGGGTTTCACTGCATGAAGGGCTTCAATCCAAAGTTCGCCGACTTCCCCGACTACATCCTCGGCATTACGCAGGAGATCTGGGAGGACCGCGGAATCGCGACGCTGCACCACTACTATTCCTCTGATATCGTCGTGCGCTCGCCCGCATCGGTCGTGATCGGCAACGGCAGCGTCATCGGCGCGACGATGGCGACGCTGGCCGAGTTTCCCGACCGCCAGCTTCTGGGCGAGGATGTGATCTGGTCAGGCACGCCCGAGGAGGGGATGCTCTCATCGCACCGCATCATCTCGACGGCGACGCATCTGGGCGATGGCGTCTATGGCAAGGCGACCGGCAAGTCGCTGCGCTATCGCATCATCGCGGACTGCCATGCGCGCAACAACGTCATCGACGATGAGTGGCTCATCCGCGATCAGGGCGCGATCGTGCGCCAGATGGGGTGGGATCCGCGGGACTACGCGCGCGACCTCATCGCGCGCGAAGGTGGCCCGGCGGCCTGCCTGCGGCCGCTCACCCCTGCGACCGACCGCCCCGGCCCCTATGTCGGCAGAGGCAATCGCAACGAATGGGGCGCACGCTATGCCGATCTGATCAGCCGGATCATGGGCGCCGACATGGCGGCCATCCGCGCGAACTACGATCGCGCGGCGCAACTCGAACTTCCTGGGCATGTCACCGGCCATGGCTGGGATGCGGCCGAGCGGTTCTGGATGGGGCTGCGGGCGTCGTTTCCCTCGGCCGTCTTCACGATCCACCACACCATCGGGCGGGAGGATCCGACGATGCCGCCGCGCGCCGCGCTGCGCTGGAGCCTTCAGGGCCGGCACGACGGGTGGGGCGCCTTCGGCAGGCCGACAGGTGCCGAGGTGCATGTGCTCGGGATCAGCCACGCCGAGTTCGGCACGCTCGGCGCTGCCGCCCCGCGCCTGCGCCGCGAATGGGTGCTCTTCGACGAAACCGCGATCTGGAAGCAGATCCTGCTGCACGAAGGCTGAGCCATGGGTGCCCCCGACGCCGCCCCGCCACGAAAGGACAGAACGTGACCGCGCCCAAGATCGTCCGATACGGAGAACTCCGCCCTTGCCGGACCGCCTTCATCGATGCCCACACCCCGGGCTCGGACCGCAAGGAGAACTTCACCATCATCGGCGGCGGGGTAAGCGAATCCGCCGACCAGCACGTCCACATCCGCGAGACGCCGGGCTTCAACATCGGCGCGGCCGGCCAGCCGCCGGGGTGCCGCAACAGCCTCCACAGCCACCGCACGGCCGAGGTGTTCTTCGTGCTGAAGGGGCGCTGGCGCTTCTTCTGGGGGCGCTGGGGCAAGGCGGGCGAGGTGATCCTCGAAGAGGGCGACATCTTCAACATCCCGACCGGGATCTTCCGCGCCTTCGAGAACGTCGGCACCGACTACGGCATGATCATGGCGATCCTCGGCGGCGACGATGCCGGCGGGGGCGTGATCTGGGCGCCGCAGGTCATCACCGATGCCAAGGACTACGGCCTCGTCCTTGGCAGGAACGGCAAGCTCTACGACACCAAGCGCGGCCAGAACCTGCCCGAGGGCGTCCCGCCGATGCCGCTCCTGACTGAGGAGGAACTCCGCACCTATCCCGAACCGACGACGGCCGATGTGGTTCCGACCTCGGTTGCGCGCTATTGGGATCTGATGGCACTTGCCGATCGGCAGCCCGCCAGGGTCATCGGCGCCCTTGGCCGCCTGCGCGACCGTCCGGGCTTCGAGGTCGAATTCCTGACGCGCGGCTCGATCCCCGCGACACCCGCCCGCACCGACCGGCACACGGTCCTCATGCCGATGCGCGGCCACTGGCGGCTGACCTGGCCGGGCAACGAGGCGGTGCTGAACCCCGGGGATACCGTCTGGGTGCCGCCCGCGCTCGAACACGGGCTTGCCCCGGCCATGACGGGCGAGGCGAGCCTCTACCGCGTCACCAACACCGACGACCCGGCCGGCGCGACCGGCCGCCTTCTGCGCGAGGTGTCGCAATGACCCTGTCGGCCACCCATGTCGGAAGCCTGCCGCGCCCGCAGCCGGTCGTCGATTTCCTCTTTGCCCGCGAGAGGGGCGAGGACTATGACCGCGCCGCGTTCGACGCCTGCATGGCGGCGGCGGTGATGGAGAACGTCCGCCGCCAGAAGGCCGCGGGCATCGACATCGTCTCGGACGGCGAATGCTCGAAGATCAGCTATGCGACCTATGTCAAGGACCGCTACACGGGTTTTTCCGGCGACAGCCCGCGCAACGCGCCCAACGACCTCAAGCTGTTCCCGACCTTCCTCGAGCGCCTCGCCAAGCAGGGCGGGACGCCGCAATACGCCCGCCCCATGTGCACCGGGCCCGTCGCATCGAAGGGGCAGGGGGAACTCCAAAAGGACATCGCCAACCTGCGCGCGGCGATGGCCGCGCACGGGGTCGCGCGCGGCTTCATGAACGCGGCCTCGCCGGGGGTGATCTCGCTCTTCCTGCAGAACGCGTATTATCCGACGCGCGAGGACTACCTCGGGGCGCTCGCCGACGCGATGCGCGAGGAATACCGCACGATCCTCGAGGCCGGGCTCGACCTGCAGCTCGATTGCCCCGACCTCGCGCTCTCGCGCCACATGCTGTTCACCCACCTCGACGATGACGCCTTCCTGCGCGTCGCCGCGACCCATGTCGAGGCGCTCGAACACGCGCTCGAGGGCCTCCCGCGCGAGCGGATCCGGCTGCACATCTGCTGGGGCAACTACGAGGGGCCGCATGTGTGCGACATCGACATGGCCAAGGTCTTCCCGCTACTCATGCGCGTGCCGGCCCGCTACATCCTCTTCGAGACGGCGAACCCGCGCCACGGCCACGAATGGGCGGTCTTTCGCGACCGCGCGCGCGAGATCCCCGACGACAAGGTGCTCGTGCCCGGCGCGGTCGACACGACGACGAACTTCGTCGAGCATCCCGACCTCGTGGCGCAGCGGCTGCGGCATTTCACCGACATCGTGGGGCACGAGCGTGTCGTCGCCGGCAGCGATTGCGGCTTTGGCACCTTCGCGGGCTTCGGCGCGGTCGATCCCGAGATCGCCTGGGCCAAGCTCGCGACCCTCAAGGAGGGCGCGCGGCGCGTCTGACCGGATGACCCCGCTCCTGCTCATCCCGGGGATGATGTGCGACGCACGGCTCTGGGGCGGGTTGCCCGCGCGCCTGCATCCGCGCCCGGTGGGGCATGTCCTGCCCACGGGCGCGGACAGCATGGCGGGGCTTGCCGCCGCCGCGCTGCGCGATGCCCCGCCGCGCTTTGCGGTCGCGGGGCTGAGCATGGGGGGAATCGTCGCGATGGAGATGCTCGCCCAGGCGCCCGAGCGGGTGGAGCGGATCGCGCTGCTCGACACCAACCCCTGCGCCGAGGCGCCCGAGGTCGCGGCCCGCCGCGCGCCCCAGATCGCCCGCGCGCTTGGCGGCGGGCTGGCCGCCGTGATGCGCACCGAGATGAAGCCCAACTATCTTGCCCGCGGCCCGGGCAAGGGGGCGATCCTCGATCTGTGCCTCGAGATGGCGCTCGCGCTCGGGCCCGAGGTGTTCGCGCGCCAGTCGCTGGCGCTGCGCGGCCGGGCCGACCGGCAGGCAGCACTCGCGGCCTTTCGCGGTCCCGCCCTTGTCCTGATGGGCGCCGAGGACCGGCTCTGCCCGCGGGCGCGCCACGACCTCATGCATCGGCTGATGCCGCACTCGCGCCTTGTCGTGATCGAGGGCGCCGGGCATCTGCCGACACTCGAACGCCCTGTGGAAACGGCGGCCGCCCTGCGGTGCTGGCTGGAGGAATGATGGACGACGACCTGCACAAGCTGCTCCTGCGCGTCGATACGCCGACCGTCTGCAACGCCATCGAGGTGGTGCAGGGGCGGCGCGGCTTTCGGGGCTTCACCCGCGGCACGATGGTCTGCACCGAGCCCGGGCGCGCCGTGGTGGGCTATGCCGCGACGGCGCAGATCGCGGCGCTCGCCCCGCCGACCGACCCGCCCGAGGTCGTCCGCGCCCGCCGCATGGCCTATTACCGGGCGATGCACGATGCGCCGAAACCGTCGGTCGCGGTCGTCGAGGATCTCGATTATCCCGACTGCATCGGCGCCTATTGGGGCGAGGTCAACACGACCATCCACAAGGGTTTCGGCATGGCGGGCGCGCTGACCAATGGCGTCGTGCGCGATCTGGGCGACCTGCCAGCGGGCTTTCCCGTCATCGCCGGCAGCATCGGGCCGAGCCACGGCTTCGTCCATGTCCGCTCGGTCGGTGAACCCGTGCGCGTGATGGGCCTCGAGGTCCGGCAGGGCGATCTCGTGCATGCCGACCGCCACGGCGCGGTCGTGGTGCCGCCCGAGGTGATCCCCGGCCTTCTGGCCGCCATCGGCAGGATGCAGGCGACCGAGCGGCTGGTCCTCGATCCCGCCCGCGAGCCGGGCTTCGACTTCGCCGCCTTCGAGGCCGCATGGGCGGCCTTCGAGCGCGCGCGCACCTGAATGCGGCATCCCCGGAAGGGAGGTGCCGAGGTCGCCCGGTCTGACCTTGCGCGAAGGACCGCCGCGTCAGAGACAGCACGCTGCGGCCGCGACATAGGCGCGGGCGCGCGCCGATGTGCCCATCCTCGCATCCATGTAGCCGGTCACATATCCCATGGACAGGCCGTTCTCGGGGTCGGCCGAGCCCTGCGCGCCCCCTGCCCCCCAATGGCCGACCGCCGCGGGGTTCGGCCCGAAGTCGAGCGCGGGCGGGGTGCAGAGCTCCACCCCTTCGCCATAGCGGATCGGGATGCCAAGCACCGGATCGGCGGGGTTCGCCCCCGTCTCGCGCCGCGCCGCGCGCTGGCGCTCGGCAGGGATCAGCGCGTCGCGCCAGACGAACTGGCCGTAGATGGTGGCGATCGCGCGCGCCGTCGCATGGCCCGAACCCGACCCGATCTCGGCCGCCCGCCAGCGGGCCGAGTTGAAGTCTTCGGCCGGGTCGAAGAAGACCATCGAGCGGGCGAAGATCCCGCCCGGATCCTCGGCCAGCGCGCGAAAGAGGCCCGAGGGATCCTCTTGCGTCATGTGCGCGGCGCGCGCCGCCTCGGCGGGGCCGAGCCCGAGGTGGAAATCCGCCCCGAGCGGCGCGGTGACCATCTCGCGCAGCAGACGCGAGAGCGGCCGCACCCCCGCCGCGCGGCAGAGCACCTCGCCCACGAGATGGCCCCAGGTCATGTTGTGATAGACCGGCGGATCGCCCGGGCAAACGGGGTCGGACGCCTCGACCAGCGCGACCATCCGCCCCCAGTCATAAAGATCCCCCGCACTCGCCGGGACGGAAACGGCCGGCAACCCCGCCCGGTGGGTTAGGATCTCGCCGATGCGCAGGGCGGGCCGGCGGAAGGCGGGCCAGAGGCTGCCCACGGGGGCTTCGGGGTCGAGCATCCCGCGCGCGATCATCACCTGCGCGAGCAGGCCGAGCACGCCCTTCGTGACCGAAAAGCAGCACGCCAGCGTGTCGGGCGCCCAGGGCCTGCCAGGTGCTGCCTCGCCGCCGTGGACCTCGAGCACCACCCGCCCCTCGTGCATGAGGCAGAGCGCGCCGCGCTCCCCCGCGCCGAGGGCAGCGCCGAAGGCCTCGGCGACGGGGGCAAAGCGCGGCTCCCACCAACCCGGGGGGGTGACCATCACGCAGGACCGAGCGGCGGGCGGCCGAGGATCATGTCGGCGCCCTTCTCGGCGATCATCATCGTGGGTGCCGAGGTGTTGCCGCCGATGACGCGGGGCATCACGCTCGCGTCGATGACGCGCAGGCGGTCGATCCCGCGCAGCCTCAGCGACGGGTCGACCACAGCCCCCGCATCGCTGCCCATCCGGCAGGTACCGACAGGGTGGAAGATCGTGTTCGCCCCCTGCCGCACCCAGGCGTCGATCCCCCCATCCGTCGCCAGTTCCTCGGGCGCTGGGCTCAGATGCGCCCGCTGATAGCGCGCGAGCGCCGGGTTGGCGCCGATCCGCGCCGCGAGCCGCACGCCGTCGCGCAGGCAGATGCGGTCGGCCTCGGCCTCGAGATAGCGGGGATCTATCCGCGGGGGGCGCGCGGGGTCGCCTGACTCGATCGCGATCTCGCCGCGGCTTTCGGGGCGGAGCTGGTAGAAGTTGATGAGATAGCCGTGCTGGCCCTGCCCCTTCTGCGTCGTCTCGAGCGAGAGGCCCGGCACGAAGGTGATGTGGATGTCGGGGATGGCGAGATCGGCGCGCGTGCGCAGGAAGCCCCCCGCCTCGAGCGGGACCGCCGCCATCGGCCCGGTTCCGGCAAGGAGCGCGCGCGCCAGCGCGACCAGCGCGCGGTCGGGGCGGAAGAGGCCATAGAGCGTGACAGGGGCGTTGCAGGCATAGGTCAGGTAGACGCCGAGATGATCTTGCAGGTTCTGCCCGACCCCCGCCAGATCGTGCACGACAGGCACGCCCGCGCGCTGGAGCACCGCGCCCGGCCCGATCCCCGAAAGCTGGAGAAGCTGGGGCGAGTTGATCGCCCCGCCCGCGAGGATGACCTCGCCCCGCGCGCGCACGGTCCGAACCTCTCCGTCGCGCAACACCTCGACCCCGACGGCGCGCCGGCCTTCGAGGATCACCTTGGTCGCGAGCGTCCCGGTCCAGACGGCAAGGTTTGCCCGCCCGAGCGCCGGGCGCAGGAAGGCGGTCGCCGCACTCTCGCGCCGGCCGTCGCGGATGTTGAAGTCATAGAGGCCGAGCCCCTCCTGCCGCGCGCCGTTGAAGTCGGCATTGTCGGGCGCCCCCTCGGCCCGGCCGGCCGCGAGGAAGGCCGCATAGAGCGGGTTCTCGCCCCGCGCGCGCACCGTGCGCAGCGGACCCCCGACGCCGTGATGGGGGTCGCCCGCGCGATCGGGGTTGTCCTCGGAGCGGCGGAAATAGGGCAGCACCTCGGCGTGCGACCAGCCCGCGCAGCCCTCGGCCGCCCAGCCGTCATAGTCGGCGGCGTTGCCGCGCATGTACATCATGCCGTTGATCGAGGACGACCCGCCCAGAAGCCGCCCGCGCGGCCATCGGATCTGCCGCCCGTCGAGGCCGGGCTGTGCGGTAGTGACGTAGTTCCAGTTCGTCCGCCGATACCAATAGGCCGCCCCCGCGAGGATGGGCAAGCGGAAGATCGGGTTGCGATCGCCCCCGCCCGCCTCAATCAGGAGAACCCGCTGGCGGCCATCCTCGGACAGCCGGTTGGCAAGGACGCATCCGGCCGAGCCCGCGCCGACGATCACATGGTCGAATTCGTCCATCGCCTGCCGTCCCCTCGTGCCGTCAATAGGGAAACTCGGCCCCGTTCATCGCCAGCGCCTGCCCCGAGACGTATTCGGCCTCGGGCGAGGCCAGCCACGAGACCGCGGCCGCCACATCCTCGGGCGTGCCGAAGCGGCCCCATGGCACGCTCGCGCGGAAGCCCTCGACCACCTCGGCCGGCGTGCGCCCCGAGACCGCCGCGAAGCCCGCCGCGATGCCGCCCCAGAAGGGCGTCTCGATATGGCCCGGAACGTAGGAGTTGACGCGGATCCGGTGGGGGGCAAGCTCGATCGCCATCGTCTGCGTGAGGTTGATGATCGCGGCCTTGGAGGCGCAGTAATGGGCAAGGTTCGGCACGCCGCGCCGCCCCGCCCCCGATGCCGCGTTGATGATGACGCCGCCCCGCCCGCGCGCGATCATCGCCCGCGCCGCCGCCCGCCCGGCCAGAAAGACCGAGTCGATGTTGACCGACATCACCCGCCGCCATTCGTCGAAGGACATCTCGACAAAGGGCGTGACCTTGATGATGCCCGCGTTCGCCACCATCGCATCGAGCCCGCCGTTGCGCGCGACATGCCCGGCGACCGCGGCCTCGAGCGCCACCTCGTCGGTCGCGTCGCCCGTGACGGCGTGGTAGCGCGGATCGCTGATCGTGCCCGGCTGCAGATCGAAGCCCGTGACCGAGGCGCCCTCGGACAGGAAGCGCCGCGCGATGCCTTCGCCGATGCCGCTTGCCGCACCGGTGACGAAGGCGGACCGGCCGGCGTGGCGGGTCGGGTCGCTCATGACATCTCCTCCATCCGCGGGATCTCGTCGGCGAGTGCGCGCACGCAGCGCACCTCGCGGCCGTCGGGCAGGGTTTGCAGCGTCTGCGGCATCTGGCGGCAGCGGTCCTCGGCATGCGGACAGCGCCCGGCGAGGTAGCAGCCCTTGGGCGGATCGATCGGCGAGGGGATCTCGCCCGACAGCGCCTCGGCGACCTTGCGATCCACCCGCCGGTGGGTCGGATCGGGAAAGAGATGCGCCGAGAGGAGCGCCTGCGAATAGGGGTGGCGGGGGTCGGTGAAGATCTGCTCGACCGTCCCCTGCTCGACGATCTGGCCGAGATACATGACCGCCACCCGCTGGCAGAGATAGCGCACCGTCGTCAGATCGTGGCTGATGAAGAGGAAGGCGATCCCGAGTTCCGCCTGAAGCCGCGCGAGCAGCGCCACGAGCGAGGCGCGCGCCCGGGGCGCGAGGACCGAGGTCGGCTCATCGAGCACGACGAATTCGGGCCGCAGGATGAGTGCCCGCGCGATGTTGACCCGCTGGAGCGTCGAGGCCCCGAGCCCCTTCGGCACCCGGTCGAGGAGCGCGGGATCGAGATCGACGAGGCGCAGCGCCGCGGCCGCGCGGTCGCGCCGTTCCGTGCCATTGCCCCCGCCGTGGACCTCGAGCGGTTCCTCGAGCAGCCGCGCGATGGTCCAGCGCGGATCGAGGCTGTCGAAGGGATCCTGAAAGACGATCTGCATCTTCGCGCGGAAGCGGCGCAGGTCCGCCCGGCCAAGCCCCGAGATGTCGGTGCCCGCGAACACGACGCGCCCCGCCGTCGGCGGGATGAGGTGCAGCAGGCAGCGCCCCACCGTCGTCTTGCCCGACCCGGACTCGCCCACGAGCGCCACCGCCTCGCCCCGCCCGATCGTGAGCGAGACGCGATCGACCGCCTGCACCACCTTGTCGGAGTGGCGCAGCGGGAAGTGCTTGGTCAGCGCCTCGGTCCGCACGAAGGGCTCAGGCGCCGCGATCTGAGCCGGAAAGCCCCGCCCACGCTCGCGAAAGAGCCGCAGCACATCGCGCGAATACTCGTGCCGGGGGTCGGCGAAGAAGTCGCGCACCGGCGCATCCTCGACGATCCTGCCGTCATGGAGGACAAGCACCCGGTCGCAATAGTTGGCGATGATCCCGAGATCCTGCGTCACAAGCAGCATGGCCGAGCCCGTGTCCTGCACGGTGCGCCACATCTCGTCGAGGAACTGCGCCTGGATCGTGACGTCAAGGCCACTCGTCGGTTCGTCGGCGATGAGCAGCTTCGGCCGGGACGACAGCGCCATGGCGATGAGCGCGCGCTGCGCCATCCCGCCCGAGAGTTCGTGGGCGAAACTGTCGACGCGCCGCTCGGGGTCGTTGATGCCGACAAGGCGCAGCATCTCGACGGCCTGGCGGCGCGCCTCGGCCGGGGTGGCGCTGTTGTGGGCACGATAGACGTTCGCGATCTGGGTGCCGACGCGCAACATCGGGTTCAGCGCGCCGCGCGGGTTCTGCACGATCACGCCGATATCGCGGCCGCGGATCGCGCGCACCTCGTGCTCGGAAAGCTTGAGCAGATCGCGCCCCTCGAACACCACCTCGCCCGCGGTGATCTGCCCGGGCGGACGGGCAAGGCCCAAGAGCGCCAGCGCCACGGTCGACTTCCCCGACCCCGCATCGCCGACAAGGCCCACGACCTCGCGCCGGCGGATCTCGAAATCGACCCCAGCCACCGGGCGCACCGGCCCCGCCGCCGTGGCATAGCTGACCTCGAGGCCGCGCACGCGCAGGAGGCTGTCCATCAGTTGCCCTCGTAGCGCCGTTCGAGCGCGTTGCCGAGCACCGCGAAGCCGAACACCGTGAGGCTGATCGCGATACCCGGGAATACCGAGGGCCACCATTCGCCCAGCACGATCTGGTTGGCGCCCGTCGAGATCATGAGGCCCCATTCGGGCGTCGGCGGCCGCACGCCTGCGCCGACGAACGAAAGCCCAGCCGTGAGCAGGATCGCAAACCCTATCGTGACCGAGGACTGGATCAGCGCCGGCGTCAGCGAATTGGGCAGCACATGGCGCAGCGCGATCACGATCTCGGGCTGGCCGATGGCGCGAGCGGCCTCGACAAAGCCGCGCGCCGATTGCGCGAGCACCTCGGCCCGCGTCAGACGGACATAGATCGGCACATAGACGAAGGCGAGCGCGATGACGATGTTGGCCGTGGACCGCCCCGCGAGCGCCACGAGCACCATGGCCGAGATGAAGACCGGGAAGGATTGCATCACGTCCGAGACGCGCATCAGAAGTTCGGTCGCCCAGTTGCGGAAATAGCCCGCGACCAGCCCGAGCAGCACCCCGACCCCGAGGCTCAGCGCATTGGCGAGAAGGGCGATGACCAGATCGGTCCGCGGTGCCGCGATGACGCGCGAAAAGACGTCGTAGCCGCTCGCATCCGTGCCCATCCAGTGCGGCGGATGCTCGAGCGTCCCGCCGATCCAGCCGACGAGCAGCCCCGGGATCTCGAGCGGCCCCGGCGGCGGCACCGCGACGCGCGGGGTGGTCAGCGTCGGATCATAGGGGCCGATCACCGGCCCGATCACGGCGAGGATGCACACGACGGCCACGATCGCAATCCCGATCCGCAGGAGCGGATCGGGGCGGGTGGCACGGCCCTGGGGTGCGGGGGCGGTCAATGCGCGACCCTCGGGTCGATCGCGGCGTGGATGAGGTCGAGCCCGAGATAGACGAGCAGCGAGATCGCCGTGATCACGAGCACCACGCCCTGGATGGCGGGGTAGTCGAAGGAAAGCACCGAGCGCACCGCATACTGTCCGATCCCGCCCAGCGAAAAGACGCTTTCGACGAGGACAGCGCCCGAGAGCATGAAGCCATAGAGGATGCCGATCAGCGTCATCGACGGCGCCATCGCCGCGCGCAGCGCATAGCGCGCCACCCGGCTGCGCGGCAGGCCCGCGGCATTGGCATAGAGCACGAAATCCGATTGCAGCGCGCGCAACATGTTCTGGCGCACCATCTTGATGATCGGCCCCGACAGGATGAAGGCCAGCACCGCCACCGGCAGCATGAGGTGATGGAGCGCCTCGAGGAACTTGTCCACCCGGCCGGCGAGCAGCGTGTCGATCAGCATGAAGCCCGTGACGACATCGGGCGGCGTGGTGATGGGCGAGAGCCGCCCGAGAGGCGGCGGCGCGATCCCGAGCTGATAGAAGAAGACATAGACGAAGAGCAGCCCCCACCAGAATTCGGGCTGGGAGCCGGCAAAGAGCGAATAGATGAACACGCCCCGGTCCGCCCGCCCGCCGGGATTGAGCGCGCCGAGCATGCCCACCGGCACCGCAATGGCAAAGGCCACGAGAAAGCCCAGCGTGATGAGTTCGAGCGTGACCGGCAGATAGGTCAGGATCTCGGTCATGACGGGCGTGTTCGTGACCCAGCTTGTCCCGAGCGTGCCCTGGAGCATGCCGGCCGCCCGGTCGGGGTTGAAGCCGAGATAGGTCGCAAGCTGCTCGAGGATCGGCCGGTCCACCCCGAGAAGGGCGGCGGCCTGGTCGTAGGCCTCGGTGCTCGCGTTCATGCCGACGAGGCGGCTCACGGGATCGGCGGGCAGAAGGCGGATGATGAAGAAGACCGCGATGGTCAGGCCGGCCAGCTGGAGCACGCCGATCAGGAGCCGTCGGACGATATAGCGCAGAAGCATCGCTGGGTGCCGTCCGTTCGCGGGAAAAGGCCCGGGGGCGATGCGCCCCCGGGCCGGATGATCACTCGGCGACCGAGAGGTCGGAGTAACGGATCGAGTTGTCGGGGTACCACTTGAGGCCGCTCAGGTTCGAGCGGAACGCCCACTGGGTGTTGTACTCCACGACCGGCAGCCAAGCCACGTCGGCTGCGAGCATCTCCTGGATCTTGAGGAGTGTCGCGTCACGGCTCGCGGGGTCGGCATCGACACGCGCGGCCGCCCATGCCGCGTCAACTTCCGGGTTGCGGTAGTTGACCATGTTGTTCAGCCCCCCGTTCTCGGGCGAGACGAAGAAGAGCTGGGTGGCATAGCCCGCATCGACACCGATCGGCTTTTCCTGATCGTTGACGGCGAAGGGCAGGTCACGCTTGACGAGCTGGCGGTCACCATACTGCGTCTGCGGGATCGGGTCGAGCGTTGCAGGGATGCCGATGTCGCGCAGCGCGGTCTGGATGATGTTCACGATCGGTCCGAGGGTCGATTCCTTCTCGGCGACGTAGGAGAGCGCGAAGGACGACGCGAACGCCTCGAGGCCCTTGCCTTCGGGATAGCCGGCCTCGGCCAGAAGCGCGCGGGCCTTGTCGGGGTCATAGGCGAAGTCCGCCGTCGGCGCGTAGCCCGGGTAGGACGAGGGCACGAGCCCCTTCCACTGGGTGGCCTGACCGAAATAGCCGTTCGCGATGATCTGGTCGAACGGGATCGCGTGCGCGATCGCCTGCCGCACGAGCGGATTGTCGAAAGGCGCGGTCGCAAAGTTCATGTGCAGGAAGAGGTTCTCGTTGCCCTTCACGCCAGCGACCGTGACGCCGTCCTGCGTGCGCAGCGCATCGAACTCGCGTGGGGTGAGGCCGGTGACGAGGTCGGCCTGCCCGGTCTGGAGCACGACGACGCGGTTCGACGATTGCGGCACGCGCCGCACCGTGACCCGCTCGACCGCCGGGGCGCCGCGGTAGTAGTCGGCGTTGGCGGTATAGGAGATCTCTTCGCCCTTCGCCCAGTTCTCGAGGCAGTAGGCCCCGAAGCCCGGTGCGCCGGTGTTGTTGACGTAGTCGTGGCTCCAGGGATCCTCGGCGGTGGCGTTGGCTTCCATCGTCTCCTTGTCGAAGATCAGGAGGCCGAAGATCGTCAGAACCGGCAGGAACAGCGCGTTCGGCTCGGACTGGCGGATCTGCACGGTGTAGTCGTCGACCTTCACGACCGCGTCGCCGATTTCCTTCGCCGCCGGGTCCTCGCCGAAGACCGAGACGTCGAAGCCCTTGATCGAGCCCACGTTCGACAGGAACCAGCCGATCGGAGCCGCGCCCGAGACCGACTTCGCGCGGGCGAAGGTATAGAGGACGTCATCGGCGTTGAAGCTCGACCCGCCGCAGCCCTTGACGCCCTGACGCAGCTTGAAGGTCCAGGTCAGCGTCGCCGCGTCGAACTCCCAGCTTTCGGCCAGCCGGCCCTCGAACGTCGAGAAATCGGGCACGACCACACCGCTCTCCGACGTCGCGCCATCCGCGTAGGACACAAGCGGCTCAAGCAGCGTCACCATGCCCTGCTGGCTCGCCGGAATGGCAGCCGACGGGCCGTCGTAGTTGAGACCCGCCGGAACGTCCTCGGCGAGAATCAGGATATCCTTGGCCGAAACAGCCCCGGCCATGCCGATCGCGGTCGTGGCCGCGGCCGCCGCCACGACCGAAGTCCAACGTCTTTGTCTGGTCATTCGCATTCCCTCTCCCGTCCTGCCGTGAACCGGCGTCAATTTGTCCAGACAAATCAGGCACCGTTACGCCCCCTTGTCAAGCGGCTTTTCCGCAGGCAAGGCCGCAGAACACGCTTGACAGTGCGGCGAAGGCCGTCAGATTTGTCCAGACAACTTGCGCGATCTCGGACCTCGAGGGAGGTTCAGCGCCATCGTCTACGGAGGTGCCATGCGGATCATCGTCCTCTTCAACCTCAAGCCCGGGGTCGATCCGGCGACCTACGAGGCCTGGGCGCGCAGCGCCGACATCCCCACGGTGCGCGGCCTGCCCTCGATCGCGCGCTTCGACGTCGCGGCGGCGACCGGCCTGCTGATGGGCGAGGGCCAGAGCCCCTATGCCTACATCGAGGTGATCGACGTGGCCGACATGGCCCGCTTCGGCGCCGACATCGCGACCGATCAGATGAAGGCGATCTCGCAGGCGTTCCAGACCTTTGCCGACAAACCCGTGTTCATCGCCACCCGCGACGTGGCGGCATCATGACCGGACGGCTCGCGGGGAAGGTCGCGCTCGTCACCGGGGCGGGGCGGCCGGGGGGGCTCGGGCAGGCGATCGCGCAGGCGCTTGCGGCCGAGGGCGCGGCAATCGTGCTGCACGACCGCGGCGCGGTCGCCGGCGAGACCGCCCCGGCGCACGGCATCGGCGTTGCGACCGACCTCGAGGCGACGGCGGCGGCGATCCGCGCCGCGACCGGGGCCGAAGTCGAGACCGTAACAGGCGATCTGATGGAGGAGGCCGCCATCGCAGGCGCGGTCGCGGCGGCCGACCGCCGGTTCGGGCGGCTCGACATCCTCGTGAACAACGCGGGCGTGGGATATCTCTTCGGCCCGATCGTCGAGATGGAGGCCGCGCACCTCGACACGGTGCTGGGCGTGAACCTGCGCGCGCCGCATCTTGCCATCAAGCACGCCGCGCGGCTGATGATCCGGGGCGGGGCGGGCGGGCGCATCGTCAACATCGCCTCGCAGGCCGGCAAGTCGGGCTTTGCGATGGCTACGGCCTACACGGCCTCCAAGCACGGGCTGATCGGCCTGACGCGGGCGGCGGCGCTCGAACTCGCGCCGTACGCGATCACCGTCAACGCCGTCTGCCCCAACCATGTCACGACCGGGCTCGGCGCGTGGCAGAACGATTTCATGGCCCGCGCCCGCGGCGAGAGCGTCGCGGACTACCTCAGCGGGATGCGCGCGCGCATCCCGCTCGGCAGGGTCGGGGTGCCGGACGATACCGCGGCAGCCGTCGTTTTCCTGTGCTCGGATGCGGCAGGCTACATCACGGCCGAGGCGATGAACGTCTCGGGCGGGGAGGAATACCATTGAGCTTTCACTGGCCAGACGGCGCGCGCCTTGCGGTGTCCTTCGTGATCAATGTCGAGGAAGGCTCCGAGATGTCGATCGCCCGGGGCGACAAGGGCCCCGACCCTGTCGATGAACTGGGTGTCGCGCTGAAGATCCCGATCCGCAACTTCGTCAACGAATCGAACTATGACTACGGGCTGCGGGCCGGTGCGCGCCGGGTGTTCGGCGCCTTTGCCGCGCAAGGGATGCGCACGACGGTGACGGCGGCGGCACAATCGCTCGAGGTCGCGCCCGAGGTCGCGCGGATGATCGTCGCGGGCGGGCACGAGACCTGTTCGCACGGCTGGCGCTGGGTGCATCAGTTCTCGTTCGACGAGGGGCGCGAGCGCGACTTCGTGCGCAAGTCGGTGACAAGCATCGCGGCCACGACCGGGGCCCGGCCGCTTGGCTGGCTGTCGCGCTATCTGCACACGGGCGCGACGCGGCGGATCCTCGCCGAAGAGGGGTTCGTCTATCACATGGACGACCTTTCGGATGATGTGCCGCGCTGGGACGTGGTCGCGACAGCCACCGGGCCGAAGCCCATCGTGATCGTGCCCTATGCACTCGACACCAACGACATGAAGTTCTGGCTCGCCCCCGGCTACACGCCTCAGCAGTGGCTCGATTACGCCATCGACACCTTCGACCGGCTCCTTGCCGAAGGGGCGCACGGGCCCGTCATGATGTCGCTCGGGGTGCATCTTCGCATCATCGGGCGTCCGGGGCGGATCGGTGCTCTGGAACGCCTTCTGGACCATGTCCGCGCGGCACACGGCGTCTGGGTAGCGCCGCGGCTCGACATCGCGCGCGCCTTCGCGGCAGCCGTTCCCGCCCCCGCCGGGACGCATCCATGACCGCGATGGAACGCATCGCGGCGCATGTGGCCAGAACCACGCTCGAGGACCTGCCCGAGGGCGCGCGGCACAAGCTGCGCACCTTCCTGCTTGACACGCTAGGGGTCGGGATCGCGGGCAGCTCGGGCGCGAAGGTCGCGGAATTGCGCGCCCTCGCCCGGTCCTGGGGCGGCGGGGACGAGGCCCGCATGTGGCTCAGCGGCGAGCGGATGGGGGCGCAGCCCGCCGCCATCGTGAACGCCTACCAGATCCACTGCCTCGAATTTGACTGCGTCCACGAAGGCGCGGTGCTCCATCCGATGGCGACGATCCTTGCGGCCGTCCTCGCCTGGGCCGAGCGCGAATCGGCGCGCGGACGGCCCGTCGCGGGGGCCGACTTGATGGCGGCACTGGCGGTCGGGGTCGATGTCTCGACCATGCTCGGGATCGTGACTGACGCGCCGATCCGTTTCTTCCGGCCCGCCACCGCCGGCGGCTTCGGGGCGGCGGCCGCGATCGCGCGGCTTGCGGGCTTTGACGAGACCCGCGTGATGGACACGCTCGGCGCCCAGTATGCGCAGGCCAGCGGGACGCTCCAGCCCCATGTCGAGGGCTCGCCCATGCTCGGGCTTCAGGTGGGCTTCAACGCCGCCGCCGCGATCCGCTCGGCCGATCTCGCGGGTGCCGGTTTCCGCGGCCCGCACGACATACTGACCGGGCAATACGGCTATTTCCGCCTCTTCGAGATGGAGAGCGAGAACCTCGCGGCCTTCCTGCCGAGCCTCGGGCGCACCTGGCAGATCGAGGCGATGTCGCACAAGCCCTGGCCGTCGGGACGGCTCACGCATGGAGTGATCGACGGGCTCGACCGCCTCATGCGGCGCGAGGGCTTCGGGGCGGGCGATATCGCCCGTGTCGAGGCGAAGGTGCCCCCGCTCAACTTCCGGCTGGTCGGGCGGCCGGATGTGCCGGCGCCCGAGGCGAATTACGCCAAGCTCTGCCTGCGCTTCGTCGCGGGGCGCTTCCTCGCGACCGGCAGGGTCGATATCGCGGACTTCCGCGGCGCCGCGCTGACCGACCCCGAGACGCACCGCCTCGCGGCACTTGTCGATGTCGTGCTCGATGCCAGCAACCCAGACCAGAACGCGCTCGACCCGCAGACGATCACCGTGCGGCTGCACTCGGGCGCGGTGCATGCGGTGCATCTTGCGCGCGTCTACGGCCACCCGGACGTTCCGCTGAGCGCGGCCGAGAACGAGGCGAAGTTCCGCCGCTGCGCCGCCGCCGCGATCCGCCCGCTGCCCGACCCCGACCGCCTCATCGCGGCGGTCGCGGCGGTCGAGAACATGCCTGACATCGCCGAACTGGCCCGCCTGAGCGTGGCCGGGGCAGAAGCATGATGCGCGCACGCCGGTCCCTCCTGTTCGCGCCGGCCAACCGGCCCGAGATCCGCCCCAAGGCGCTTGCCTCGGGCGCCGATGTCGTCTGCCTCGACCTCGAGGACGCGGTGCCCGCGGCCGACAAGGAGGCCGCGCGCCAGAGCGCGCCGGACTTCCTGCGCGATGCCCCCGGCCCGGAGCGGTCAGTTCGGATCAACTCGCCGCGTTCGGCTGAGGGGCTGGCCGACATGCTGGCCATCCTCGCCGCGCGCCCGGCGGCGGGGACGATCCTGATCCCCAAGGTGGCCGATCCGTTCGAGGTGCGGCTCCTGGACGAACTCCTCTCCGAAGCGGGGCTGCCGCTCGCGATCGCGGTGCTGGTCGAGGGGGCCGAGGGGCTCGAGAAGGCCGCCGCCATCCTTTCGGCCAGCCCGCGGGTGGTCTGGGGGATGTTCGGCGGGGTCGATTTCGCGGCCGAGATGGGCCTGCCGATCGCGCATGAGCCGCTGCTCTATGCCCGCCAGCGGCTCGTGCATGCCGCGCGGCTTGGGGGCGTCGATCTCTATGACGTGCCCTGCCTTGCCTTCCGCGACGAGGGCGCGGTCAGCGCCGAGGCGCAGATGGCGCGCAGCCTCGGCTTCAGCGGCAAGGCGGCGCTGCACCCGGCAAATGTCGCGACGATCAACGCGGCCTTCACCCCCTCGGCCGAGGAGATCGCGCGCGCCGAGCGGATCGTCGCGGCCTATGAGGCCTCGCCCAACGGGCTGGCCGTCCTTGACGGCAAGCTTGTCGAGAAACCCGTCGTCCGGGCCGCGCAGCGCACCCTCGCGCTGCGCGACGCGGCGCAGAACTGAAGGTGCCCCGATCATGGTCCAGACCCACGTGCAGACCGGCCCGAACCGCTTTCGCGAAAGCTTCGGGCGGTATTTCGAGGATTTCAACGTCGGCGACATCTACGAACACCGCCCCGGCCGGACTCTGACCGAGACCGACAACACCTGGTTCACGCTTCTGACGATGAACACCCATCCGATCCATTTCGACGCCGAGTATGGCGCGAAATCGGAGTTCGGCCGCTGCATCATCGCCTCGCCCCTGACGGTCTCCGTCGTCGTCGGGATGAGCGTGAGCGACGTGAGCCAGAAGGCCATCGCGAACCTCGGCTGGACAAACATCCGGATGACGGCGCCGCTCTTTGCTGGCGACACGCTCTATGCCGAGACCGAGGTGATGGCGAAGCGCGAATCGAAATCGCGACCGACGGCGGGCCTCGTCACCGTCTTTTCGCGCGGCTTCAACCAGCACGGCACGCTCGTGTGCGACTTCGAGCGCACCATCCTCGTTGCCAAGCGCGGCCACGCCCCCGATGATCCGAAGGGACCCACGACATGAGCTTCGACGACCTGCCCGAAGAGGATGCCCTCATCCTCGACTCGATCCGCCGCTGGCTTGATCGCGACGTGCGCCCGCATGTGCTGCGGCTCGAACATGCCGACGAATACCCCGCCGAGATGGTCGCGCAGATGCGCGAGATGGGCCTTTTCGGCGCGACAATCCCGCAGGAATACGGCGGCCTCGGCCTCTCGGCCACGACCTATGCCCGCATCGTCGAGACGATCGCGAGCGTGTGGATGTCGCTTACCGGCATCTTCAACTCGCACCTCATCATGGCGGCCTGCGTCGCACGGCAGGGAACGGAGGCACAGAAGGCGTTCTATCTGCCGAAATTCGCCTCGGGCGAGATACGGGGCGGCCTTGCACTGACCGAACCCGACGCGGGCACCGATCTGCAGGCGATCCGCACCCGCGCCCGGCGCGACGGCAACGGCTACATCATCAACGGGGCGAAGACCTGGATCTCGAACGGGATCCACGGCAGCTGCTTTGCGCTTCTGGTCAAGACCGACCCCGACGCCCAGCCCCGCCACAAGGGCATGAGCATGTTCATCGCCCGCAAGGGCGAGGGTTTCCGCGTGTCGCGCAAGCTCGAGAAAATGGGCTACAAGGGCATCGACAGCGCCGAACTCGTGTTCGAGGACTATCGCATCAGCGCCGACGACCTGCTCGGCGGCGAGGAAGGGCGCGGGATGCAAGCGGCACTCGGGGGGCTCGAACTCGGGCGGATCAACATCGCGGCGCGCGGCTGCGGACTGGCGCAGGCCGCACTCATGGACAGCGTGAAATATGCGCAAGTGCGCAAGACCTTCGGCAAGCCCATTGCCGAGCATCAGGCGATCCAGCTCAAGCTTGGCGAGATGGCGACGCGGGTACAGGCGGCCCGCCTTCTGACCTATGACGCCGCGCGCGCCTATGACCGCGGCCAGCGCTGCGACATGGAGGCGGGGATGGCGAAGTTCTTCGCCTCCGAGGCCGCGGTCGAGAACAGCCTCGAGGCGATGCGCATCCACGGCGGCTATGGCTATTCCAAGGAATACCACATCGAGCGCTATTTCCGCGACGCGCCGCTCATGTGCATCGGCGAGGGAACGAACGAGATCCAGCGCATGATCATCGCGCGCCAGATCATCGAGCGGAACCCGGCGTGATCGCCGATCCGCCCCTCGCCGGCGTTCGGATCCTCGCGGTCGAGCAATACGGCGCGGGGCCCTTCGCGAGCATGTATCTCGCCGACATGGGTGCCGAGGTCATCAAGATCGAGACGCCCGGCTCGGGCGATTCCTCGCGCGCCTCGGGCCCGTTCTTTCTGGGCGAGGGCGACAGCCACTTCTTCCAGACCTTCAACCTCGGCAAGGCGTCGGTCGGGCTCGACCTGCGCGCGCCCGAGGGGCGGGCGGTGTTCGCGCGGCTCGTGGCGGGGGCCGATGCCGTGCTGAACAACCTGCGGGGCGACCAACCCGGCAAGCTCGGCCTGACGCATGCAGCACTTGCGCCCATCCGGCCGCAGATCGTGTGCCTGCACCTCTCGGGCTACGGCCGGAGCGGCGAGAGGGCGGAGTGGCCTGCCTACGACTACCTCATGCAGGCAGAGGCAGGCTTCATGGCGCTGACCGGCGAACCCGACGGGCCACCCACGCGCATGGGGCTCTCGATCGTCGACTACATGACGGGCGTGACGGCGGCGTTCGGGCTGACGGCGGCGCTTCTTGGCGCGCTGCGGACGGGCCGCGGGCGCGACGTCGACGTCTCGCTCTATGATGTCGCGATGCACCAGCTCACCTATCCGGCAAGCTGGTACCTGAACGAAGGCCACGAAACCTTGCGCCGGCCGCGTTCGGGCCATCCCGCCGTCGTGCCCTGCGAGGCCTTCCCGACCGCCGACGGGCGCATCTTCGTGATGTGCGTGCTTCCCAAGTTCTGGGAGGCGCTCTGCGAGGGTCTCGGCCTGCCCGACCTGCCAGCCGATCCGCGCTTTGCCTCTGCCGCCGCGCGGCTCGCCAATCGCGATGCCCTCGCGGCCTGCCTCGATGCGGTCTTCACCATGCACCCGACCGCGCACTGGATCGCACGCTTTGCGGGGCAGGTGCCGGTGGCGCCGGTGCTGACGCTGGCCGGTGCGCTCGACAACCCCTACGCGGCGGCAAACGGCAACATCGCGCAGGTGGACCACCCCCGGCGGCCGGGCCTTCGCGTCCTCGCCTCGCCCGTGCGCATCGACGGGGCGCGGCCCGCGGCGCGCCCGGGCCCAGCGCTCGGCGCCGACACCGACCGGATCATGGCCGGGGCGGGCTTCAGCGCCGCCGAGATCGCGGCGCTGCGGGCGCGGGGGGTGATCGGATGAAGCTCGAGGGGCTGCGCGTTCTCGATCTCTCGCTCTTTTTGCCGGGGCCTTGGCTCACGCAGATGATGGCCGACCACGGCGCCGAGGTGATCAAGATCGAGCCCCCGTCGGGTGAGCCGGTGCGCAACGTGGGCTATCGGCAGGGCGGAATGACGACATGGTTCCGTAACACCCACCGCAGCAAGCAGAGCATCGTGCTGAACCTCAAGGATCCGGCTGACCTCCGGGTGTTCCGCGCGCTTTGCCGCGAGGCCGACGTGCTGGTCGAGGCGTTTCGCCCCGGCGTGGCCGAACGGCTGGGGATCGGCCCCGATGACGTCCGGGCCGAAAACCCGCGCCTCGTCTATGCCCGCATCGCGGCCTTCGGGCAGACGGGGCCGCTTGTCTCGCGGCCGGCGCATGATCTGGCGATCGAGGCGCTTGCGGGGGTGGTCAGCCTCAATCTCGGCAATGACGGCCGCCCGGTGAATCCGCATGTGCCGGTGGCCGATGCGCTGGGCTCGATGGCGGCACTAGCAGGCATCCTCATGGCACTGATCCGGCGGCAGACGACGGGGCGGGGCGATACCATCGACATCTCGATGCAGGATGCGACGATGGCGTGGCTGCCCAACGTTGTCGGCCCCGTTTTCGCCGAGAACCGCCCGCCACGCGTGAAGGAAGAGCGCAGCTTCGGCGGCTATGCCTTCTACAGCATCTACGAGACGGCCGACGGCGGGCACATCGCGCTGGGCGGGGCAGAGCACAAGTTCCCCGAGGCGCTGCTGACTGCGCTCGGGCGGCCGGAACTGATCCCCGCCGCCTGCGGGCCGCCGGGACCGGGGCAGGAGCCAGTGCGCGCCTATCTGCGCGAGACCTTCCGCGCCCGCAGCCGGGCCGAGTGGGAGGCGTTCCTGACCCCGCTCGATGTCTGCTGGGCGCCGGTGCTCGACCTCTGCGAGGCGTGGGACCAGCCACAGGTCGCGGCGCGGGGGATGAAGATCGTCGACGCCGAGGGGAACTTCCACATCGGCAACCCGATCCGCTTCGCCGAGGAGCCCGCCCGCCCGGACCTGCGGGTGCCCGCGCTCGATGCCGACGGCGCCGCCATCCGGGCGCGGCTGCGCGACTGAGCGCCCTCAGCCGCGCCCCGGCCGCGCCCCCTCGCGGCGCATCCGCATCCCGTAGCGGAAACGGTCGGCCGGGTGCCAGTTGATCGAGACGATGATGACGCGCCCCGCCGCGTCGAGATAGCGCCGCGTGACGCGCACGCCCATCGCCCGGCCCCGCTGGCCGAGCGCGCGCGCCGCCTCGGGCGGGAGCTTGTCCACGCGGATCATCTGCTCGACCTCGGCCACCTCGACGCCGAAGCGCTGCTCGATCCGCCGGTAGATGGCGCCACGGATCTGGGCGATCTCGGTTACGACATCGGCGAAATCGGCGTTGACGAAGATGAGCGAGAAGCAGATCGGCGCCTGCGTCCCGGTCTCGAGTCGAAGCCCCTCGATCGCAACCCATTCCCCTTCGTCGGCGGTACCGATGTCGTCCGCGACGTCCGGCCCGGGCAAGGGCCGCCCGGTTGCAAGCACGCGCAGCGTGGTGTCGGCGGCATACTGGAACAACTCGTCGAGCGAGCGCATCGTGTGCGCATAGCCCTGCTGGGCCTCGCGTGCGATCACGAGGCTGCCCGACCCCTGCCGGCGCTGGATCAGCCCCGCATCCACGAGCCTGCGCAAAGCCTCGCGCGCGGTGTGGCGGCTCACCTCGAATTCGGCGCAGATGTCGCTCTCGGTCGGAAGCTGCGTGCCGGGGGGGTGGAGGCCCTCGGCGATGCGCGCGCGCAGCACCTCGGCCACCTGCTGATAGCGCGGCCGGTCGTCCGCGAAGGGGCCGTCGGCGTTCATCCCCGCGCCCTCCACGCAGCCAGAAGGCCGTCGCGGAAGGCGGGCGCGGCAATCGCGGCCATGCGCAGCGCGCGTTCCTCGAGCGAGGCGAAGCGCAGGTCCGCCACCCCGTGTTCGGTCACGACCAGATCGGCGTCCGCGCGCGCGACCGAGACGGGCACGCCCTCGCCGAGATGGGCGCGGATGCGGCTTTCCTGACCGCCGCGCGCGGTCGCCGGCAGGGCAAGGATCGCCCGGCCGCCGCGGGATGCGCGCGCGCCGCGAAGAAAATCCACAAGCCCCCCCTGTCCGCTCATCTGTCCCCCGAGGTATTCGGCATTGGCCTGTCCCGACAAGTCAACCTCGATCACCGAGTTGACCGATACAAGCTGCCCAAGTGCCGCAAGGGTGGCATGGTCGTGCGTCCAGCCGACAGGGGCGAAGCGGATCTCCGCCTCCTGCGCGAGGCGGGCATAGAAGGCGCCGTCGCCCAGCGCGACCCCCGCGGTGATACCGCGCGGGAAGAGCCTCGGCGCAGCCAGAACCCCCGGCGCGATCATCCCGGCGTGAAAGGCAAGGCTCGCCGGCGCCCCCTCGGCCAGCCGCGCGAGCACCGCCGTCTGCAGCCGCCCGAGGCCGAGCTGGAGCGTATCGCCCGGCCGCAGAAGCCCGACGATGTGGCCCGCGATGGCGCGCGAGGCCGCGTCGGGCGCGGCGGCAGGAAGTTCGGGCAGCGCCGCGTCATCCTCGACCAGCGCCGCGAAGCGCCCGAGCGGCAGGCGCGGGGCACCCGCCGGATCGGGCATCCGCGGGTTGACGATGCCCACGAGCCGCGCCCCCGCCCCGATCGCCGCCGGCGCAAAGTCGCAGGCGAGGCCGAAGCCCACCGTCCCGTCGGCGCGCGGCGGCGGCACCGTCATCACCACCGCGCCGATCGTGCCGGGCGTCGCAAGGCGCTGCCAGAAGGCCGAATAATGCAGCGGCAGATGCGCGATCTGCCCGCCCCCGCGGCGCAGCCCCTCGGTCAGGAAGATCGTCTCGACCCGCGCGATCGCGCCCAGCGGCCGTTCGTTCACGCCCGGGATGAAGGCGCCCGTCAGCGTCTCGGCCGCCCACAGATCGGGTTCGGCGAAGACGGCGGCGAGGAGCGACACCGGTTCGGCCGCGCTGCCGGCAAGCAGGATCCGCCCCGCGCCCCGCAGCATGAGGAGGGCATCGCGGGGGCGCAGGACGGGCGGCATCTCGGGCCGGGCGGACATGCGCAGACCTCTTGCGGCGGGATGGGAAAGCGATAGAGTTGTCTGGACAAATTTTCAAGACATCAGGATGCCCCAGGCTTCGATCAGCGACTCGCTCCTCGACATCTGCGCCCGTCCGGTGGACGCGGCCGTGCGGACGCGCGCGGCGCTCCACCTGCTCGACTGGGCGGGCTGCGCCATCGCGGGACGGCTCGAACCCGTCGGCCGGGCGGCTGCGGCCGAGGCGGGCTGCGACCCGCTGGCGCTGGCAGGCACGGGCAGCACGGCTGCGGCGCTTGCGCTTGGCGGGCTTGGCTCGCTGCTCGAGATGGACGACGTGCACAAGGCCGCACTCCTGCATCCCGGCCCGGTGGTGGCGGCGGTGGTGGCGACGCTGCCGGGGGCCGATCCGCTGGCCGCGCTGGCGCGCGGCTATGAGGCGATGATCCGGCTCGGCGCGGCCGTCGGGCCGGGGCATTATGCGCGCTTTCACAACACCTCGACCTGCGGCGGCATCGGGGCTGCGGTCGCGGCGGCGCATCTGATGGGGCTTTCACCCGAGCAGACGGTCTGGGCGGTCGGGCATGCGATGTCGATGGCGGGCGGCGTCTGGCAGTGCCGCAACGAGCCGGTCGAGACCAAGCACCTGCACGTCGCCGAGGCCGCCCGCCGGGGGGTGCAGGCGGCGCGCCATGCGGCCCTCGGCCTCGCCGGCCCGCGCTTCATCCTCGAGGGGCCGCAGGGCTTCTTTGCCGCCATGGCGCCGGGGGCGGACCCCGCGGGCGTCATCGCCCCGGCCGAGGGCTGGAAGATCGAAGGCGTGAGCTTCAAGCCGTGGCCCGCCTGCCGCCACACCCACCCCGCGATCGACGCAGCACTTGCGCTGCGCGACCGCCTCGGCGGCGCGCTGCCCGCCGACGTCGAGGTCGCGACCTTTGCCGATGCGCTCCTCTTTTGCGACCGGCCTGATCCGCGCACGGCGCCCGAGGCGCGATTCTCGCTCCAGCACGCGGTCGCGGTGGCGCTGGCCGAGGGGCCGCCGCCGGTGCAGTCCTTCGCGCCCGAGGCTTTCGCGCGCCTTGCGCCGCTGCGGGGGCGGATCCGCGTCAGGCGCGACGATGCGCTGACGGCCGCCTATCCGGCGCGCTTCGGCGCAACGCTGCACGCCCGCATG
>Ga0315900_10002583_pt1 | contig 27467 bp, 23 predicted proteins | sample LakEriMetagenome_FD_203521 | JGI IMG/M metagenome (GOLD analysis project Ga0315900, IMG submission 203521) | Freshwater fungal communities from buoy surface, Lake Erie, Ohio, United States - Buoy 12 MA114 | ecosystem: Environmental > Aquatic > Freshwater > Lake > Lake biofilm | place: USA: Lake...
GCCGCACGGGCACCACCTCCGACCCGGAGGCGCTCGCCCGGGCGGCGAGCGACATGTTCGCCCTCAAGGTCGAGACGCTGCCGGTGATCGCGGCCCTGGAGCGGATCGGCTGCCCGATCGGCATCCTTTCCAACACCTGCGGCCCGCACTGGCGGCAGATCGTGGAGAGCCGCTGCGCGGTCGTGCCGGGCGGCTTTCGGGAGATCGTCTTGAGTCACGAAGTCGGCGCGGCGAAGCCCGCCGCGGCGATCTTCGCGGAGGCCGCCCGCCGGGCCCGCGTGCCCGCGGAGCGGATCTTCTTCTGCGACGACACCCCGGGGCACGTGGCGGCCGCCCGTGAGGCCGGCTGGGATGCCGAGGTCTTCGCGTCAGCGGCCGGCCTCGTCGACGCGCTCGCCCGGCGCGGCCTCAACCTCGGCCTCTGACAACGCCCGGGCGAGCCGGTCGGCTTCGAACCGGCCTTCGAGCAGCGTCCGCCCGCCGGCCTCGAGCACGGGCACCCGCAGACCGAACCGCGCGGCCGCGGCCGCGTCCGCATCGACGTCCACCCGCAGCACGTCGACGCCCATGCAGGCCAGCAGATCTTCCGCGGCTTCGCAGAGATGGCAGCCGCGGCGGGTGTACAGCAGAAACCGCATGGTTGGGCTACTATGGGGTGCAGGGGTATTGTCCGCACCATGAGTGACACCGTCCAGACGATCGACGACTTCCTGCGGGTGATCCGCAAGAGCGGGCTCGTGGATGAACCACGACTGGCGGCGGCGGTCGCCGCGTGGCCCAACCCGACGCAGCCGGTGCCGGAGGGGCTGGTCCGGGCCCTGATCGACGGCGGACTCCTCACCCAATGGCAGGTCGACCAGCTCCGCAAGGGACGCCACAAGGGCTTCATGCTGGGCAAGTATCGGCTGCTTCGCCTGCTGGGGTCCGGCGGCATGAGCAGCGTCTACCTCGCCGAACACACCACGCTCAAGGGGCTGGTGGCGATCAAGGTGCTGCCGGTGAAGCGGGTCGACCAGACCTCCTACCTGGCCCGCTTCGAACGCGAGGCCCGCGAGGCCTTCCGACTCAACCACCCCAACGTCGTCCGCACGCTCGACCTCGACACCTCCGGCGCGATCCATTTCATCGCCATGGAATACGTCGACGGCGACGACCTCCATGCCCGGGTGAAGCAGGGGGGGCCGCTCGACGTCCGGGAGGCGGCCGACTTCATCCGCCAGGCCGCGCTCGGGCTCCAGCACGCGCACGAGGAGGGGCTGGTGCACCGGGACATCAAGCCCGCCAACCTGATCGTGGACAAGCGCGGCACGGTCAAGATCCTCGACTTCGGCCTGGCGCTGGCGGGCGCCGACGAGGAGGCCGCCTCGTTGACGCAGACCCACGACGAGAAGGTGCTGGGCACGGCCGACTACCTGGCCCCCGAACAGGCCCGCGACAGCCACATCGCCGACCGGCGGTCCGACATCTACGCGCTGGGCTGCACCCTCCACTACCTGCTCACCGGGCGGGCCCCGTTCGCCAAGGGCTCGATCGCCGAGCGGATCCAGGCCCACCTGAAGAAGCCGCCGCCCAACCTGCTCGACGAGCGGGCCGACGTGCCTCCGGCGATCGCCGAACTCGCCTTCCGCATGCTGGAGAAGCACCCCGACGCCCGGCCGCAGTCGGCGCAGGAGATCGCCGACGCGCTCGCGACATGGCTGGCCGCGACCGCCGCCGGCGCGGCACGGGCACGGCCCGCGCCGCCGCGTCGGCAGCCCCCGCGCCGCACCGCGCAGCCGGCCGCGGACCCGGGCTCGTCGAACGTCCACTACGCTCCGCCGCAGCCCTGGCCGGGATCCGGCGGGGCGGGCGGCAGCTCGGTTGGAAGCAGTCCCCTGGGGAGCGGTTCGGCAATCGACGCTCGGCCGCCGGTGTTTCAGCCGCCCACGGGCACGGCGAACCGCGTGCCCAGCGGATCCCCGCGTGCCGCCCCGGCGGCGGCGACTGCAACCGCCGAGCCGTTCCCTGCCCTGCGGATCGATGGTGCCCCGCAGGCGGCGGGCGGCACGAAGGCCAATCAGCAGCCGAAGAAACCGGCGCGGAAGCCGCTCCAGTTCGCCGGCCTGCCGCTGGGGTTCTGGATCCTGGCCGCCGGCGGCGTCGCCTTGGCGATCGGTCTGGCGATCGCCGTGCTCAACAAGTGACGGCCGGGTTCACGCCCCGGCCGGACCGATCCGCCACGTCCCTGCCGCGAGGGCGTCGAGCCCGGCGCGATGCGTGAGGTCGTACTCCAGCGGCGTGAGCGTGACGGCCCCCGCCGCGAGCGCCGCGACGTCGGTCTCCACGGGCGATGGCGGCGGCGGCGGATCGTTCGTGGCCCAGTAGTAGGCCCGCCCCCGCGGGTCGAGCCGCCGCTCGAACGCTTCGCCATATCGAAACACGCCCATCGGCACCACGCGCAGCTCCGGCGCGCCCTGCAGCGCCCGCGTGGGAATGTTGAGGTTGAACAGGCTGCCCGGCGCCGGCCGGCGGTCGAGCAGCCCGCCGATGACGTCGATCGCGATCTCCGCGGCCCGGTCGTAGTCGGCATGCTCGTCCCATTCGAGAGACACGGCGATGCTCGTGATGCCGAAGAACGCCCCTTCGATGGCGGCCGCCACCGTGCCCGAGTAGAGCACGTTGATGCCGGCGTTGAGCCCGCTGTTGATGCCGCTGACCACGAGGTCGGGCCGCCGTGGACAGAACTCCGCGATCCCGAGCTTGACGGCGTCGGCCGGGCTGCCGTCCACGGCCCAGCCGCGGCTGCGGTCGCCGTCGAAGATCTCCTTCGCCGTCAGCGGCGTGAGAAAGGTGATGGCGTGACCGACGCCGCTCTGCTCGGTCGCGGGCGCCACCACGCTCACGTCCCCGAACCGGCGGAGGGCCCGCCCCATCGCGGCCAGGCCGGGGGCGTAGATGCCGTCGTCGTTCGTGAGCAGGATGAGCATGGAGGCCACACTATAGCAACCTTGCCCACCCGCGCTATACTGGCGGGCTTTTCCGGTCTTGCCGCCGCTCCCGCCCCGATGCACGCCATGTCCGCCAGCAGCGTTTCGCCACCGACCCACTCCCGCCCCCAGCAGGCCGAGCGGATCGTCGTGCTCGACTTCGGGTCGCAGTACGCCCAGTTGATCGCCCGCCGCGTCCGCGAGCAGCACGTCTACTGCGAGATCGTGCGGCACGACATCTCCGCGACGCGACTGCGGGAGCTTGCCCCGCGCGGCATCATCCTCTCGGGCGGACCGTCGAGCGTGTACGAGGCCGGGGCGCCGCGGTGCGACCCCGACCTGTTCCGGCTCGGCATCCCGGTGCTCGGCATCTGCTACGGCATGCAGCTGGCCTGCGACGCGCTCGGTGGCCAGGTCGGCCGGGCCGAGGCCCGGGAGTACGGCCGGGCCGCCTGCGAGGTGACCACCGGCGACCCGATCTTCGCGGGCGTTCCACCCCAGACGGAAGTGTGGATGAGCCACGGCGACCAGGTCGACACCGTGGCCGCCGACTTCCTGCCGCTGGCCCGCACGGCCACCTGCCCGGTGGCGGCGGTCCGCCACCGCACGCTGCCGGTCTACGGCCTGCAGTTTCACCCCGAGGTGACGCACACGCCCGCGGGCGGACGGATGCTGGCCAACTTCCTCCGTGCCACCTGCGGCTGTTCCGGCTCGTGGCGGCTCGAAGACTTCGCCGCGACCACGATCGGCGAACTGCGGGCCCGCGTGGGAAGCGAGCGCGTGATCTGCGGCCTCTCGGGCGGCGTCGACTCCGCCGTCGTCGCCGCGCTGCTGTCGCGGGCGATCGGCGACCAGCTCTCGTGCATCCTCGTCGACAACGGCCTGCTGCGGAAGAACGAGGCCGCCGCCGTGATCGAAGAGTTCACCGAGCACTTCAAGACGGATCTGCACGTCGTGCCCGCCGAAGGGCGGTTTCTCGATGTCCTCGCCGGCGTGACGGAGCCGCAGGAGAAGCGGCGGCGGATCGGCAGGACGTTCGTCGACTGCTTCGCCGACGAGGCCGCCAAGATCCGCGGGGCGAAGTTCCTCGCCCAGGGCACGCTCTATCCGGACGTCATCGAGAGCGGCGCCGCCCCCGACGGCCCCGCCGCCACCATCAAGCTCCACCACAACGTCGGCGGCCTGCCGGAGGACCTGCAGTTCCAGCTCATCGAGCCGCTCCGCGACCTGTTCAAGGACGAGGTCCGGCAGCTCGGCCTGCAGCTGGGTCTGCCGGAGCGGATCGTGTGGCGGCACCCGTTCCCGGGGCCGGGCCTGGCGGTCCGCTGCCTCGGCGAGGTGACGAAGCCGCGGCTCGACAAACTGCGGGAGGCCGACGCGGTCGTGCTCGAGGAACTGGAGCGGGCCGGGCTGATGCGGAAGGTGTCGCAGGCGTTCGCCGTGCTGCTGCCGGTGCAGAGCGTGGGCGTGATGGGCGACGCGCGAACCTACGACGACGTGCTCGCCGTCCGGGCGGTCGAGACAGAGGACTTCATGACCGCCGACTGGAGCCACCTCCCCTACGACGTCCTGGCCCGGATTTCGACGCGGATCATCAACGAGGTGCGGGGCATCAACCGCGTCGTCTACGACGTGTCTTCCAAGCCGCCCGCCACCATCGAGTGGGAGTGATGCGGGTGGTGTAGACTTTCGGGTGGGGCGGCGGTCGGCCGCCCACCCCGGACGACAACCCCATGCACGTGGCGATCATCGAAGACGATCCCGTCATCGCGAAGGCGGTCGGCAAGGCGATCCGCGAAGCGGGCCACGAGTGCACGTGGGTCGCGGACGGCGACACGGCGATCCGCGACCGCACGCTCGCCTCGAGCGACCTGGTCGTCCTGGACCTCATGCTGCCGAAGACCGGCGGCCTTCCGGTGCTGGAGGCGGCCCGGTCGGCGGGCATCCGCACACCCGTGATCGTGCTCACGGCCCTCGGCGCGGTGCCCGACAAGCTGCGGGGCTTCACGGCCGGCGCCGACGACTATCTCGTGAAGCCGTTCGCGGTGGACGAACTGCTGGCCCGGATCGAGGCCCTCCACCGCCGGGCCGGCCACAAGCCGGCGCTGGAGATGGCGGCGGGCCCGCTCCACCTCACGCTGGCCACGAAGCGGGTGACGCTCTCCGGACGAACGATCGAGCTCACGCCGACCGAGTTCAGCATCCTCGAGCTGCTGATGCGATTCCACGGCCAGGTCGTGACCCGGAAGATGCTCTGCGAGCATGTCTGGGGATTCGACTGGGACGGGCCGACGAACGTCATCGAGGTCCACATCAACCGCCTCCGCGGCAAGATCGACAAGGGGCGCGAGGAGTCGTTGATCTCCACCATCCGGGGCCGCGGCTATGCGCTCGCCGTGGCTTGACTGGGGGCCGACGACTCTCCGGGCCCGGCTCACGCTCTGGAACACCGCGGTCGTGCTGGCGATGACGCTGGCCTCGCTCGTGGCCGCCCGGATCAGCGCCCGCGCGACGTTGTATGCGGACGCCGACGCCGAGCTCCGCGCCGGCGCCATGGAAGTCGTGCTCGCGATCCAGGACCTCGCTCCGAACATCGACGCCGTGGTCGCCGAAATCGGCCGCAAGGCCCGCAGCCACCAGGAACGCGGCTGGTTCAGCCACTTGCTCACGGAGGATGGCACCACGCTCTGGAAGAGCGACCATTGTCCGGCGTCGGTGGCGAACTATCCGCCGCATAACCTCGACCGGGCGGAGAACATCGTCCAAGTGGGCCCGTACCGCTACGTGCGGCTCCGCATCGCCCGGCCGGGGCAGCCCGACTATCACGTGCGGGTCGGCACCTACACGACCGGCCTCGACGAACGGCTGACGAGCCTGCTGCGGCAGTTGACGGCGGTCGGGCTGGCGCTGGCGCTGCTCACGCCCGTGGCGGGCTGGTGGCTGGCCCGACGGGCGACGCGGCCGGTCGGCGACATCCTGCAGATCGCCGATCATCTCCGCCCCACGAGACTCGGCGACCGGCTCCCGGTGCAGGGCAGCCGCGACGAACTCGACCGGCTCGCCCGCACGATCAACCGGCTGCTCGACCAGGTCGCCAACCACGTCGATCGCCAGCAGCAGTTCGTGGCCGACGCCGCCCACGAGCTGCGCGGGCCGCTCGCCGCCATGCGCAGCCTGGTGGAGGTGGCGGTCTCACATGACCGATCATCGGCCGAATATCGCGAGACCCTCGAGGAGGTGCTCGAGGAGATGCGGCACCTCTCGTCGCTGGCGAATGCCCTGCTGACGCTGGCCGAGGCGGGAGGAGACGATGCCGGCACGGCCCGCGAGGAGCTGGACCTGGCCGCCGTCGTCCGGCAGACGGCGGCGATGTTCGCCGGCGTGGCCGAGGAGCGCGGCATCCGCATTACCGTGGACGCGGCCCCCGTCGTCCTGCCGGGCAGCGCCGCGCAGTTTCGCCAGGTGCTCGGCAACCTGCTCGACAACGGCATCCGGTTCACGCCGCCCGGTGGAACCGTGAGCGTCCGCCTGGCGGCCGACGCGGACCGCGCCCTGCTGACCGTCCGTGATTCGGGCGAAGGCATCGCCGCCGGGCACATCGACCGCATCTTCGACCGGTTCTACAAGACCGACCCCGCCCGTTCCCGCCACGACGGTCGCAGCGGCGGTCTCGGACTGCCGATCTGCAAGGCGATCGTCGAACGACACGGGGGGACGATCGCTGTGGCAAGCGGCGTCGGGCAGGGCACGACCGTCACGGTCGCCCTGCCGCTCCGCGCGGACGGCCGTGGACGACCGCCCGCCGCCGCGGCACCTCCGCTCGCGGCCAGCACGCCATGAGCCTCACCCCCCGTGGTCCCGCTCGCGGCTGCGAAGCGGGCATCGTGTTCGCCCTGGCCATCGAGGCCGACGCTTTCGAGCGCCGGGCCACGGACCGTGTCGAGTGGCGGGGCCCCGGCGGCGTGGTGCTCGAGGGCACGGTGGCCGGTGTCCGGGTGGCGTGGTGCGTCTCCGGGGTGGGCGGGCCTGCGGCGGCCCGGGCGGCGGCCCTGATGATCGACGGCCACCGGCCGCGGCGGCTGGTGTCGGCCGGATTCGCCGGCGGCCTCGATCCCGCCCTGCCGCGCGGCTGCCTCGTGCGGCCGGCCGCCGTGACGACCGAACAGGCCGGCACCCGCATCCCCCTCGCGCATGCCGGAGCGGGAGCCGCCGAGCCGCTCGTGGTGAGCGTGACCGAGGTCGTGGCCACGGTGGCGGCCAAGCAGGCGCTCGCCGCCCGGACCGGCGCGGCGATCGTCGACATGGAAACCCATGCGATCGCGACGGTGGCCGCCACCGCCGGCCTGCCGTGCCTCGGAGTCCGGGTCGTCTCCGACGATGCCTCCCAGACGTTGCCCGCGGAGGTCGCGGGCCTGTCGCGGCCGCAGTCGGCGCTCCGCCGCCTGGGCGCCGTCGTCGGCGCGGTCAGCCGCCGGCCCGCGGCGGCGGTCGATCTGTGGCGGCTCTACGAGCACGCCGTGGTCGATGGCCGCACGCTCGCGGCCGAACTCGAACGGTTCTGCGGAGCACTCGCAGGGGAGGCCGCGGTCATACCCGACCGGCCAGCAGGCGAACCAGCGGATTCCGCGGCAGGTCCGCGACCAACGCGCTGACCGGTCGGCCGAGGGCCCTGCCCGCCGCCTCCGCGGCCGCCCGCCCGCTACGAATGGCTCCTTCCATCGTCGAGGGCCAGCCGGTCGCGGTCCAGTCGCCGGCCAGGAAGAGGTTGGCGACGGCCGTGCCCGGTCCCGGCCGCACCGCCTCCACGCCCGGCCGCACCGAGAGCACCGCGGTGGGATCGGTCACCACCCGCGCGGCGCGGAGTTGGGCCGTGCGGGCCGGCGGAAAAATCTCCCGCAGTTCCGCCACGACGGCGTCGCGGAGCCGCTCCCGATCGCCGTCCATCAGCCCGCGGGAGGCGCTGATCACGACCTGGCAGTGGCCGGCCGCCGCGCCGCGAAACACCCATTGCGACACCCGCCCCACGAGCACGGCATGCGGCACGTCGATCACGTCGCGGTCGAACCACAGATGCACGGCCGTGATCGGCGACCCGACGAGCCGCTCGTCGGCGGCGGGCACGACGTCGGGCAGGAGCCGGGCCGCCTGCCGCCAGGGCACGGCGACGATCGCGGCGGCGCACGGCACCGTTTCCGCGCCGCAGCGGACGGCGACGATGCCGCCGCCGGCGCGGTCGAAACCGGTCGCAGCCAGTCCCGTGCGGACCGTCACGCCGCGGTCCCGCAGCCAGCCCACGAGCCGCGTCCCGAACAGCGTGCCGAGCGGCTCGGTCGGCACGATCAAATCGGCGGCATCGCGATGCGCGAGGAATGCGTCGACGGCCACCTTCCGCGCGGCGGCCAGGCTCACCAGGTCGAGCGACTCGCCCAGGGCGCTCTCGATCACCGGCTGCCAGAAGAGGCGAATCACCGCGTCCGGCTGGCCGCTGGAGCGGAGCCAGTCGAGCGCCGTGCGCGACTCCGCGTCCGCGGCCGGCCGGGCGAGCCGCAGCATGCCGCGGGCCAGGGCGACCTTCTCGCCCGGGGTGAAGTGCCGCATGCCGAGCAGAAGCGGGGCGAGATGCAGCGGCGCCGGCAGCAGCCGCGAGGGGGTGCAATCGGCCCGGCGACCGTCCGGGCCGATGAACGAGAGCGTGCGGTCGCGGCGGAGCGCCGCGGTCAGGCCGGTCCGCACGCAGAGATCGAGAAAGTTCGTGCAGCAGCCCATCGCCACGTGCTGACAGGCGTCCACGAGGCCACCCGACACGGGATCTTCGAACGACGCCGCCCGGCCGCCGGCGTGCCGACGCGATTCCAGGATCACGGCCGGGATGCCGGCCTCGGCCAGGGCCGCCGCCGCGGCCAGGCCGGCCAGCCCGCCACCGACGATCGCCACCCGCGCAGGGTCGACAGCGGACACGGCGGCATCACGCATGGCCATGCTCATGAACCGCTCCGTCGCCAGGGAGGCAAGGGGCCCAGGAGCGTCGTCGTCAGGGCGGCCGCGAGGAGCCGCGTCCGGCCGGGCCGGACGCGGGCCGTGAAGATTGCCGGCCCCGCCCGGCGGACCGCCGTGAACAGCCGCCGGTACACGCCGAACATCGCCCGCCACGCCATCCGGCCGTCGGTCGTGAGCATGCGATCGAGCCGGGCACCACGGGCGAAACAGGCGGCCGTCCGGTCGCACTCCAGGGCCGCGAGCCGGCTGAAACCCGCGCCGATGCGGCCCGCGATCAGATCGTCCACGGTGCAGCCCGCGGCGCGGAAGTCCGCGGCGGGAAGATAGACGCGGCCCCGGGCCAGGTCCTCGGGAACGTCGCGGAGGATGTTCGTCAGCTGGAACGCGAGGCCCACGTCGTGGGCCACGGCGACCGCCGCCGGATCGGTAAATCCCCAGATGTGGATCGCCGCCACGCCGACGGCGGATGCCACGCGGCGGCAATATTCCTCCAGGTCCGCGAACGTCTCGTAGCGATCGCGGTCGAGATCCATGCGGACGCCCGCGAGAATGGCGTCGATCGAGCCGCGGGGCACGCCGAAGCGGCGGACCGTGTCGGCGAGCGCCCGCACGACGGGATCGTCCACGTGGCCGCCGTCGACCGCCTCTGCGACCGTGCCCGCGAAGGCGGCGAGCGCCTCCCGGGCCGTGGCCGGATCGGCCGCATCGTCCACGATGTCGTCCGCCCGCCGACAGAAGGCATACAGGGCGGTGGTGCCGCGCCGCTTCGCAACCGGCAGCAGGGCGATCGGGGCCGCGAAGCTCGAACCCGAGGCCCGCAGGGCTTCCGCACACGCGCGGTGATCGGCGGCCAGGTCGTTCATGCGTGGTTCCCGAACCGCACGACCGCCGCCTGCCACGCGGCCCGGGCGGCCAGGGCGAGCTTCGTGCCCCGGCCCACGGTCGGCCGCCGCGCCAGCGTGTCACCGTCGGCCCGTTCGATCGCGGCCGCCACCGCCCGGCCGCCGCCGAGAAACATCGTGATCGCCGGCCGCAGGGCCCGCGGCGCGGCGGCGGCCAGCGGACTGCCGCGGTCAAAGCACTCCCGCGCCCAGGCCACCTCCTCACGGACGAGCGTCCGCAGGGCAGGGGAGGCCTGCGCGGCGTCGAGGTCGGCCTCGACCACGCCGTGGCGCCGCATGTCGGCCGCCGGCAGGTAGACCCGGCCGGCGTTCCGGTCGCGCTTGATGTCCTGCCAAAAGTTCACCAGCTGCAGCCCCGTGCAGATCGCGTCGGACATGTCGACGAGCCGCGGATCGCGGCAGCCCTCGAGCGCCAGCACGATCCGCCCCACCGGATTCGCCGACCGCCGGCAGTAGTCGAGCACCGCGTCGCGGTCGGCGTACCGCGTCTGCACCTGATCCTGCTGAAAGGCGTCGATCAGGTCGGCGAAGGGGCCGATCTCCAGGCCCGTGGCCCGCACCGTCTCGGCCAGCGCCACGCACACCGGATGCCGGGGCCGCCCGGCGAAACAGTCGTCGAGTTCGCCGCGCCAGGCGGTCAGCGCCGCCGTCGCCGCGGCGGTGCTCGCCGCCTCGTCGGCGAGATCGTCGGCCCAGCGGGCGAAGGCGTAGACGTTCGCCAGGTGTTGTCGCAGCCGCGGCGGGACGAGCCGCGTGGCGACGGTGAAGTTCTCGTAGTGCCGGGCCGCCACCTCCCGGCAGAACGCCCGCGCGGCATCGAGGTCGCCTCCGGCGGGCACCGTGGCCAGCCGCCAGGCGGCCGGATCACGGCGGGCCGCGGCGGTATGACCGGCACTCTTCGCTTCGCTGCTCATGCGCGGGCGACCGCAGGGAATCTGGCCGGGTCCACCGGCTATCACTACCATACCGTGTTGCGGTCGTCCGCCGCCTGCCCGCCTTCACAATGGATCGCCCATGAACATCCTCCTGGCCAGCCCCCGCGGATTCTGTGCGGGCGTCAACATGGCCATCGACACGCTCGACACGGCGATCAAGCTGTATGGCAAGCCGGTCTACGTGTTCCACGAGATCGTGCACAACAAGCACGTCGTCGAGCGGTTCACGCGGGAGGGGGCGGTGTTCGTGGACACGGTCGAGGAGGTGCCCGAGGAAGCCGTGCTCCTGTTCTCGGCCCACGGCGTGGCGCCCGAGGTCCGCCGGGTGGCGGAGTCCCGCCGCCTGCGGGCCATCGACGCCACCTGCCCGCTGGTCACGAAGGTGCACCTCGAGGCGATCAAATACGCCAAGCAGGGCTACCACATCATGCTCATCGGCCACGAGGGGCACGACGAGGTGATCGGCACGATGGGGCAGGCTCCGGACGCCTTCACGCTCGTGGAGACGGCAGAGGAGGTCGACGCCCTGCCGTTCGGCCCGCACGACAAGCTCGCCTACCTCACGCAAACGACGCTCTCGGTGGACGACGCCTCCCGGATCATCGCCCGCCTCAAGGCCCGGTTCCCGCAGATCGTCGGGCCGCCGAAGGACGACATCTGCTACGCCACGCAGAATCGGCAGGAGGCCGTGCGGCTGCTCTCCGCGGACGCCCAGCTCGTGCTCGTGCTCGGCAGCCAGAACAGTTCCAACAGCCAGCGGCTGGCCGAGCTGGCCCGCGAGCGCGGCATCCCGGCCTACCTCATCGACGGCGCCAACGAGATCGACCCCGGCTGGTTCCGCGGCGACGAGACGGTCGTGATCACCGCCGGGGCCAGCGCCCCCGAGAGCGTCGTGCAGGACTGTGTGGCGTGGCTCACGGAGCGGTTCGGGGCGACCGTCGAGGAACGGACGATCCGGGAGGAAGAGGTTTACTTCCCGCTTCCCAAGGAACTCCGCGCCGCCGCCGCGGCCATTCAGCTGCCGATGGCGTGAGCGGCGAGTGAGCTCCGCCTTTCATGCCGCACGACCGCCCGCGATTCACCGCTGCGAAACCGCAGCGCTTGGCACCCGGGACGGTACGCCCCGTGTAGCGGCGGTCTCTGACCGCCGTGTCCCCCGGCTTCCGCCGGGGGCTTTTTGTGGGAGCGGCGTGCTGACCCGAGAAGCCCCGGGTGGAAACCCGGGGACTCCGGGCATGAAAACCACCCCGCCATCCATGCCGCACGACTGCTCCCTGCGACCAAATCCCCGTCACTTCGTGAGCTTCTTGTAGCGAAAGCGGTGCGGCTCGTCGGCGTCGAGGCCGAGCCGCTCCTTGCGGCTCCGCTCGTAGACCTCGAAGTTGCCTTCGCAGACGTGGACGTAGCCGTCCCCTTCGAAGGCGATGATGTGGGTCGCCAGCCGGTCGAGGAACCAGCGATCGTGGGTGATGACCACCACCGATCCGGCGAAGCTCGTGATGCCCTCCTCCAGCGACCGCAGCGTGTCGACGTCGAGGTCGTTGGTCGGCTCGTCGAGGAGCAGGAGGTTGGCCCCGCCGCGGAGCAGCTTGGCCAGGTGCACCCGGTTCCGTTCCCCGCCGGAGAGCGTGCCCACCTTCTTCTGCTGGTCGGGACCCATGAAGTTGAACTTGGCCACGTAGCTGCGGGCGTTGACCGTGCGCTTGCCGAGCTCGATCGTGTCGTGGCCGCCCGAGATCTCCTCGAACACCGTCTTCTCGGGATCGAGGGCGTCGCGGTTCTGATCCACGTAGCCGATGTCCACGGTCGATCCGACCTTGATCGCGCCCGCGTCAGGCTGTTCCGCGCCCACGAGCATGCGGAAGAGCGTCGTCTTGCCGGCGCCGTTGGGGCCGATGATGCCCACGATGCCGCCGGGGGGCAGGCGGAAGGAGAGGTTCTCGAACAGCAGCTTGTCGCCGAAGGCCTTGGAGATGTTCTCGACGTCGATCACCTGGTCGCCGAGCGGCCGGCTGGCGGGAATGAAAATCTCGATGTCCTGGTCGCGGACGGCGGCCTGCTCGGCGGCGAGCTTCTCGTAGGCCGCCATGCGGGCCTTGCTCTTGGCCTGCCGCGCCTTGGGCGACATCCGCACCCACTCCAATTCCTTGTCGAGCGTCTTCTGCCGGGCCGAGGCCTGCTTCTCCTCCAGTTCCAGGCGGGCCTTCTTCTGCTGGAGCCAGGCGGAATAGTTGCCCTCGAACGGGATGCCCCGGCCGTGATCGACCTCCAGGATCCACTTGGCCACGTTGTCGAGGAAGTAGCGGTCGTGCGTCACCGCGACGACGGTGCCCGTGTACTCGGCGAGGTGCCGCTCCAGCCAGTTGACGCTCTCGGCATCGAGGTGGTTCGTGGGCTCGTCGAGAAGCAGCAGGTCGGGCTTTTCGAGGAGCAGCTTGCAGAGGGCGACGCGGCGCCGCTCGCCACCCGACAGGTTGGTCACACCCCAGTCCCCGGGCGGGAGATTCATGGCGTCCATGGCGATCTCCACCTGCCGGTCGAGATCCCAGAGGTTCTTGGCGTCGATCTCGTCCTGCACGCGGGCCTGCTCGGCGAGCAGTTTCTCCATTTCGTCGTCGCCGAGGGGCTCGGCGAACCGGGCGTTGATCTCCTCGTACCGGCGGAGCACGGCCCGGGAATGATCGACCGCGTCCATCACGTTCTCGAACACCGTCTTGGCGGGGTCGAGCTTCGGCTCCTGCTCCAGGTAGCCGACGGTGTAGCCCTCGGCGAGCCGGGCCTCGCCGTCGAACTCCTTGTCGATGCCCGCCATGATCTTCATGAGCGTGCTCTTGCCGGCGCCGTTGCGGCCGAGGAGGCCGATCTTCGCCCCGGGATAGAAGGCGAGGTTGACGTTCTTGAGCAGCTCGCGCTGGCCGAACTTCTTGTTGAGGTCCGAGATCTGGAAGATGAAGGCGGGGCCCATGGGGTCGGCGATGCTCGCGGGGAGGGAGGGGGACGTGTGGAACTGTCTCTTCCGATCCTATCAAAACCCCGTCGTCCCATGAGGGGCCGTTGCTGCGCCGCGCGGCATGGACTACGATGCCTCGCGGCCGGAAAGCGGCCGTTTTCTGCATCGCAGCGAGGAGTTCCGCCATGCCCGAATACGCGCAGCCCGACGTGCTGGTTTCCACCGCCTGGGTGGCAGAGCACCTCTCCGACCCCGCCGTGCGGATCGTGGAATCCGACGAGGACCGGGCCCTCTACACGCAGGGCCACATCCCGGGCGCGGTGGAAATCGACTGGGCCGTGGACCTGCAGTGCCAGGTCGTCCGTGACTACATCGACCGCTCGGCTTTCGAGCGGCTGTGCGCCGAGCGGGGCATCTCCAACGACACCACCGTGGTGTTCTACGGCGACAAGAACAACTGGTGGGCCTGCTACGCCTTCTGGGTCTTCAAGCTCTACGGCCACAAGGACTGCCGGATCATGAACGGCGGCCGGAAGCGGTGGGAGCTCGACGGCCGGGCCTGGTCGAGCGACCGGGTCTCGTACCCACGGGCCACGTACACCGCCCAGGAGCAGGACGGCACGATCCGTGCCCTCCGCGACGAGGTGCTGAAGCACTGCAAGGCGGGCAAGCAACTGCTCGACGTCCGCAGCCCCGAGGAATACCGCGGCGAGCGGATGCACATGCCGGACTATCCGAATGAAGGCGCGGTCCGGGGCGGCCACATCCCCGGTGCCCTGAACGTGCCCTGGCCGATGAACTGCCACGAGGACGGCACGTTCAAGACCGCCAAGGAGCTGGAAAAGCTCTACGTCAAGGAACTGAAGATGAAGCGGCGGTCGCCGACGATCGCCTACTGCCGCATCGGCGAACGGTCGAGCCTGACGTGGTTCGTGCTCACCTACCTGCTCGGTTTCGGCAACGTGAAGAACTACGACGGCTCCTGGCTCGAGTGGGGCAACGCCGTCCGCGTGCCGATCGCGAAGGGCGCCGAGCCGGGGGGCATGGCCGCCACCCCCGCGACCACCGCCCACGCCTAGCGCATCATGGGCGTTCGCGAGCGGGTCGAAGAGATCGTCGCCGAGTTTTCCGACCTCGATGGCCGGGAAAAATTGGAACTGCTGGTCGACTACGCCAACGGCCTGCCACCGCTGTCCGCCCCGTACGAGGCCCGCAAGTCGTCCGAGGATCGGCGGGTGCACGAGTGCCAGACGCCCGTGTTCCTCTGGACGGAGGTAGAGCAGGGCATGGCGCACGTCGTGGCCGAGGTCGCCCCCGAGGCGCCCACCGTCAAGGGGTTCGTCGCCATTCTCGCCGCGGCCGTGAACGGCCAGCCGGCGCCGGAGGCGGCCGCCATCCCCGAGGACCTGCTCGAGCGGCTCGGGCTGGCCGAGGTGCTGGGCATCCTCCGCGCCCGCGGCCTGCGGTCGATCACCGCCCGCATCAAGCGCGGCCTCGCCGCGGCGGCGGAGGGTGGATGACCGGCATGCGTTCCTCCACTCGCTTCCGAAGCAAGACGATTCGACAGGCTTGCCTCCTCGAAAGCCCCTCGCACCAGGACGCTCGTTTGATTCAGTAGAGGTAGGCGAGGGGATCGGCGTGAGGATGCGGAGCGTGGCGTGCGGCCGCCAGCGACGCAACTCATGCCGGCCCCGAGCCGGCTTGGGCTCCACGGCTCACCGCTGAACCGCTCCCGATCCCGGAAAGGACTGCCCCGTGTCACCCGCTGAAAAAGTCGTCGCCGGCATCGATCTCGGCGGCACGGCGATCAACTACACGTTCCTCGACGAGCGCGGCCAGTTCCTCATCGACGGCCTGTGCGAGCATCCGGCCCGCAGCGTCGAGGGACCGGACGTGTGCCTCGCGCAGATCGAGAACGGCCTGCGGGCGGCGGCCGAGCGGGCGGGCCTGCCCCGCGAGAAGCTCGTGGCCGTCGGCCTCGACACGCCCGGGCCGGCGAGCGGCGCGGGCGTCTTGAGCCGCCGCGGCTCGACGAACTTCGTGCATCCTGAGTGGGCCGGCTTCGACATGCGGGCGGGGCTCGAGCGGCGGCTCGGCCTGCCGGTCACCTACCTCAACGACGGCAATGCCGCCGCCCTGTGGGGCCATGTCGCGATCTTCGGCTCCGACAACGAGGCCACGAGCGTCTCCGCGATCATCGGCACGGGCCTCGGCGGCGGCGTCATCACAGGCGGCCGCGTGGTCACGGGCCGCAACGGATTCGGCGGCGAGCTGGGGCACGTGCTCATCCCCTGGACGACGATCTCCGGCGTCGAGGGCCTCGTGCCGCGGTGCAACTGCGGGCGGACGGGCGACCTGGAATCGCTCTGCTCGCTGACGGCGATCCGGCAGTCGCTCCTGCCACACTTCCTCGCCCGGCATCCGGGCCATCCGCTCGCGGCGGAAGCCGACATCGCCGCGGCCGCGAAACGTGTCCGCGGCCTCGCCGAGCGGGGCGACGAGCTCTGTCGGGCGATCTTCAGCGTTCAGGCCCGGGCGCTCGGCCTGTTCTTCGACGAGATGATCAACGTCTTCGATCCCGACGCGCTGATCGTGGGGGGCGGGGCGGTGGAGACCGACGAGGCCTTCCGCCGCTGGTTCATCGCCGAGATCCGCGCCGGCATGCCGACGCAACGGGAGGAGCAGGCCGACCTGCCGATCCACGTCATGCCGTCGGGCGACACGGCCGGTGCCCGCGGCGCCGCCATCGACGCCGCCCGCATGGTCCGTGAACGGGGCCTGTGAGATCGGCGGCAGTCCAGCTGCGCCTGCATGATCTCGATCGGCAAATCAAATCCTGAAGCGATTCACGCCCGGAGTGCACGTCATGCCAGACGATCTCCCTGATCTTTCCCGCATCGACGCTTGGCGCTACGCCCGCGATCGCATCCCGTGCGAGAGCCGGTTCTGCAAGTGCCCGGCGGCGAGCGACGCGGGCCACTACAGCTTCACCTACGTCCGCGACGATCTGAAACTCATCTACTACGACGTTCCCAAGGCGGCTTCGTCCTACATCCGCAAGGAGTTCTTCGCTGACGACAACGCCTACTCGATGCGCAACCCCGCGACGCCGGCCGCCGACTTCTTTCGGTTCACGATCGTTCGCAACCCCTGGGAGCGGATGGTCTCCAACTTCTTCTTCTTCTGCCGGGCGGAACAGAGACCTCTGCGCAGGCAGCAGTTCGCCTCGCTGCACGACGCCCCGGTGGCCGACTTTCGGGAGTTCGTCGAAATCGCCGGCTGCCGGGCCAACCACCACTGGCAGCCGCAGGATCTTTATGTGCCGGAGACGGTGGATTTCGTGGGCCGCCTGGAGCATTTGGAGGCGGCCGTGGCCCGGATCTGCGCCGCGGCCGGGCTGCCCATGAAGCCCGTTTATTTGCTCAACACGACCGACCACGGCCACTATTCGGAGTACTACGACGACGTCTCGAGGGCGCTGGTGGCGGAGCGATATCGCCGTGACATCGAGCGTTTCGGGTACGAGTTCGAGGACCGCCGCTGAGCGACACGGCGGGCGAGGCGGTTTTGCCAAGCCGCGGCTTCAGGCTTGCTGGCTGCCGGGAGGAGCCGATGGCCACGGACGGCCGCTTCACGCCACGTGGTCGAGGACCGGCAGGGCGGGCAGGCCGTTGGGCTGAAGCCGCGGGGCGGGGGCGGGCAGGGGCCGCAGATCGGCGGGCTTGGCCCGCGGCGGGCCGAAGATCATCAGCCGCGCCGTGGCGAGCAGCCCGCCGAGCGACCCGAACGTCGCCTCGACCGCCGCCGGCTCGTAGCCGCAGTGGACCATGCAGTCGCGGCACTTGGGATTCCCGCTGGCCCGGCCGTAGCGGTCCCAGTCGGTCTCCTCCATCAGTTCGCGGAAGGTCTTGGTATAGCCCTCGTCGAGCAGGTAGCAGGGCCGCTGCCAGCCGAAGAGGTTGTAGGTGGGCGTGCCCCACGGCCGGCACTCCAGTTCCCACGCGCCCTTGAGGAACTCGAGGAACACGGGCGACTGGTTGAACTTCCAACGCCGCGGCGCCCCGTCGAGCATGCGGCGGAAGAGCGATTGGCTGCGTTGCCGCGGCAGGAAGTGATCCTGGTCGGGCGCCTTCGAATAGGAATAGCCCGGCGAAATCATCATCCCCTCGACGCCGAGGGCCATCACGTCGTCGAAGAACTTCCGGTAGCGGTCGGGATCGGCGTCGGTGAACAGCGTGGAGTTGGTCGTCACGCGGAAGCCGGCCCGCCGGGCGGCCTTGATCGCCGCCACCGCGGCGTCGTACACGCCCTCCCGGCAGACGGCGTGGTCGTGTTCCTCGCGGGGCCCGTCGAGGTGCACGGAGAAGGCGAGGTAGGGGGAGGGGGCGAAGTGCGGCAGCATCTCCTCGAGCTTGAGGGCGTTGGTGCAGAGGTAGAGATACTTTTTGCGGGCCACGATGCCGGCCACGATCTGCTCGATCTGCGGATGGAGCAGCGGCTCGCCGCCGGGGATCGAGACGATCGGGGCCCCGCACTCGTCCACCGCCTGGAAGCATTGCTCCGGAGTGAGATGCGACCGGAGGATCTCGGTGGGATGCTGGATCTTGCCGCATCCGCCACAGGCGAGATTGCAGCGAAACAGTGGCTCCAGCATGAGCACGAGCGGATAGCGGTCGTTGCCCCGCAGCCGCTGAATGGCAACGTGCCGCAGCACCGCCAGCATCTGTCCGACAGGCACGCTCATGCGACACGCTCCATCCGCCGGCCGGCCGCCTGGCGGGCCGCCCGCACCAGGGCGATCAGGGGAAAGTAGATCGGATACCAGTGGTATTTCAGATAGAACACCTGCGGAAAACCGGTGCCCGTGAACTCCTCCTGCTCCCAGGTGCCGTCGGCCTCCTGCCGTTTCACCAGCCAGCGAACGCCGGCGTGGACCGCCGGCGCCTCGCCGCGACCCGCGGCCACGAGGCCGGCCACGGCCCATGCCGTTTGCGAGGCGGTGACCGGCCCGACCCCGGCAAGCGCCCGATCGGCGTAGCTGTCGGGCGACTCGCCCCAGCCGCCATCCGGCTGCTGATGGGCCTCGAGCCAGTCGGCGGCCCGCGCGACGAGCGGTTCGGCCGGGGCCATGCCCACAGCCTGCAATCCTTGCAGTGCCTGCCAGGTGCCGTAGATGTAGTTCACGCCCCAGCGGCCGTACCACGAGCCGTCGGCCTCCTGGGTCTTCTCGAGGTAGGCGATCGCCCGCTCGACGGCCGGGTGACCGCGCCGCATGCCGGTCTTTCCGAAGGCCTCGAGCACCCGGCCCGCCAGGTCGGGCGAACTCGGATCGATCATCGCGTTGTGGTCGGCGAACGGCACCTTGCAGAGCAGCTCGCAGTCGTTGTCGCGGTCGAACGCTCCCCAGCCGCCGTCGGTGTTCTGCATCGCCTCCAGCCAGGCCACGGCGCGACCGATCGCGGCGTCGACCCGCGCGGTCCGCACCGCCGCGACCCGATCCTGCGCGGGGCGGACCGCCGCCCGCCACGTCGCCAGGGAGATGACCACCATCGCGGTGTCATCGACGTCGGGGTAGAAGCGGTTGGCGTATTCGAAGCACCAGCCCGAGGGCTCGGCCCGCGTGCGGCGGGCCCAGTCGCCCATGGCGCGGATCTCGTTGCCGAGCAGCCAGTCCACGCCCCGCGCGAGGGCGTCGGCATCGACGGTGCGATCGCCGGCCGCTGCCGCCTCGACGAGGCCGATGAGCGTGATCGCCGTGTCCCAGACGGGCGAACGGCAGGGCTCCAGCCGGGTCGTGCCGTCGGGCTCGAACTCGACGAGGGCGTCGAGCTGCCGCCAGCACTCCTCGAGTTCCGGGGCATCCTCGGCGCAGCCCATGGCCCGCAGGGCGACGATGCTCCACACGATCGGCGGAAAGATGGCGCCGAGGCCGTCGCTGCCGTCGAACCGCTCCAGCATCCAGCGGCGGCAGGCCTGGATCGCCCGCGCCCGCAGCGGCATGAAGCCGACCGCCTCGCAAGCCTTCATGAACCGGTCGGTGCCGCGGAAGAATCGGGCCCAGAAGCTGCGATCGGCCGGGGGCGGACCGCCGTGGCGATCCCGCTCACCGAAGAGCTCGGCGATGCCGCGGTCGGCCGGGATGCGGCGCAGCGGCTTGAAGGCCCACATCAGCGACAGCGGCACGATCATCGTTCGCGACCAGGCCGATACCCGGTGCAGGTTCACCGGAAACCAGTCGGGCAGGAGCACGGCCTCGGGCGGCACCGCCGGACAGGCCGAGTAAGGCATCTGGCCGAGCAGCGCCAGGTAGAACTTCGTGAAGCTGTTGACCGCCCAGGGACCGCCGGCGGCGGCGATCGCCTCGCGGGCCCGGACGAGGGCCGGTGATCGGGGATCATGGCCGGTGAGCTTCAGGGCGAGATAGGCCTTGACGCTGGCGCTGACATCGACGGGGCCGCCCGGGTGGATCGCCCAGCCTCCCGCGGGCAGTTGCAACCGCAGGATGCGACGGGCCGCGCCGGCCACGTCGGGCCGGTCGAGCCGGCCTGCCCAGGCGAGAATGAGAATGAACTCGCTCTCCAGGATCGTGTCCCCTTCGAGCGGGCCGCGCCAGTGGCCGTCAGCTGCCTGGCGGGCTTGGAGCCAGGCCGCAACCCGGCCCGCCGTCTCTTTGGCGAACCGCATCTCGGTGTCCCCGCCGCTGTCGCGTGGAACCGCATGCCTGACGGAGTGAGATCCACGACCATGCATCGTGGCCGGTCGCCGCTCCCCGATTCCAGCCTCTGCGGCGCACACGGAACTCGATCCGGTGAAACTCATGCCGACATCCTTGCTGCGAGCGAAACGGGCGATCCATCGCCCTCGAACCGGCGGCCTCGAACCGATAAGCCCTCGGGAGGATAGAGAACGTCGCGAACAGCGACAAGGCCGGACGGAGGGGAAGACCCGCCCCGCGCCGGCACTTCAGGCGGCCGCGAGACGCTGGGCAACACACCAGGAAAAATAGGCTGCCTTTAACGGCCGCTCGACGCCGCGCCGACACGCTCCCCGCTCGCCATCGGCACGGCGACCGTCACTCTGGTGCCACCGCCCGGCCGGGAGTCGATGGCGACCGTGCCCCTGTTGAGTTCGACGAGCCGCCAGGCCTTCGGCAGTCCGAGGCCGATGCCCCGCCCGGCTTCGCGGCCGCTGAAGAACGGGTCGAACGCCCGCCGCAGGGTGGCGGCATCCATGCCGCGGCCGTCGTCGGCCACTTCGATCTCGACCATCCCCCCCGCCTCGCGGCCGCTGACCGTGACATGCCCGCCGTCGTCCACGGCCTCGATGGCATTCTGCACCAGCGCCCGCAGTGCCTCGGCCAACTGGCCGGCATCGACGTGCAGCGCCAGCGACATGGGGGGCGGGGCGTACTCCAGCCGCAGTCCGCGGGCCACAGCCGGCCCCCGCAGCGGGTCGAGCACGCTCCGCACAATGTCGCCGAGCGGGACCGCCGCCGGCTGGGGACGCGGCGGGCGGGCGAAGAGCATCAGCCCACCGATCATGTCACGGGCCCGAAACGCCTGATCGACGATCGTGGAGAGCCGCCGGCGGCGCTCGGGATCCTGCTCGTCCACGAGCAACGCCTGGGCCCGGGCCGCGATGTTGGCCAGCGGATTGTTGATCTCGTGGCCGGCGCCGTAGGCGAACTCGCGGAGCGCCTCCAGCCTGGCCTCCGCGACCGCGGCCTCGAACTGCGGGTCATTCATGATGCCGCCCCCCGGGAGAGCCGCCCGGCCGAAACCGAATACGTGGCGCATGCCTCCAGGCATGGGCGTGGACCATAGCGAACCGCAGGCTGGACGCGCACGTTTTGATGTTGCGCGGAGTGGCTCGGCAGGGCGTCGCCGCTGCAGCAATCCGCTTGCGAACGTTGTTTTGCAGATCCTTTGAATTGGAAATCGGTCTCGTCGCCCGTCCAAGAAGCCCCGGGTGGAAACCCGGGGACTCCGGGCATGAAAACCACCCCGCCGTCCATGCCAGATGACGGCACGCAATTTCCCGGTACAAACCCACCTTGCATGGCACCTGGGAAGGCATGCGACCCGGAGTCCCCCGGCTTCCGCCGGGGGCTTCTTGTGCCGTTCGCGCGTGTCAAGCTGAGAGCAAGACTGGGGAACGCGCAACACCAAAACGCGCACGTCAGGACGGCGGCCTCAAACAAGCGGCCGCCCGCACCCGAATGGATGCGGGCGGCCCCGAAAAACAACGCTGATTCGGGCCTCCGGCTCACGAGCCGGCGACACCCGACTCGATGTCGAGCAGGCTGCAGATCCGATCGACAAGCACCTCGGCCTCGAAGGGCTTCTGCAGGAACTCGTTGGCACCGGACGCCTTCAGGTCCTCGATCTTGTCGGGCTCGCACATGCCCGAGATGCAGATGATCCGCACCTCGTCCATGGTCGAGTCGCTGCGCACCCGCTGGCAGACTTCCTTGCCGTTGATGTCGGGCAGCATGACGTCGAGCACGATCAGGTCCGGACGGTAGTCCTTGACCATCATGCCGGCGTCGAAGCCGTTGTTCACGCTCCGCGTCTCGAAGCGGCCGTCCCGCTCGAGCACGTCGGTGATCAGCTCGACGAGGTCCTGGTCGTCGTCCACGACGAGAATCTTCCGCCGCCCGCTCTCCAGCGCGTCGGTCGGAATGCCGTTGTCCCGCATGAACAGGAACAGCTGGTCACGCGGAATCCGCCGAAACCGGCTGCCCGGCACGCGGAATCCCTTCAATTGCCCCGAGTCGAAGCAGCGAATGATCGTCTGCTGGCTCACCTTGCAAATCTTGGCGGCTTCGCCGGTCGTGTAAACGGTCTTCTGCATCTGCTTTACCACCCTCTCCCTAGCCGTGGTGCAGCTAGTCAAAAACGGCGCTCCGGGGCTCTTCGCGAGCGATTCGACCCCGAATGCCTAGGCCTCCTTGCAGCGGTCCCTGACGCCGTCGCCACAACGGTCGCCATCCACGTCGCATTCCATGCCGACGCAACTCTCCGAATGCCCCGGCTTGGCCGGACATCCGATCTCGCAACGACGCAGGCCGGAGAAAGAGGGGAAAAGGACTCCGCTTCCTTCAACCGCTTCCCTGCATGCCATCCTTGCCAGACGCCCCAACTCTACAGGCAGCTTTCGCAACGAGTCAATATCGCCCCAGACGGTGCAAACCCCTGACACACAAGGTTTTGGGAGAAGCCACGAAAGTCGCGAAAAAATCCTCGCCCCCGGCACCGGCCCAGCCCGCCCGCGTTACCGGGCCGACATCGCCCGCGTCGGCGCGACGATCTCGAGCAGTTCCACGGCCGCGACGCCGGCGACGCAGATCGCGGCGACACGGCCGTACACCAGTGCACCGGCCGCGCAGCCAAACAACTTCGCCAGGTGCGGCCCGGCCGAAATCTCCAGCAGCCGCACGTCCTGCACGTCACACAACAGGCCTGCGTCGATCAGGATCCGGCCCAGGGGAGCGCGTCGCGCCCGAATCGCGGCTGCCGTCTCTGCCGGCACCGCGTCCAAATCGATCCGCACGATCCCATGCTGGACGACCGCGCCGTCGCCGCGGACGAGAAGAATCTCGCGGGCGTAGCATCCGCCGGGCTCGTTCGTGGCAGCCGGCCGTTCGGCAACGACCTGCAGGGCGACGGGGCCGCCGTGAAATCGCTCCATCGCCACCGTCATGTGGCTGCGGTGATCGAGCAGCCGACGGGGTGCGTCGGGGACGGCGTCCGCCGCCACCTCGCGGAGCCGGCCGAACGCCGACGGATCGGCATGCATGGCCCGCACCAGATCGAGGGCTCGGGCGACGGCTGGAGAGGCAGGGGCGTGCATCATGCGAAACGTCCGGAGACGCGGCAGGCAGCCCCTCGGGCAGGACGAAACTTAATCAACGCAACAGATCTCGATTATTGGCAGTCCGCACGTGCGCCGCAAGGCGCGGGTCCGCCACGTCAAGCGGCCGCCTCCGGCACGGCGAGGTCGAGGAGAAACTCCAGCACCTCCCGCAGCCGGGGAAGTTTGCAGCCGGCGACGGCCGCGGCCGCCCGCGCCCGTTGGTCACGCACGATCGCCGCGGCCCGCGTGAACACGTCGGCCCGCATATACAGTTCGCGCGCGGCGGCGATAATCTCGGACGCGGCCTCGGGGTCGGTACCGGCCCGCGCGGCCAGAGTCCGGAGCGTGGCCACGTCCTCGGCCGACAACCGCTCCATCGCAAGGGCCCACATCACGGTCGGCCGGCCACCGAGCAGGTCGCCCGCCGCCTGCCGGGCATTCTCCAGGTCACCCTGCCAGTCTTTGAGATCATTGAGCACCTGAAAGCCCGTGCCCACGTGCAGCGCGTAGCGGTCGATGGCGGCCGCGTCGGCCGGCAGCACTCCCGCCAGGCGAACCCCCATCGCGACGGCCGCCTCGAAGGCCGGCGACGTCTTGAGGCCGTAGATCGTCAGCGCCTCGTCGGGCGCGAGTCGCTTGTCGCCATCCTCCCGCCACCACAGCTCCGCGCCCTGCCCCTGCGCGAGCCGCACGTGTGCGTCGGCGAGCAGCTGCACGACGTCGCGGGCCGTGGTCGCATCGACGCCGTGCAGGCCGGAGACGATCCGATAGCCGAGGCCGACGAGGTGGTCGCCGACGTTGATCGCCACCGGCACGCCGCGCTGCCGGTGCAGCGTGGGCCGGCCGTACCGCATGGCGTCGTCGTCCTCGATGTCGTCGTGGACGAGCGAGGCCTTGTGAAACACTTCGATCGCGACGGCGGCCGCCTTCACCGAGTCGCGAACGACCGCCGTGTCGGCGGCGTAGCCGGTCGTCTCCCGCACGCCGTGCCGACCGCCGGCGAGGTCGGCCCGCACGGCGTCGTAGGCGGCCAGGGTGATGAACGGCCGGAGAAATTTTCCACCCCGGGAAAGAAAATCCGACCCCATGGCGGCCGTGGCCACGAGCGGCGTGAGGCCCTGGGATGCCGCCGGCGCCGGCAGAGCCGCGGCGATGCCCAGGCGGCGACCGAGGGCCGCGAGCGCGTCGGGGGCGAACATCTCCGCCGCCTCGCGCAACAGCGGCAGATAGTCGCCCATCGGCGCGACCGACCCGCCCGCGACACCCAGCAGGCCGAGCACCCAGTCCACATCGATCGCCGCCGCGGCGGCGGCGTCGGCGCACGAGCAGCCCGGCTCGGGGCGGACGTGCGGCCGATAGGGCACCGCGGCGACCGGCAGGGAAAAGGCCGGCAGCATCGCGAACGCCTTTTCGAGGTCTTCGAGTTTCGCCACGCCGAGAATGCCGTCGTACTGCCCCGTCAGCAGCGAACCGATCGCCGCCACGGCCTGCGACGTGGACTGGACCACCCAACCGCTGTCGCGGGCCGCCGCCCAGATCGTGGCGATGCCACAGGCCGGGCCGCACGCCGCCGGCACCGATTCGTCCGCACTGGTGCCAGCCGCACACGGACAGTCGGGCAGCAGCAACAGCCGCCGCCCCGTCGGGCCCACGGAGATCCGCGCCCGCCAAAACTCGGAGACGATCGTGACCATCGTCCAACCGACGAGGTCGCCCGTGCCTCCCGCGCGGGCGACCAGCGACTCGGCCTGACTGCGGAGCCCCGCCGCCGTGCGGGCAGACGCCGGCATGCCGTCGGCCCGCCACCGGGCCACGAGGTCGCTCGCCATGGCCCGCAAGCGGTCGCGAAGCTGCCGCGACGCCGGGCAGGCGAGTGGTGCCGGGGAAGATGTGGGGGCGGGGCGTTCGAGGGCCGGGGAGGGATTCACGCGATAGCCTTTGGAGGACATGATCCGCTGATTCTAGAACCGCCCCCCCGATCTTTGGCTAACCCCCGTCGGCCGCAGGCTCGAAAAACGCGGGCAGGAGCGCATCCACCTGGAGCAGGCCGCCGCGGGACAGCACGGGTTCGGGCTCCCGGGCCGCCAGGTGGCCGGCGGCCTCGAGCGCCCGCCATTGGTCGGCCCACTCGACCCGCGGATCGACGCCGAACTTCCGCCGCAGTCGCTCCACGTCGAGCCGCCCCTTCTTGAGCCCGAGCACGGTCTCGCGGATCAGCAGTTCGCGGGGCGTGGGCACGAGGCCGCGGCGGATCGGCAGCCGTCCGGCCTCCACTTCTGCCAGGTATTCGTCCCAGTGCGTGGCGTTCTGATAGTGGATGCCGGAGAGGTGGCCGAAGCTGGCGACGCCGAGCGCGGCCAGGTCGCTGCCCTCCCAGAGCATGTCGCGATAGCGGAACTGCACGCGCTGCGGATCGCGGACGAGCGTGTAGCCGCTGGAGACGACGTAGCCGGCGGCCTCGAACCGCTCGAAGGCCCACGCCACCCAGGCCCGCTTCGTGGGCCAGTCGGCGACGGGCACCTCACCGCCGCCGTCCTTCGCATCCTTGACGAACACGGTGTTGAAGGGCAGCTCCATCTGGTAGATCGTCACGCTGTCGGCGCCGAGGGCGAGCGTCTGTTCGACCGTCCGCTGCCACGACGCGAACGTCTCGCCGACCATGCCCGCGATCAGGTCCACGTTCGTGCTCGGGAAGCCGGCCGCCTGGATCCACTCCCAGGCGCGAAGGATCTCGGCGGAGAGGTGGGCCCGACCGTTGGCCTCGAGGATCCGATCGTCGAAGTTCTCGACGCCGAGCGAGATCCGCGTCATGCCCAGCGCCTTGAGCGCCCGCACCTTCGGCTCCGAGAGCGTGCCGGGCTCGCACTCGAACGTCACCTCCTCGGCGGCGTCCCAGCCGAAGCTCTCGTGCAGCCCGGCCACCAGCCGCTCGAGCTGCTTGACGGACAGGAACGACGGTGTGCCGCCGCCGAAGTAGACGTACTTGAGTGGTCGGCCGGCGATCGCGCGGCGGGCCGCGACGAGGGCCGCCTCGCGGGCCAGGGCCTGCGAGTACCGCTCCACGTCGGCGGCCGCAACGTCGGTGTAGACGCGGAAGTAGCAGAACTTGCACCGCTTCCGGCAGAAGGGCACGTGCAGGTAGAGCCCGAGCGGGGCCGCGGTGGGGGCGGCGTCGAAGGCGGCGTGCACCGCCGGCACGGCGTCCGCATGCCACCGCGGGAACGGTGGATAGTTGGCGACAAAATAGCTGCCCGGCTCGGTGGCGTCACTCATGGTTCCGTCAGCGTATCTCCCGGCGATCGGCTCCGAAAGCCATGCCGGGCGAGCCGCTCCATGAGGAATTACGCTAGCGTCAGCACGACCACGTCGATGCCGCGCCCCCTCCGCACAAAGCGCCGCCGTGCGTGCATGAAAATCGGCGGGGCTTTATGAGCCAGCCAAGATCTTGCAGCCGCTCGCGGTAGCGGGCCACGCGGGCGGTGTCTCGGCACGGCTGGTCGATCCAGGCCTGCACGGTCGCCGGGGTTATCGACGTCGAGGCCGGAGGGGCGGTAGACGGCGATCCAGCGGCCGGTCGCCAAGGATTATGCCTGTCCTCTCCCTGCCTCCACTTGCCTCCACTCGCTCCGACCGGACGTCTGAAAGGAGTCCCACCCCGAGGCGGTCCGTGTCTACCGCCAAGAGGGAGCGGGCCGCTCGGGCCGATGCCAAGGCGACCAAACGGGCTCGCCGCCGAGCGGGACGGAAGTAGCCCGGAAGCGGGCGCGTTACGGCGTCACGCCGGCGGCGAGGGGTGGTTGTGCTGTGCGCACACGCTTTCCCTGCCCCTGTACAAGGATTATGCCTGTCCTTTTTTTCTTTT
>Ga0315900_10002592_pt1 | contig 27394 bp, 34 predicted proteins | sample LakEriMetagenome_FD_203521 | JGI IMG/M metagenome (GOLD analysis project Ga0315900, IMG submission 203521) | Freshwater fungal communities from buoy surface, Lake Erie, Ohio, United States - Buoy 12 MA114 | ecosystem: Environmental > Aquatic > Freshwater > Lake > Lake biofilm | place: USA: Lake...
CGTCGTGCTTATTAATACAAATAAGATCATGATCTTTATAAAAAGTCCATTGATAATTGTTATCCACAATTGCACAAGCCTCTTTAAACTTCAATTTCTTATAAAATATCTTTTTATACATACCCAAAGATGACAAAGTGTCTTTGCTTATCAAATCAAAAATTTTATCGAAGAACAAAACATCATTATCAGAGCATTCATAATAGTCATTGAAGGTTATATAAATTTCATAATTAACTATATTTTCCCCCACGATAGTACAACGCAATTTTTTTTCTAGTTTTATAACTTGTTCAAAAGACTGTCTTATAGTATAAATGTTGAACAAATCAAAATTGATAACGACGATACCTTTATCACCTGATTCAAAATAAGCCCATGTAATACCTTTATTTATCATCTTTTCGTAGGAATCTAATTTAAAATATGCATTATCAACTACCCAAGACCATTTTTCAAAACCGTTAGCAGCAGCCTTTCTATTCGATAAAATAGCACATCCCGAATCGAATATAGGATTAAGACAAAATAAGGATTTAAAATCGAAAATAGAAGGGTGAGATGAGTTATAAATATTCTTAAAAATATGATTTTTTAAGTTATTCTTTATATCCCAAATACCCAGGTTTAAAAATGGTAAAGTCCTTGATAATATACTTAAATAAAAGGCTGTAATTTCGAAATCATTAGCATGTATACGTTTTTTGGCGATGTACTTATTTAGAAATCGTTGAAAAGATGTTGGTTCGTAGGTTTGAGATAAATTATAGGATAGCATATGGGCTAAATAACCTAGCAAACCAACTCTGTATCCATAACCCTCTTGTAAAGTAATAATGTACAAATCATCTTTATTTTTGTTCTTATCTGAAAGTATTTGTTCGATATTATTGTTAACAGTAACTTTCCAAATGGTTCTTGCCCATTCTTTTGAGTTTTTGTTGTTATCACAATTATATAAGGGATGAGCTCCCAAATTGAAACTTATAAGATTTTTTAGATGCATTTTATTATTTTGTGATAATTCTTTAAATTATAAAGCGTTATAAAAATATAAAGTGCCGTTTTGCAAGGGCGAAGGTGATGATTCTAACATATCCTCGTAAGAACCGATATGTACAATTTTTTTACTAGCAATATCATCGTAGTAGAACCAGTTGGTGCAATTGTAAAAATAACAAGTATAATGAGCAGATTCAAATACTACTATAGCAGTTAAGATGAATCGTCGATTACTATGAATAGTAAGAGTTTGTGAAGGTAAGATGGGAACATTTAAAAATCTGGTTCTATAACCCGTAAATTTCTGCCTATCCACCCGAAAAATAATATAAGGTGAATCAAGTAATACATTATAAGATATTTTTCTCAAAAACGGTTTAGATATCGTATCAGGTTTATATAAATTATCCCAATCAAGTTGCCCTGTATCATCCTTTAAAGAAAGAAAATTTCGTATATCATGCAATTTGTTTTTGTCGAGTAGGTCCAAATTATCTGAAGTTATGTAACGAACTATTGAAGATTTTTTATCATAAGTACTTGATATTTTTACAAGATCTGTAAAAGCAGGTAATGTATCTTCTATATTATAGGTTGCATAGTTAACTAAATAAGAATTCGCGATATTCAAATCCAATATATCAAGTATATAAGTTAAAAACTCTCCTGCCTCTGCCATACCCGTACCCTCAAAATTTTCTGAATGTGGGTAGTATTTAATACTTTTTCTCAGATCATTACAAGTATTATCACTCATTCTTTCAAAACCTCTTATATGCCTACCTATTCGAATTATCTCTCTCTGAATATTTCGCCTTATCTCCAAATCATTTTCAACAGATAAAGATCCTAAAGGTTTTTCTTTAGGTTGCAATTCACCTTGAAAAATATGTTTTTTCACAAATCCAGTAGGAATTGCCAATAAAGCAAACAATACAGAATCAATATAACAACTATTACCTGTCCATTTCAAAGGATTTAATTTTACACATTTACTAGGATCGCCCTGTTCAATTGTTGTAAGAATATCGATTATTTCTTTAGCGCGAAGAACATAAGAATTATTATTATCATTTTTATATTTTTCGATGGTTTTTGGGGCATTTTCAAGTAGTAGTTTTTTAATATCCGGTGATAAAGTCTTTAATATATCAACGTCGTTTGTTTTGCAATATCTTTTCAAATCGTCCATAATATATTTTTATTATTAAAAGTTTTAAATATATTTAAAAAAACATAATTATATATTAATAAGATGGAAACTAAAAATTCAACTGACTCAACAAAAAGTGATAACGTGCTTAGAGCAAAATATGAACCACCTACTAGACCATATTCAAAGAATGAATTGAAGGATATGGAACATAACTTGCATAGAAGATTTAAATTAAGTGATAAGTTTGTATACCATAGCAAATGCAATCATTTTTATTTGGTTAAAGAAAATTCACAAAAGGATAAGGATATAGCGGAGAATAATACAAATGTTGATATTGGTAATTGTTCTATTTGTTGGAAGATCAATAATACTTCCAAGGAACTAAGAAACACGGCAAAGGATATGATTTATCATTATTCAAAACAGTTTAAAAACGAGCCTGTCGTTTTGACATATGATCTTTTTGATTTAGAAAACGTTTACTATCAGTGGCTTTATATTTAAATTTTGTAACCTATTATAGGTTAAAAAATTATATATTTATTTAATCTTTTACTACTAAAAACTTATCTGCTCCTGCTGCGTGTCTCAAAGTTGCAATTTTTCTTTTCTTCCAATCAAACCCCACAGCCTTATCACTCATAACATATATATCCCCGTGGTTCAACATAAACTTAATTCTTCTACCAATCGCTTTTCCTTGTACAAACCATTGGTAATGCAAACACATACTCTCCCCTAATCTAACTGCTATTACCTTTCTTCTTTCCGCGTCGCCGTGAAATCCAATACCGCACTTGCTAGTGTCAAAATAGTAATTACCCTCACATTGCAAATCTCTCCCTTTATCTCCAAATACCTCCCCTAACTTACCTCTAATAGAGTTAGTTATTGGCACATCCTTGTATGCAATCACTGTACCCTTTCCTTCTTCATAACAAGCTTCATGTCCTTCTTCACTAAAACATAAATTCCCCCTTGCATGCTTATTAACAACTCTACCCCTCATCAACGCCTTTCTGTCAGGTGTTAAACTACCTTGCTCTTTTGTCAAAGCATCTAAGTCAACACCCAACTTATTAACCCCATCACTAATTAAAAGAATATAAGCATCGCCTACTTCATATTCATATCCTAAAGAAGGACACGTAGTGCAAGTATCAACGCAAAACTCCTTACCCCTACACTCTTCGTTATCGCAACCACCATCTACTGTGTGCTTTCCATCACAAACAGGTATACAATCAAGTTTAACAATTTCACCGCCAATTAAAGCTTGTGCAACCTCTAAATCTTCAAGTGTAAAACCTTCAGATGCAAGTTCCCCCATTTGCTCCATACCAACGTGGTTCTCGGCTCTGTCACAATAAGTTAAAGTAGTTGACATTATCTAAAATTCACCTTAAAAGACCAGAAAAAAATCAATTTTTTTAGTTCTATAAATCTAATTTTGATTTAAATAATATTAATTTACTTATAAAAATGAGTACACCTTCACAGATCACATATAACGATTCGATTCATGACCTTCCAACTGATAAAGTAGAACCCTCCGAAAACGAACTTAGAATAGTTAATAGTATTTTCAAGAAAAATAAAAAAATGGTAAATAACTTAGTAAGTGAATTTCAAGACCCTATCATAATCGGTATATTGTTTATTTTGTTCTCTTTAGAACAGGTAAATGATATTGTTATTAAATTTGTACCTTCTACCCAAAATTCCCCTTATATATTAATTGTTGTTAAAGCATTAATATTTATGGTTGTTTATTGGGTTATAAAACATTTTTACTTGTCTAGAGCTAATTAGAAGTTATCTTCCATTTATAAACAAAATATAAAATTGTAAAAAGTATACATACCGTCACGATACTGATACCAAGTTTCCTTAGACACATTTTTTTCGTTTTGTATTTAATATTATTTTCATCAATTGTTTGTTCTTCCTTCATTATAAAGAAAGGTTTTGTAGTTACTAAAACAACTATTAATAATATTATACCTACCCCTGCTATGTAATATATATATTTAGTTAAAAAAGTAGGATCAATAAAAATATTGCTAGTAGCACTATTCGCATTTTCAGGTATATCAGTCTTAAATGCACTTATTTCTGTGTTCAATCTATTTAAAATAGCCCCATAATCGTTCATTTTTATAAATAATTAATAATTTTTAGACCATATTTTTAAACTTTTTATAGTTTAAAAATATTTTATATTTATATTTATTTAATCTTCTTCTTCCAATTCAGCCTCAAACTCCTCCTCGAATTCCTCTTCAAACTCCTCCTCAAACTCATCTTCTATTTCTGGTTCAATATCAATTTCATCGTTATTGATTATTTCTGATAGAACATTTTCAATGTCAGATGCCTTTATATTTGTCTCATTGATTAATTTCTTTTTATTTACGACTTCAGGTGCCTTCTTCACTTCAGGTACCTTCTTCACTTCAGGTGCCTTCTTTACCTCAGGAGCCTTCTTCACCTCAGGAGCCTTCTTTACCTCAGGAGCCTTCTTCACTTCAGGAACCTTCTTCACCTCAGGTGCCTTTACCTCAGGAGCCTTCTTTATTTCAGGCACGACCTCTGGTGTAGGTTCTTTATCCAACTCTGCCTGTGGTACCTGTTCATATTTGAAGCAATACATTTTGCAAGTTGTGATATTCTCTTCACTAAGCTCACAAATTTTATTTTCAATATCCAGATAAGCATTAACAACCCTGTCATCACAAGACTTAAATACCATGCGTGTGTCTGGATTCCACCATTTTTTTATAATATTATTCAACTTGATTACCTTATCCAAGTTTTTCTTAGATGGAGAAGGACTCTTAGTAGATGCTACCTTTTTACTCTCCTTTTTTGGAGCTTTCGGTTCCTTTGGTTCCTTCGGTTCCTTGGTCTTGTGTTTTGAACAAAGACTACCTGTCTTTGGTTTTACAGTGCAAAATTCACCCTTATTAGGACCTGCGGTAAATTTATAAGTGCAGGTAGTTGCTGTAGATTTAACACTCGATGTTTCACTTGTATCGTCTTTTACCTTGGACTTGGACTTGGACTCTTTAGGAAGAGTATTGCCACCATTAAAAGCATCCCATGATTTTCTCAATTTTTCTAATTCAATTCCATGCTCCTTTGAAATAGATTCAAGGAAACTATTAATATTCTTGTTTACAAGCTCTTCAATCTGTTTAATGAATGACATAGTGCACGCTAAAATGATATTGCCAATATCATTTTAAAATCAAATTTATTTTTTACAAGTCCTGGGGTACATACCTACTCGATTTATGGTAGGTGAAATAACAAAATTTGGTAAATAAAACATTGTCCCATTTCGCATAATCCTCTTTAAAATTATATCTAATAAACTTAAAAATAGTAATCAAATGATTTTTATAATACTCATACCATATATAAAAATTTGTTTTTCTTTGTTTATGTGGTATATAATTAAAAATTGCGGATCTCATAATCTCTACTTAACAATAAATATTTTTTTAAATAAGTATTACTCAACTACAATTTCATCATTTTCTTCTTTTTCGAGTTCCTTCAATTCGTTGGCGATCTCTTCGTCCAAATCTTCTTCATTCTCGCTCTCGCTCTCCTCTTCAACTTCTTTTATAGAAGTATCCAAATTCAAAACAACTGGTTTTGCTTCAACTTTTATTTCTGTTTTGTTTTTAGGCTTCTCTTGTCGTGCAGGCTTTTGTTCTTGAACTATTGGTTGCTGTGCCTGTAAAGGTCGCGTGGGTTGAGGCGGTGGTTGTCGTAAAATTGGCCCTGGATTTTGAAAACTCTGCACATTTACGGTAAGCAATCGTTGAAGTATCATATCGTGTTTCTTGAGTAGTTCATCTTGTTCTTCTAATTTTTTAACTATTTCTTTAATATGATTTGTTAATTTTTGATTCTGTAAATGAAAATATATTACGACAGCAGATAGTATTATAACTTCCGCCGCAATATGTATCAAGTGTTTATTTTGAAAAATCGATGACATTTTATTATTAATATCAATCGTTTTAAATAATGTTTTAATTTATTATTTAAAAATGTAAAAAAATAAATAAAAAATGAGTTCTACAAAAAGCATTACCCTTAAAACTTTAAAGAAATTTAACACCATTTGGCACCCCGATTCCACTTTAGTTTTTAAGTCCCCAAAGGAAAAGATTGTTATTGGGCGTTATGAAAATGAAGAAATCGTTTCATTAGATCAAACATGCGTTGATTTATGTGAAAAATTTAAGTTCAAGTACGATGAGTCTTTATTAGAAGAGGAAGGTGAGGAGGAAGTAGAAGAGACCGGTGAAGAAGTAGAAGAGATCGGCGGAGAGGAGGAAGTAGAAGAGACTGCCGAGGAAGCAACCGAAGAAACAACCGAAGAAGCAACCGAGGAAGCAACCGAGGAAGCAACCGAGGAAGCAACAGCTGATGACGAGCCTCAAGTAGATGTAAAGGCAGTAGATGTATCAATTGAAATTAAGAATATTAGCAACTCATGCGATGTGATTAATAAGATCATAAAAGAGCACACTAATTCTCTTAATAAAACAATTTCTTATTTGAAGGACGAGCTTAAAAATAAGAATAAAACTATTTCCGATCTGAATAATACTTATGCAGATGAACAAAAGAGGCACGAAGAAACCAGACAAGAATTTACAAAGATCAAAACAAAGTTCGATAACATTAAAAATTTATTTTCCTAATTGCATTTTTAAACTTCTGATTTAAAAATGATGCACCCAATGACTTTTTCAAAAACCAAATGATTTTTATAAGTTCTACAATTTTTTTTATTTTTTATTTGAGAAAGAAAATTTTTTGGAAAAGGTTTTTGAAAAAGTCGCCGGCACACTTTGCAAATACTTTTCCGAAAAAAAGGCGATCCGAAAAAAAATCTCCACACACACAAAAATTGTGTGTTGGAAAAAAAACGGGAGAAAAACTTTTTTTCGATATTGTATGCAATTTCCATTTTTGAAAAAAATGTTTTATATTGCAAAATAAAGTGCAAAATAGGCGATCCCTAAAATTAACAATTTAAACTGTTTTAACGTGAATTCATTTTGCAAAAATTTCAATAATTTATTTTTTAAGGTGGTTTGAACTTAAATATTAAATAAAAATATTTTAGAGCATATTCACTTTAAAATTCTAAAAAATATGTGAAATTTAAGAAAAAATCTTAAAAAACTTAAAAAAACTTAAAATCAAATTATCAGTATATTGTTATACTGATAATTTGCACAATTTTAAGAAAATTTCTTAAAATTCTTAAAATAAATTTAAGAATATGTTTTATAGTATAAAATGGAATGCGAATTTTGTAAAAAAATATTGAGTAGTTTAACATCGTTAAATACTCATAAAGCAACTACAAAATATTGTTTAAAGATTCAAAATAAAAATCTGGCTGAAAATTTTAAATGTACAGATTGTAATAAAACGTTTACGACTAAAAATACTTTATTGTTGCATATAAAAAATTGTAAAGACAAAGAGAAAAATAAAGATATTATAATCGCAAAGCAAGAAAGTATAATTGAGAACTATAAAGAACAGCTTCGAAAACAAGAGGATACATACAAAGAACAAATAAAAGAACTTCAAGATAAACTTGAACGATTAGCAACAACTGCTATTTCTAAACCAACTTCAAGCACTACAAATAATAATAATAATACAAAAATCCTTCTTCTCGCACCTTTAGATTTATCACATGAACGTATTTCTAATATTGTCTCGACAAAACTAAATGGCGATCATATTGTTGACGGTATTGCAGGTCTTGCCAAATTCGTTAAGGATGAAATAATTAAAGATGATAATGGAAATATCTTATATAATTGCGTTGACTCATCAAGGCAAATGTTTAAATACAAAAATGATAAAGGTGATGTTATAAAAGATAAAAATGCAAATAAACTAATAGGTGCAATACAACCTGCTTTAAAAGAGAAAACAAATGATTTATATTTTGAGTACGGTAGTAAGATTGAGAACTATGTTCCGGACGAAGAAGATATAAGAAATACATTTACAAAGAAAGACAAATATATATTTTTAAAAGATACAGCGCTAAAGATAAACGAAGACATTTCGGATATGCATCAAAATAGCAAATTCAGTACAGAACTAGCAAATCAAGTAACTAATTAAATATCAAACTAACAAAAAGTTTAATATTTAAACATTATCATCTCCAGCTATATCTGGCATTTCATCCAAATTTATCGATGGTCCTTTCATCTTTCTTTTATTGGTGGGTCGATTAACTGGATTATTTATATTCATATTATTAATCATTCCAAGTAGGTTTGAACCTGTTTTCTTCATAATCATTCTTGAAACGATAAACAAACCGGCTTGGATAAGAATCATTCCCAATAATCGTACTTCAACAGGCCAAGATGATCCCTCAGGTGCATACGATTTTTCTCCCAACTCGATCAATAATTTTTCGTAGTTGTTCATAGATACAATTTGCTGTTGTGTAAATCCCTGCATATCAAATCCTAAATAATTACCCAATACAAACTCTGTAACCATAAAACCACCAATTAAATAAGTCTTATAATTATCAACAGTAGAATCCAACGACAACCTTCTAACAGTATCATCGTACGTCTTCTTCATATTGTTATAATCAGAATGAATACTGAATTCCTGGATAACAGCATTTGGATAAGATTTCTTCAATAATGACATTTTGAAAATGAGTTCTCTTTTTGCATCTTCATCATCATCCTGCTCATATGCTATATTCCTAAATTCCTTCTTAAAATTTCCGGAATCAATATCCGATAATTTTGGAGGTTCATTATAAGATGATTCTCGACGTGTATTTGTCTCATCACGACGACGACTATACTTATCTACCTTAACATTTTTAGGCCTATCATCCTCTTTTAAAAGTTCTTTTAAACGATCACTTAAATCATCTGCCGATGATTTACTTCTTTTTTCACTGTGAACACTAACACTGTCATCACTATCATAACTTTTTCTCTTACGTTCGCGATAGTCATCATCGCTCACATCCACATCTGAATCATATTTTCTTTCTACAACATCCTCATCATCACTATCGACTTTTCTACCGTCATCATCACTCTCATTTTTCTTTATATCATCATCATTCTTTTCAACATCCTTTACTAATGTACTGATATTTTTTTCAGAATTGGAAACCCTTTCATCAGGTACATAATCTTTATTTATCAAATCCTGTTTGATTTTCGATTTGTTCTCTAACAATTCTAGGTACAATCTTGGCATCTTTGGGAAAACTTGAAGGTTATTAGACGTTTTTTCATTTTCAGGAATGGGTATTTTAACAATCCGTATATTATTCTTGGTCATTTTTAATTTAAAAAAAATGAACTTTTAGATTATATTTTTTAAATTTGATTTTTTTTTTCGAAAAATAGGAAAATTTCAGAATGTTGTGTATCGAGGAAATAGATAATTTTATTGATGACTATTGTATTTCAAAAGAAGCTGTTCTTGCAGTTGTCGATCGAATGAATATATCTTCCCCCTTCGATATAAAATCTAGTAACGATACATCTTTTGTATTCGTATGCTCCAGCGACTATGTATATCAATATTTTAAAAACAAAAATGTACCCCTTCGCATCGTTCAGTTGCTCTCAAGTTTAAACAGAGACATAACAAACAAATATCTTGGGGTATCCTTCGATCTCAACAGGTATATATCTAACTATGTTTCTTTCTTACCAGCTAACGACATCATTATATGGAAGAAGGTAACCCCTCTAAATTCTTTCACGGTTGAAAAGAAGGCTAAGATTATTAAGGATAACCTTCACAAACTTCTATGGGATATTTCCAAGGCTCTATACGGTATTCATATAAACAACCTATTTCATGGAGATGCGAGAATCGATAATATAGGCATACGAGATGGTAATTTCGTTTTATTTGATTTCGACGGTACAAGCATCGACGAGCACAATGTTTACAAGAAAGATTATTATGATTTGATCACTTCAATTATATTTAACACCCCTTGCCTGAAAAATGAAATATCGCATTTACAAAACTCAACTAATCTAATGGATGATATCTTTAGCGTCTTCGATGGCTCGGTCGAAGACTTGGAATCTTTAGAAATTAATTTATAAATAAATATTAAACTATAATTAAGTTTAATATTTTCATTATACTCGACCCATTCCTCCAAGCATTCTCTGTGATGATTTTTGAATAGGATACATTTTTTGTTGCCATGCATTCGCATTTACCTTACGCATCAAACTTCGTTGAAGTCCTGTTCTGAATTCCATCGCGGATCTTGTAAATTGATCATTCGCTAACCCTCTTATATAGCTATTAAGTTCATTTCCATGTTCATTTATCATTGGGCCATAAGTATCAGCCTCCGGCATAAAATCAATATTACTTCTTGTAATATAATTAGGCATTCTAATTGCATCCACATCATCATAATAGAATCGTGTCTGACCTAAATTATCATCCGTATACGAACGATATGATGTACCATAACCACTAAAACGTCCATCATAAACAGTTGACTCAGTTATAGGATCATATACTTCTTCTGGTCCTTTTTCAACTTTCATAATTCGGGGATCATGCTCAGTATATGTAACTCCTTCTTTTCCGACCTTGCAAGTAACAGGTTCAAATTGCTGATCGAATGATATTCCTATATTCGAATTAATAGGTTCAATGATTTGGCTTTTCGTGTATACACCAGGTTGAATTATCTGTGTAAAAATATTATCATTGTACTCTTTTAATTCAGGATTTGTCTTGTCGTATATCGTTGAAGGGAAATTGGTAGGTAGTCCATTAATATCTAATTGTTTGGGATCATATCCACATGCAGTATCTACATAACCAGGCTCGTTTTGTCTTACATATGGAAATTTAATATTATCCATATCTTGACAATTATCATCTATAAGATAGGGTAATGGAGACGGCGATGGAGTTGGTTTTTGGGTGGGCGCTCCAGTAGTCGCTCCTGTGGGCGCTCCCGTTGGTGCTCCCGTATTTTTTTCCAAATCTTGCATTAAATAATTTTTATAATCTTCTCTTTGTGCAATATATAGATTATCCGCGTTTCCGCAACAAGTTGATACTTGATACCCAGAATTATAAACGTCGTAATTACTTTGGCTATTGACAGCTGAATGATTTACGAGATTATTAGCCTTCCAATATGATAAATCAGCAATTGGTGGGATGACAACAGGAGCTATAAGAGTTTTTGGATTTGCTTTTCCGACAAGCTTCTGATTTCTTGATTCATATGCTTCATCATTGACTGCTATTTTTTCAAAATCATTACAAAATCGATACGCAGTAGGAGGATTTTTCAATAGCTCTTCTTTTGCTTCCGATGAAGTTAATATAGGCTTGTTATATGTCTGGGTATTTCTATAACCACTTGTCTTTCTTCGAAGAGGAATATTTTTATAATGTTCTGTTCTGCTCATGCTTCTTTTATTATAATAATAAAAAATAATAATTATAAATAAACTAAAAACTAAAAACATTATACAATACTTTAAATCAAAAAATAATAACAAAACCAAAAATATAACTACCATCAACCGCGATAAAGCATTCGCCTTAGCATCTAAGTTCATATTGCTAAGTGGTATGAGTCTATAATCGCAAAGTATGTTAATTATGTTTTTCACATAGAAGTTATTATTACAGACCATATTTATTATATTTATTACTTATTTTATTTTATTTTTTTAAAATAACGTATTTTTTAAAAAACTATTTAAAACCTATTTGTCTGTTTATTTTTTTTATTTTTTTAAATAAATGATTGAGTTCTTTAAAAAAATTTACGAATATAGATTCGAAATTACTATCGCTGTGGTTCTCATTTTATTACTTTCTGGCGGTTTATACTATAACTTAGTAGGACAAAAAGGTACCTTCTCCAATAATTATTATTACAATAATGAAAAACAACAACGCTCTTCTTCTGAATCATCTTCATCTGGTAGACATGTCGGTGAAAGTAAGGGTGAGATTGAAGCTCGAAGAGTTCTGAGTAGCATATTTAACCGTCCTTTTGGAAAGCAACGCCCCAATTTTTTGAACAATACTGTCACCGGTGGAAGCTTTAATCTGGAACTTGACTGTTATGATGAAGGCATGAAGCTTGCAGTTGAGTATAACGGCCGACAACATTATGATTATGTTCCATATTTTCATAAAAACAAAGAAGCCTTCTATAACCAAAAATATAGAGATGAATTGAAAAGAAGAATGTGCCGTGATGTAGGAATTACTTTGATCGAAATACCGTACACGGTTAAAAACCAAGATATAGAAAAATATCTTATTCGAGAACTTAAAAATACAGGATATCTAAAATAATTTTTATTTAAATAATTCCCTTCTTCTTATTAATAATGGAAGATATACTAACTACGTTTCTTGACGAACTATCATCTTCTTTGAAGAATAAAAAACTATCACCTGAGCAAATGAAACTTGTAGGGGAATTCTATATGCTATATAACTTCAATGATAATATCGATAACGAAGAACAAAAATTTAAAAAATATCTCGCTACTGGTTGGTACATTTATAATATCATTTACCCCGCGTTACAAAACAATACACCATCCTGAACGTTCTTCTTTTGGTAATATACATTTTTCTTTTATTTCTACTTTTACTAAAGTATAAATATCCTTGTAATGATTTTCAATTTCTTTGTGTGTATCACATACTTCATACGATTTTTTTATAGTTTCTACTAGTTCAATTATTTGTTCTTTGTTTTTTGGTTGAACTACTTTTAATATCCCACTTTCAATTATATTTTTTTCTAATTGACGAATAAAGACATTAGAAGCTCGATACCTATCAATTTTTAAATCCTTTAGGTACCTAAGAATGTTATATATATACTCGTTGTATTCCATATTTATATATATAACTAAAAAGTTTAAATTGAGTTTAAACACTAGCGGGGTGAATATTTTCAAAATTATAGGGTTGTTTGAATTGGTCAGTGTTATATTTATTTATCATAATTATTAGAAATAAAGCAAATAGCGACAATCCAACAAAATATAACATTTATTAAAAGTATTTTTTTATTTTTAATTAATTACAAATTCCGGAAAACTTCTTTTGAAGTCGAACATCTTACCCCCATGTTCTTCATATGTCTCCTTTCTTGTCTGAAAATGTTTTTTTAAAATAGGATTATTATCTACCAAATCGAAAACAATCGGTTCTGTATCCTTTTTCCTAAACACTCTTCCCAATATCTGTATAAAATACGCTTCCAAATCTGTAGCCAATAACAAAGCATCCAACTTATCATGATCAAACCCCGTACCCACTTTTTGTAAAGTACCGATCAGAATTCGCGCATCTTTATTGAATTCCTGTTTGCTTCCAATCAAATCTGTCGCATCCTCACCTTCCTCTGTCAAGCGCTTCAATAAAAAATTACCCTGTTCTACCCGTTTCACCAAAATCAGAAAATTCCGTTCTTTAAAGTGTTTTACTATTCTCACGATAAGTTCATTTCTAGCTTCGTTTTTCGACTGACTGTCAAGTATATCACCCCAATTTATTTTACCTATAGATGTTTTGTTTACATCCGGTGTGAAGCCAGTCATCACCTTATAAACGCTATGCTTTCTATTCATCTCGCGAATTATCTTATCTTTTCCGAAATATAAATCAAATAAGCAATTCATACCATCGTATCTAAAAGGAGTGGCGCTTAATCCAATCAAATATCGCGGGGAAACACATTGAAGAGATTTAGAAAGTGTTTCTGCCAAAATCAAATGACTTTCATCTATAACAAGAGTACCGATATCCTCAAAAAACTTTTTATTCATCTTTGGGAGATTAATAGCATTTATAATATAGAAATGTGCTTCTTTTTTAGTTGTTTGAGGTGTTACTCTTTGCACAAGAGCAGTCGGGCAAAACTTTGTAATACTCTCCTCCCATTGCTTTATCAAAACTATCTTATTCACAATTATCAAAGTTTTTAATTTTATAACTGTTGATAGATTAATCGCCAAAATAGTTTTTCCAAACCCGGTAAAAGTACTTATGATCACACTCCCAGTTTTCAATATATCAATAGCTTCCTTTTTAACAATCTTTTGTTCATCCCTGAGAGAAGCTTCGAATTTTATATCTATAGCCGGAAATTCGTCACGTTTTCTTCTTTCACATCCTAACTCTCTTACGGCATAACCAAATGGTAGAATAACGGTGTTGCCTATGAGAGAATAAGGTTGCAAGAATTTTTTTGGACCGAAGTTGTTATACTTACTTTTTTCAATTTCGATAGTAAGTTCAGTATTTATCTTTTCACGAGTTTCATCGGACAGTTTTTCAATATTAACTTGGATTGACATTTTTTTATTTTTATGATAAAATTATAAATATTAATCAAATTTAAAAATTTGCTATGTATTATTAAATATGTTATGCACAGAAAATGATTGTCAAGCTGTCGCCGAATATAATTATCAAATTATGTGTTCAAATCCAAATATAATTCATGTACCAGCTTTTTGTTTTAAACATAAGAAATCAGACATGGTAAAGGTTCAAAAATTTATGGAATCAACACCGGACTATCTGAGTTTTGAAAATTATCGATCTAAATCTTGCGTAATACTTTAAAAAAAATTAAATAAAAAAATTAATATTTTCTTTTTATTAATAAAAATGTCAATGTCAACTAACGGTCTTGCATGTTCTTACAAAAGCCTATCAAGTTATAATGGTCAGTCTCAAGGCCAAATGAACTCGCCTCCTGTTCCAGCTACCACCACCTCTGGAGTATACATTGTTCCTAACTATGGATCCATTGGATACAATGCCCTAACTGGTAACGGTGCTACTCCTTCTTGCTCCGGATATTTCAGCATCACTAACGGATATGGTGCCGGTGCTGATAACTGTAACACCACCTATTCCCAGAAGCTTTGCCAGTAAAGTATATATTTGAAAATTAAAACTATTATAAGTTTTAATTTTTATGAAAAAATGGATCCTCTCCTCTAAGATATCTTTGACATCTCGCCGAATATTTTCTTGGTGCAAATTCTTTTCTTAACCAACAGTCTATATCTTTGCGAATTAAATCAGTAGTTACGTAAAGTAGTCTCTCTTTATACTCTTCATCTGTCTCTTCATCCATCTTAAACATATAGTATGTATCCATCTGATACATTAATGATATTCTATCAAAATTACATCTCGCGGAATGAAGCATAAAGCTTTTACCTGGATAGTAGGATGACCAATACACAACTAACTCATCTTGTATCATAAATGGAATAAGGTAAATATGTTGTCGAATATTTTCATCTCTTAAATATAGATCACATAAAGATGATTGATCCCAGAACGATCTATCGAATTCATTATTATTATTCCACATTTGATCCATCAATTTTAAATTAAAATCGCATTTTTTTATAAACAATACTCCAGTATTTAAAGGATTCTCTTTAATTAGCGCCAAATCTTTCCCCGTATCCTCAATATATTTTTTTATAAAATATTCAAGATTTTGTTCTTGTCTCAATATTTGAATATCTGCATCCACCCAAACAATATAATCACAATCTTCTTCAAGTAAAAGTTTTTCAATAACCTTTATTTTATACCAAGCACACTCTCTTTTACCATCGTATATATCAAGGTTGTCTTCAGTATAAATATTGCATTTATAATTATGTAAATCACAATAATTCTGTAAATTCTTTAAACCATATTTAACAACTTCACGATACCAATCATTTATACCAAGGGTACATACGACAATTCTCATTTTTTTATTTAAATAATCTGTACTTTAAATTAGTTTAAAAATATATAATATTATAATTAAAAGATGGATAAAATATGGCTAATTACCGGTATTTGCGGTCAAGATGGAAGTTGGTTTGCTGATTATTTACTTGAACTAGGATACACTAATATTCATGGAATTATTCGACGTTCTTCTACTTATAACACCCATAATATTCAGCATATTTTTAATAAACTTAAGCTTCATTATGGAGATCTTACCGATCCAATGAATATTCATAATATAATTGCAAGTGTGAAACCTGATTATATAGTAAATTTTGCGGCACAGAGTCATGTTAAGGTTAGTCATGATCTAGAAAATTATACTTTTCAAGTCAATACCTTAGGCATTCTTAATATTTTACAGAGTGTACGAATTATCGGAATGGAAAAAACTTGCAAAATCTATCACGCAAGTACTTCTGAAATGTACGGGAATCAGACAGATGGAGCTGAGAAATTATCAGAAACAACACCTATGCATCCTGTTAGCATTTATGGTATTTCAAAATTAGCAGCGCAACAAATATGCAACATGTATCGTGATGCATACGGAATGTTTGTGGTTTCAAGTGTTCTTTTTAATCATGAAGGTTCACGACGAGGCCGCACTTTTGTGACACAGAAAATCGCCGACTATGTTGCTCGATATCATAATATTAGAGATCAACACATCGACATGTCATCATTTCCTTTACAACCTCTTCAATTGGGAAACTTGAATGCGCGTCGTGATTGGGGTGATGCTAAAGATTATGTACGAGCTGTTTATTTAATGTTGCAGCAGGATACTCCACAAAATTATGTTATCGCTACAGGTAAAACCCATAGTGTACGTGAGTTTGTAGAACTTGCATTTAAGGAGATTGGCATTGATATAGAGTGGTTAGGTAGCGGAAAAGATGAGGTTGGTGTTTGCAGAGAAACTAAAAGAGTGTTGGTACAAGTCAATGAACGGTATTACAGAGATATTGATATCGACTGTTTGATAGGAGACGCATCAAAAGCAAAGAAGGAGTTAGGATGGGAACCAAATATTACTTTTAAGAAATTGGTAAGTTACATGGTACGGTCAGCATGTCAACGCTTAGGAATGTAATTTTAAACTAAATGGTTTAAAATTTCTAATTTTTATATCCTATCAAGCTATTATAAGGAGCGACATTCCCCGCCTGTGTGTAACTATTTTCTAAAGTACTGTAATAGCCTTCTACTGTCATATCAGAATCTTTCATACATCCATTTGCCATCGCTTTAGGATGTCCGGGGTGAAAATGTTGACCAGCCGGGCAAGAACCAGTACTCCATTTTCCAATGTTCTTGAAATAATCATATGGTCCGATGTTTAAGTTTGAAGCATGACTCCAAGTGGTGTCTAAAGTAGCATAATTAGTTGCATTACTCATTTTTTTATTTAAAGAAATATTTAAAAACTTTTTTATTTCATCGCCCGATGACTTTCAAAAAACCAAGTGATTTTTAAAACTTTTCTAAATTATTTTTTTATTTTTATTTTGAAAAGAATATTTTTGAAAAAATAAAAAGTGCATCGGCGCGGCGATGGCGATGACTTTTTGAAAAGTGTTTCGAAAAAAAGGCGATGAGAAAAAAAAATTCCACACACACAAAAATTGTGTGTTGGAGAAAAATCGGGAGGAAAACTTTTTTTCGATATTGTAACCAATTTCCATTTTTGAAAAAAATGTTTTATATTGCAAAACAAACTGCTCCAAAAGTGTTAATTTTTAAACTGAATTAGCCTGGAATATCTCAATAAGCTATTTATTAAACTGTATCATTCTTTGTTTATAATTGTATTTTTTTAAAGATGCTTTCGCTTTAAAATAATTATGATCAAAAAATTTTTCAAAATTTTTCAAAATTTTTCAAAAAATAATTGAAAAATTTTGAAAAATAATTTAAGAATATGTTTTATAGTATAAAATGGAATGCAATTTTTGTAAAAAAACATTTAGTAGTTTATATACATTAAATAACCATAAAACAACTGCAAAATATTGTCTAAAAATTCAAAATAAAACAATTACTGAAAAATTTAAATGCGAATACTGTAATAAAATTTTTACATCTAAATATGGATTATCTTTACATACAAAAACATGTAAAGATTTAAATCTTTTTGTATGCACCAAAGATAAAGATAAAGATAAAGATATTATTATAGCAAAACAAGAAAGTATTATAGAACAACTTCAAAAACAAGAGGATGCATATAAAGAACAACTTCAAAAACAAGATGAACAAATAAAAGAACTCCAAGATAAACTTGAAAGATTAGCAACCACTGCTATTTCAAAACCAACTTCAAGTACTACAAATAATAACAATACAAAGATTCTTCTTCTTGCACCTTTAGATTTATCACAGGAACGTATTTCTAACATTGTTTCAACTAAATTAAGTGGCGATCATATTGTTGATGGTATCGCAGGTCTGGCTAAATTTGTCAAGGATGAAATAATTAAAGATCAAAATGGAAATATCTTATACAATTGCGTTGACTCATCAAGGCAAATGTTCAAATACAAAAATGAGAATGGAGATGTTATAAAAGATAAAAATGCAAATAAACTAATAGGGGCAATTCAACCTGCATTAAAAGAGAAAACGAACGATTTATATTTTGAGTATGGGAACAAGATAGAGAATTATGTTCCAGATGAAGAAGATAGAAGAAACACATTTACAAAGAAAGACAAATATATATTTTTAAAAGATACAGCACAGAAGATAAATGAAGACATCGCGGATATGCATCAGAATAGTAAGTTCTCTACAGAACTTGCAAATCAAGTAACAAATTAAGATATAAAATGAAATACATTTTATATTTTTTTATTCTTGAAATTTTTTTAAATAGAAAAGAAATTTTTTTCTTACAGATTTGCTAATACGCTTGGGGCGGGACTTCCGTTTCCGGGATTTCTTTACCGATTTAATAACTCGCTTCCGAGACTTCTTAACCGACTTAGCAACTCGTTTCCGGGACTTCTTAACCGATTTAGCAACTCGTTTCCGGGACTTCTTTACCGATTTTACAACTCGCTTCCGGGATCGTCTGCGACTTTTAAATCCATAACTGTCCGGTTTGGAATCTCTCGCCGGTCTTGCTTCGGATGCGATATGTCTTTTAGCTTTATCTTCAATTTCTTTTTGTGCAAATGTAATTCTTTTTCCTATTAAATATTTTATTTGATCCATATCAATTCCAAATACAGTTTCCCCGAAATAATAATAATTTCCATCTCTATCATCAATCGAATCTCGTATCATATCCCTCGCAACATTTTTTGGAGTAACTGTAAAAATATTATTATCAAATTTAAGTTTATCTCCAGGTACAAAAAATAATAATCCAAATTCGCAATTGTCATCGTTTATTATTAAAAATGTATACAGAATAACACCGTGTTGTTGATAAATTGGGCCTTTTTTTGCGGCTTCATTGAAATTCATTTCTTTATTTAAAGAAATTTTTTTATAATTGGAATTTTTTCTTATTATCTTCAGAAACGAATTTCAAAAAGTGTTCATACGATTTCGCCGGACAATTGAACTCTTTTAATTTCAAAATCAATCCAAGTACGCCGTAATCTATATTTGGGGTACTCGTTCCCAGCTTTTTTGCCAATTTATCATCAATATGCTTGCTCATTCCAAAATCGATTATATACAGTTTTTTGTCATAGTACATATAGTTTAAAATATTCGAATCGGCATGAAATACTTTTATATCGTCTAATTTTTTAAGTATGTTTACAATTTGTTTTTGTTCGTTTAATTTTAATAACCCATTATTATTTTTTATATTGTCATAAAGATGATGATCCATTCTTTTCATAACAATGTATTTTGAAACTGTGTCCATCTCATATATTTTTGGAGATATTCCAGCGTCAGAAGCTAAAGTTTGTAATTGAGCTTCAAGTCTCATTTTTGCGGATGATTTATTAGATTTGAAACATTTCATTGCATACTCACGGCCATCCTTGCATTTTACAAGATAAGTAGTGCCTTCTTTTCCGGTACCCAATTTTTCAGTTTTTTCGTATTTGTCAATAGTGTTCTTTTTATATTTTTCATATTCCCGGAAAGATTTTGTTATACTTCGAACAAGTTCTTTTTTAGGTCGATCCGGTTTAATTTGAAGGTCGCCACATATTTTTTTTATCTGTTCTATGCTCAAATCGTTTAAATAAGAAAAATCCATTATAATTCAATTTATAATAAAGAACATTTATTTAAATAATAAAATTGAATTTAATAGATATATCTTTCAATAAAAAATAAAAATGGAAAGTCTTCGCATTGCAGAAAAAAATAAGATTCACGATAGATTAAAACAGATTGAAGTTTACGTTAAAAGAAATAAGAACACGTTGAACTCTGTGTCAGCAAGTGACAAACTATTTATTGAAAAAATAAATAAAAAGAACCAGGAATACGCCGATGAAATTGAGGTTTTAAACAAACGTTTAGTTAGTTTAAGTAATGGCTCTATTGATTCTGAATTAACATCTGTATTGGTCGCAAATACCGCAGTTATGAAAAAAAATATGGAAAAGACAAAACAAAAAAATCAAATCAAACGGGAGGAGAAGGAGAAAGAAAAAGAGACTATTGACAATTTTTATAAGGCTGGTAGAGATTATAGTAGACCATCGGCGCGAAATTTGGAAAAGGAAACAAATAAATTTTTTTATTTTTGTGAGACTGTCCCCGATTATATACTTCGTAATTTGGAAGAGATGCCAAGCAATAAAGGCTATATATGGAAAGGAGTATGGTGCTTTGGAAAATTAAAAGAAGAAAAAGGTAAACCTATCATTATGTTCGAAAAATGCAGGGATGGGATTATGAAGATATACGAGATTGATGATTATACAAGAAATATTTATGAGAAAAAAGGTAAAGATAGAAAAATCTTGATTTCTTCGGAACCGAGAAATAAATTATTTTGAATTTGAATTTAAATATTAAATTTATTAATTATATTTAATATTATTATGACAGCCGCAGTAGAAAGAAAAAGTAAGAAATATACTTTCACTTTGAAGAATATCAACACTGAAAAAGTTGATACTAAGTATGGGATTACTATAATTTCAAACATCGAGAATAACATTGAACGCCCTAACAACACAACCAACCTATCTGAACTTACAGACATCAGCAATAATATAGAAATTGTTTCTTTTTTGGATGAATCTAAGAGGCTTTATCAGTGTAATGTTTCAATGATTGATTTTACAACTAAAAAGAACTGTAAATCTCTTAATTATCATTGTTATTGGTGTAGACATTCTTTTAATACTTCTCCAATCGGATGCCCAATTAAATACAATTCCACTAACGCTGTTAAAACTTATTATTCAGAAATCAGCAAGGATACTTATATTATCAAAGAGAATATTTCAAAGATTAAGAAAAAAATTATTGAGACTGTTATGGATAAAGAAAAATATTCTTTAACTCTTAACGAAAAAGAATTTTATGACACCGATGGCATCTTTTGCTCCTTTAATTGTTGTAAGGCTTTTATCAAAGAGAATAAACATAACATACTCTATGAACAATCTGAGAACCTACTTGTCAAACTTTATAACGATATAAATAATTGTTCGGATCCAAATATAATTATAAACTGTGCTCCTTCCTGGCGGCTTTTAAAGGAGTACGGGGGGCATTTGAGTATTCAACAATTCAGAGAGAATTTTAATAAATCATCTTTTGAATATGATGGGATTATAAGAAAAAATATATTTAATCCGATTGGTGCACTTTTCGAAGAAAAAATAAAATTCTAAAAAAAATTGATTTTTTATTTTGGTTTACAAGTTAATATCAGACAATAAAAATGGAACCAACTCAAGTAGTATCAACCCAGAATAATAAGAATAACGCCAGCCTCCCTGATGTTCACCCCTGTCAGTATTGTACCAAGCCTTGTCGTGGAAAGCAATGCAAGGAATGCCATTTCAAGATGCTCGCCAAGATTCAAGCCAAATGTGGTGACTGTGACAAGATCTTTGTAGCTGCTCGCAAGGACGGAACTATGAGAAAGAGATGCTCTGATTGCCACGCGGAGCACGTCAAGAAGCATTATGCAACCTGTCCCGGTTGCAGTGAGCAGTACCACGCTATTCTTGAAGATGGGCGCGTCTTTGATAAGTGTTACAATTGCTACCAGAAATCTTTCACTGTTTGCAAGTCATGCCCTAATAGAACCTTCAAGGGGGCTGAACTTTGCTCAGATTGTTACAAGGCATCAAGACCTGCTAGGACACACTACGCACCATCCGATGCAACTTACCAGAGTTGCAAGACTGAGGGTTGCAAGAATACAACCACTTACACTTTTTGCAAGGATTGCAACTATAGCAGGAAGCAATTGGAGAGTAAGTATATGACTTATACTTGCAAGGGTTGCTCAATCAAGGGATTTGGAGATTATAAGTTTTGCGAGGAATGTAGCGCTCAGTAAATAAATATAATGATATATAATTTTAAAACCTAATATAGGTATTAAAATTAATTAGTAGTTCATGTTAAACAACATTGGCTGTGGGCGCTTCTCTCTTATCTTTATCACCGGATGTGATCGAAGATTGTTGCTGTTAAAGTCTCCGAGAACTGTATTCCAGGCAGACAATTTTTCATTATTCTGATCCATCTCTAAATTATTTTTTACATCTGAATAAATAAATTCTATAACTTGATCTGTCATATCAGTAATATAATCATTACAAGTATCACCACTTGGTACATTGTATCTTCCGTAAATATCACTTGTTCTAGGTCTATAATTTATATATATAGAATCCATAACATTTGCGATTGTTCTATCAGGTACTATAATCTTTCTATTTAACGGGTCGACTCCGTCGAGGAGCTGGGATACCTTGGCAGATATCATATTTATAGTACCTTGAGTAAAGAATCGTTTAAGCATGTCACTATTATCACTATACCCGACATATCTTTGATATGATTCATTAATATGCTCGAAGTTTTCTAAATCCTGTGCGTATTCCATTTATTGTAAATAATATTTTTTATAAATTAAAATAATATTTATAATAAATGGTTAAGGCAATAACGAACTCTTTGAGTACGAAATACATCATAATTTATTCTTTACTTGCTATCGCATTAGGGCTAGGAATTCTAGCAGTAGTACTTCATTTTATTAATGGCAGTGGATATATAGGACCAGCTGGTCCAAAAGGAGAACAAGGAAATCCAGGAAAGCAAGGAGAACAAGGAAATCCAGGAAAGCAAGGAGAACAAGGAAAGCAAGGAAATCCAGGAACTGGATTAACTCAACAGCAACAAGCTGATATAAATGAAATGTTAAGTTTAAAACCTTCTATTATAGATCAACAAGCTGATATAAATCAAATGTTAAGTTTAAAACCTTTTCTTGTAGATACTAGCGATCAAAGAAATTTACAAACTGCTTCACAAAACTTACCTTTGGTTACTTTTAGTATGACTGATGTAAAAATAAATAAAGGTATAATTGTTTTATATACAAAATCTGACAAATCTGAATATATAAAAATGAATTATTCGAAAGCAAACCCACAAGTTCTTAATCTTATATATATAACCCCAGGTATCAGAACAGGCCCTTCTACAGGCACGCAGTTATCTTTTAATGTAAACACTAATACAGACATATTGATAAATATGGATGAAACAGGTGTTAATTTTTCAAATAATAATCCAATTAATATAGCATGGAATGTTATTTATACCGGTGTTTAAAATATTTTTTTATTTAAATTAAATAAAAAAATTAAGAAACCGTTTTAATCTTTGTCTCCTGCGACTCTCTAGTTTTTTGCATTTGTAACGCCAACGACATCAAATCATTTCTCTTTGTATCTCCAGCTGTTACTTTTCGATTATTCTCGATTTTCCCCCCCACATTCCCAATCTCATAATTTCCTTTCCCGCTTCTTATTGGAACAGGTGGTTTATATTCTTCTTCTGCATCGTCGTCTTCCTCCTCCTCTTCACCCCCTTCTTCCTCTGTTTGAATATCTTCGACAGAAGTAACAGGAGGTTGCATCTTTCGTTTTTTAGGTTGCTTCTTCATTAATTTCTGAGCAACTGCAGCTTGAGAAGCTTTTGCGAGTTCAACCTGCTTCTGTAGTTCCATCTCCAATTGTTGCTTTTGCATTTGTTGTTGTTGTAACTGTCTTCGTAATTGTTCATTCATTCTTTGTTGTTGTAATTTCTCTTCCCTTTCAGCTATCAATTTTGAAACGATTTGTTCAACCCACTTGAACGCGTCAACGCCTTCATATTTTTCAACATTCCCATCATTGAAAATATTTAAAACACAAGGTACTGCCTCAATATCAATTTCTTTATTGTTTGCAATTCGATCGCGAACTTCTTCGTTGTCAATGCAAACTAGTTGAATCTTTGTAAATTCATAAAAATTTACATTTGATGCATCTATACTTGCCAATAGTTTTTTTGAATTATCTGAATATTTGCTATGTAATAAAATAGAATAACTACTCATTTTATTGGTATATCTAATTTTTTTAAATCTAATTTAATTTTTTTAGCGTATCCATTATTTTAAGTAGTTCTCTATCTTCAAAACTGTTTTTATCTTCATAATCAAACGGTTTTATTTGTATACAGTTTTGCTTACAATGCTTTAAAACCTCCTCGTTGTCGTCTATAATAAAAGTATTTCCCTCGTCGTATCCTTTCAACTTATAAATATCCCATAACATTTTTAAATTCTTGATACCCTTTACCATCTTTTTTGAGATATCACAATGATAGGAAAAGAAGATGTAATCAAGTTTTCTATTTTTATGATTCCCGATAATAATTTTATCAATTATAAAAAGTGCATAATCCTTACTTGCAGCAGTCCAAACAGATACATTGAAATTTTCGAATACATAGGTAAGGAATTTTTGCAAATTGGGACGTTCAAATATTATATAATACCCATCCATATCCTCGAAATCAAACTTCTTCATTTTCTTTTTGTTCTTAAAGTTGAATTCCTCGGATGCTTTCGAAGATATTAAAGTCTCATCCAAATCTAAAAGTATATTTAGTTTTCTATTTTTCATTTTTATTATAAAGGTTTTTTATTTTTAAAATTTTAATTATTATTAATTAAAATTGTAATTTATACATCTATAAACAAGTCTCTAATTTGTTTATATCTTTCAGAATCAATCTCCGTCCTTAGAATTCCAATTGATGAAAAATCTGAAGTAGTCAGGATCGATTTTAAAATCGATGGCGAGAATCCAGATATGAGACATGTTCCATTATCATCGACAGAAACAGGATAGTCTGTGATTTTACCGTTCACATTCCAGAAAACTATCTGTGGTCGGGTGAAATTGAAAGCCGTATATTTTGCTTCGATCGCTTCAAAGTTTGTAGTACCACTAATGTAATTGTTATCATTAAACTGCATATCAGAAATAATCCAAATCTTCTTTGGCATATCCGCATCGGTAAGTCCAGCAGATTTTCCGCGTTCCAGAATTAGCTCAAATACCTTTTGAATATCAGTGGAGTATCCAACTTCTAATCGATTAATCTGATTATATCTGCTAGCGATAGTTCCATCTTCTAACTTCAAAAATTGGGGATTATCGGCAAATGATATTACATGATTGTGAAACTCTCCTGTTACTACCGAAGACACGATCAAGCCAAGGGCAATTGCGTTATCAGCTGGTAGATATTTTGGCGATTCCATTGACCCCGACATATCAACAACCACGACGGAGCTTTCTAGAACACCTGATTTGCGTAACTCATCTTCCAAAACCTTCCATTGTGCTTCGGACACATCATCATGTGCACCGTGTCTCTCTCTTATCTCTTTGACTATTTCGTAAGGAAACAATTGCTTTGCCTTTACTGTCGTCTTTCCTTCCACTAGACCAGCCTTCCATTCATTGAAGATATCGGGAATGTGCTTCTCGAATGCCTTCTTGAGTCTTTTGATTGCACATGATGGTACCTTGCTAAGATCAATATCCTCCCACCTTCCTGAACACATTAATCTTTCAACTACATTCAGATAAGCTCTCAATGGCGTAGTATATTCTGTTCTGTATTGTCTGGGAGTAATCTTCATGTGCCTGCAAATCATCTCGACGAGTTTATATTTTCTATCATCTGAATCGCCTTCAGATGGACACCATTTTGCACAGATTGAAATAGGCTTACCTTCTAACATTAGAGCCTTATCCTTCTTGAGTTGCGACGATAGAAATTCTAAAATATGTTCTCTATCGGACCACGGATCACGTAGAAGAAATAATAGATCATCCCATCTTCCATATTCAGGAATTAAATGAAGTACTTTTCTGAAATGAACCGGGTATTTTTCCATCAGCCATCGAAAGAGCTTACGACCAATTTCTCTCTCTCCTTTTCCTCCACGACAATCTCTTGCATTGAATGCAAGAACTATAGCGTCAATCAAGTTTTCTTCTGATGCTTTCTTCATCTTATTTTCAAGATCTACGGTATATATTCCACGAATAGCGTGAAAGAATAAAGCAACTCTTCCATGATATTCGTCACTCTTATCAGGAGTGTTCAAACTTTTAGCGTTGTTCCAAGTTGTAGTATAGATAGTTTTCATTGCTGCTGCGAACATTTTTTCTTTATTTTTGAAATTATCTCTTTAAATCAATTTCAAAAATATTATATTATAATAAATGAGCAATGGAAATGATATAATACTATCCAATATAGGTATACTAATATCTATGATGATACTGTGTTATTTTTCTTTTCGTAAGTATAAGAAAGAGAAAAAAATTTTGTATTGCTTGGTAGCAATCTATGGACTAATTTCAATTATATTATCTATTATAAATATAAGTTTTGTCTTATATTACAATTCACAAGATGATGATGAATATTTTACAAATCATCCAAACCTTGAAACACTTCAAAATGTCAACTGGTATATGTTTGCTATTCCAATATTTTTATTTTTATTATTTATAATTATTATTGCAAATAGCGATTATCGACATCCGTACATGTATACATATAGGTTTGATGGTTTATTTGAATTATTACTGAAATTATTGGCGCCATACTAAGATGATCAAGTGTTACTAAATAGAATATTGAACGCCTGATTAGGAGTTTAAAAATCGGGTAATGTTGGTGAGTGTGGTGTGTGGCGAGTGGTGTGGTTGATGGTGTCGTGGGGTGTGGTTGATGGTGTCGTGGGGTGTGGTTGATGGTGTCGTGGGGTGTGGTTGATGGTGTCGTGGGGTGTGGTTGATGGTGTCGTGGGGTGTGGGTGTC
>Ga0315900_10002593_pt1 | contig 27391 bp, 31 predicted proteins | sample LakEriMetagenome_FD_203521 | JGI IMG/M metagenome (GOLD analysis project Ga0315900, IMG submission 203521) | Freshwater fungal communities from buoy surface, Lake Erie, Ohio, United States - Buoy 12 MA114 | ecosystem: Environmental > Aquatic > Freshwater > Lake > Lake biofilm | place: USA: Lake...
AAGCCCGCCTCGCGCAGCGCGTGGAGCACGCTGGCTACTTCGGGGAAGGTGCCGAGCGTGCGGTAGAGGTCCATCAGACGCTCTCGCAGCGGCCCGTCTGCTGGCAGGCCGAGTGTCTCCAGCGCGAAGTCCAAGGCGTCACCTGTCACCTCCCAGAACGACACGTAGCGGCCCTGCAGCCCGCGCAGCCAAGAGTACTGGAGCTGTTTGTCGCGCCACAGGGCGGTCAATGGGCCGGCCTTTTCACCCAACACGTCGCTGCAGCCCGCTGCCGCTGATGCAAAATCGAACAGCGTGCCATAGGCATCGAAGACGCAGGCGCGGATGCCGGTTAGCATGGAACGATCACACCAGGGTGCCACGGATCGGGTAGTTCATCTCCTGGATGCGCTTCGCCCCGCGGGCGATACCGGCCAAGTCGGGACGCGCGAAGGGCGCGTTGGAGATATCAATGATCTGCAGCTGCCCCTCAGGATTGATCAGGAAAAGGCCAGGCTCAGGAAAGGGTCGGTCTGTCTCCTGAGCTGAGCGTGGTTCAGACAGATAAAGGCCAAGCATGCGCATCTGCGCCATGGTCATCGCGTAACCGACTGGGAAACGCCAGCCATGCTCTGCCAGATCGGCTGCCGCCTTTTGCTCTGGATCGCCAGAAGCCACCATCACCGAAACACCAATGGCGGAGAATTCATCCATAAGATCATTCAATGTCTTGAGGTAGATTTTACAGAGAGGGCAATGCCTTCCGCGATAAACAACGAAAAGCCGCCAACCATCGCCGGAAGCGGGCGCGACCTCCCCACCGCCTAGGCGGGGGACAGAGACGGCAGGGAATGGGCTTCCCGCGGTAAGCTTCATGGTCATGGACATGGCGTTCAATTTCCTTCCATTTGAGCAACAGGGAATGCGAAGCGGTGCGTCATGCCCGGGCAGGCCTTGGACCAAGTAGCGCGAGTGCCCCGCGCGCAGCACCGTCCAGCAGCGCAGGATCTGGCCTGGTACGCGCAAGCACGCGGAGCCCCATCACGGCGGCAAGCATCAGTCGCGCGACATCGGCCACATTCAGCTGTGGCGCTATCGTGCCTTCACGCTGCGCAGCGCGCAGGCATCGCCGAAAGAAGCTTTCCAACTCACCAAGGCGCTCACGCAGGATCACCCCGATCTCGTTATCTTCGGTGCCAAACTCAAGCACGGCATTGACCATGAGACAGCCGCGTCGATCACGCCGTGACAAGGCGAGTATCTCGATGATGAACTCCTCAATGGCTTCGCGCGGTGACCTGTCTTGTTGCAGGCGTCTGATGCGGGCGCGTACCCCATCATCAAGATAACGATCCATGCAGCGCAGAAAAAGGGAGCGCTTGTCACCGAAGGCGTTATAGAAACTGGCGGGCCCAAGCCCCATCGAGGCCCCGAGATCACGTACAGAAGTTCCCGCATAACCGCGATGCCAGAATTCAGCGGTTGCTGCCGCCAGCGCGGCATCTTCATCGAAGATACGAGGTCGCGGCATTGGTTGTTCTTGACATCCTGTGATTTGTAACAAATACTCTAAAATATTATCGGGAACAAGTCCGGCTAGGGCCGTGATGTTCAGTCAGGCCGTTCATGGCATGAACCGAAAAACTGCTGTGATGCGCAACTTCCCGTTTGGTGAGCTTTCGTGGTGTTGGCAAAGGGTTAGCTGATGTCAGCGTTGAGTCCAGGCTATCATCTTTATGGCTGGGCGACGCCCAATACGCATCGCGTGACAATCCTGCTTGAGGAACTTGGCCTTCAGTACAGCGTGACCGGCGTCAATATCCGCGCAAGGGAACAATTCGTGCCGCATATTCTCGCGCTCAATCCCTTTGGCAAAATACCCATTATACTCGAGCAGCGCGCCGGGGCTGCTCCGCTGGTCCTGTTCGAGAGTGGCGCGATCCTCCTGCACCTAGCCGAAGCGCATGGCCGCTTTCTGCCCGCCGGTGTTTCTGAGCGTGCTGCGACGCTCACATGGCTGATGGTTGCCCTGACAGGCCTTGGCCCTGCCATGGGCCAGGCACATCATTGGACCGATCTCGCACCAGAAAAGCCCGAAGCCGCAAAGGATTACGCATTGGCGTCTGTTGCGCGTGTTTGGTCCTTGCTTGATCTTCGTTTGGCCGAGGTACCCTATCTTGCCGGTGCTGATTACAGCATCGCGGATATTGCCGCCTTTCCCTGGATAACGCGGCCAGGATGGGCAGCACGCAGGCTTGAGGATACGCCAAACATTGCGCGCTGGCATGACCGTATCGCGGCCCGCCCGGCGGTGCAGCGCGGCATTGCCATGCCGCGCGGCGCAGTATTGGCGTGACGGCCAATCATCAGATGAATGACTTGGCATCCATCACCCCGCTACGGGCAGAGACCGCCACAGGGACGGCAGGCCAACATTCTTTGCATTCTGTAGCAAACGCTTTATAACGACGTCATGAGTCCAAGTGCTATCCCGGAGCCCCCAACATGACCCTACGCCTTGCGCGCGCTGCCTTGCTGGCGGCCGGAGTATTCCTGACTACGCCCGCTTACGCACAACCAGTCGCGCCGGATCGTATCCTGCGCATGGTGCCAAATGCGGATCTGCAGACGCTTGATCCCATCAATACCACGGCGGGTGTCGTGCAGTCGCACGCACACATGATTTATGATCAGCTTTTTGGGCGGGATGCTTCCCAGCGCCCTCAGCCGCAGATGGTCCAGTCCTGGACCAAGTCGGAAGATTCTCTGACATGGTCCTTCCAGCTTCGTGATGGGCTAAAGTTTCATGATGGAACGCCTGTCACGGTAGTGGATGTCATTGCATCACTGCGGCGCTGGGGTGCGCGCGATCCGCATGGGCGGCAGATCATGGCGATCACGGAAGCGATGGAACCTGCAGTGGATGATAAATCCTTTACCTGGCGTCTGAAGCGCCCTTATGGGCTTATGTTGGATGCGCTTTCCAAGCCCGCCGGCAATATGCCCGCAATCATGCCCGCACGCATTGCCGCGACTGATCCATTCACCGCCATCACGGAAACCATCGGATCCGGCCCCTTCATTTTCGTGCGTGAGGAATGGATACCAGGTTCACGCGTTGTCTACCGCCGCAATCCTAATTATGCACCGCGCGCAGAACCCGCTTCCGGCACCGCGGGCGGCAAGGTTGCGCATGTGGATCGTGTTGAATGGCTCAATATCGCCAATGCGCAGACCGCTGTCCTAGCCCTCATTCAAGGCGAGATTGATTACATTGAAAGTCCCGGTGTTGATTTTCTGCCCATGCTGCAAAGGCGCGGCATGCGCATCATTCGTACAAATACGCTCGGCGCGCCGGGCATGATTCGCATGAACCACATTCATCCGCCCTTCAATGATGCGCGCGCACGACAGGCCTTGATGCTCCTGGTCAATCAGGAGGAGATTTTGCAGGCGATGTTCCCAGACCCCGCGCTTTATCAGGTCTGCCACGCCTTTTTTGTGTGCGGTTCGCCGCAGGAAAGCAATGCGGGTGTTCCGCAAGGGCTTGGCAGTGCCGCGGCACGCGCGCAGGCGCGCCAATTGCTTCAGGCCAGTGGCTATGATGGAACGCCAATCGTCATCATGGACCCGACTGATAATCCCTTCGTCCATGCCGCGACCTTGGTTCTGGCGCAACAAATGCAGTCCATTGGTTTTCGCACGGATGTCCAGGCCATGGATTTTGCCTCCATGGCCGGAAGGCGGGCCAATCGGCGGCCACCTGCCGAAGGTGGCTGGCATATTGGATTAACCTTCTGGAATGGGCTTGGCGCCTCTGATCCGGTTGGCAATGTGCCCATGCAGGCCAGTTGCGAAAGGGCCTGGCCGGGCTGGCCCTGCGACGCCCAGCACCAGGCATTGATTGATGCCTTCCCCTATGCGGCGAATGATGGCGAACGTCGGCAAATCCTGGAAAAGCTGCATGAAAGCGCCTATCGGTTGGTGCCCTATGTTCCCTATGGGCAATGGTATCTGCCTTCCGCCATTCGGCCTCAATTGGACGGTGTTTTGGCCATGCCGGGCATTATCATTTCCTGGAATGTGAAGAAGCCAACACGCTGAGCCAAGACAGGCCAAAAAGGGCGCCATGATCTTTAGGTACAGCAATGTGTAACCTTTGCATCCCTCGTCACGTATAGGGAGGGTCTTACCGGACGTCCTGGAATGATGACGCCAAACATTGCCATCGCGCTTGTCTGCAAAACCCCCGCCATCGGGCGCGGCAAGTCGCGGCTTTGGCCATTGCTTGGGCAGGTTCAAACGGCTCAGCTTTCTGCCTGCTTCATCCGTGATGTCGCAGAAACCTTGACGGCTTTGCCCGCTACGCTTTCACGGCAATGCTATGCTTTGTTCAGCCCCGCCGGGACTGAGACGGCGCTGCGCAAACTCCTCACCCCTGATTGGGAACTCATCCCGCGTGAGGCCGATGATATCGGACAGGTGCTGGAGGTAAGTCTGAACGCGCTGCTCGAGGTCGGGCATGATGGCGTTATTTTCATGAACAGCGACAGCCCTAACCTGCCTGGTATCATGATCGAAGAAGCCATCAATGCGCTGCGCGCCAATGGTGATCGCGTCGTCCTCGGCCCCTCGCTGGATGGTGGCTATTACCTCATTGGGCTCAAGGGCTTTCATCCGGCATTATTCCGCAACATGGCCTGGAGCACACCGGCAGTCTTCACCACCACCCGCGCGCGTGCAGCGCAAATGGGCCTGCCGGTGCATGTGCTGCATGAATGGTATGATGTTGATGAGGCCCAAGATTTTCATCGCCTGAAGGCTGAGTTTGATGGGCAGGCGCCTTTCGCAGATGCCGTGCTGCAAGGCGGTTCAGCGCGGCATACGCGTGCTTTGCTTGCATCCTGGGCTGCGTCGAAAACATCACCGCCGCAACAATCAGCTCAGGGCTGAATGTAACCTTTTCGTACCCCACAGCGAAAGGCTTTTCAACTCGGAAAGGTTCAATCGCGTGAATGCTGTATCGCCATCCCCCGGAAGTATCGCGCGCCGCCCGGTGCTGCGCGATGGCGTTCTGCACACAGATCTTTGTATTATCGGTGCGGGATCTGGCGGGCTTTCCGTGGCAGCCGGCGCCGTGCAGATGGGCGCCTCCGTTATCCTGATCGAAAAGCACCTTATGGGGGGCGATTGCCTCAATACCGGCTGCGTGCCGTCCAAGGCGCTGCTTGCCGCCGCACATGCCGCCCATGCGCAGCGCCATGCCGGCCCTTTCGGCATTGCCAGCCATGAACCCGCAGTGGATTTCGCCAAGGTCCATGCGCATGTGCATGGTGTCATTGCCGCCATCGCCCCGCATGACAGTGTGGAACGCTTTGAAGGCCTTGGCGTCACCGTCATTCAGGCGGCAGCAAGCTTCACAGGGCCGGCTGAAGTCCAGGCCGGTGCCCAGCGCATTCGGGCGCGCCGTTTTGTTGTGGCAACGGGGTCTTCCGCTGCCATTCCGCCAGTGCCTGGCCTTGGCGATATCCCCTACCTAACCAATGAAACCATCTTCGGTCTGAAAGAAAGACCGGGCCATTTGCTGGTGCTGGGCGGGGGACCGATTGGGATTGAAATGGCGCAAGCCTTTCGCCGCCTCGGCGCCCGCGTCACCTTGGTTGAACGCGCCGCCATCCTGCCCCGCGATGAGCCAGAGGCGGTGACGATCCTGCGCGATGCTCTGATCCGCGAAGGCATCACCCTGCATGAGGGTATTGAGGTAGTGGCGGCGCGCAACGCTGGCGCAGGTGTTGAACTGGAATTGCGCGGCAATGCGGGCACCGTGCTGGTGCAAGGGTCGCATTTGCTGGTCGCGGCCGGGCGCAAACCCAATACCGCCGAGCTTGGGCTTGAAGCCGCCGGCATTGAAGTGACGCCGCGCGGCATCACGGTTGATCAACGCCTGCGCAGCAGCAATCGGCGCGTCTTTGCCATTGGCGATGTCTCGGGCGGCCCGCAATTCACCCATATCGCCGGCTATCACGCGGGCATCGTCATCCGCAATGCGCTATTTGGCCTGCCGGCCAAGGTTGATTATGCCGCGCTGCCCTGGGTCACCTATGCCGATCCGGAATTGGCGCATGTCGGTCTCACGGAGGCATCCGCGCGGGAGGCTGGGCATGACATCTCCACCCTGCTGCAGCGGCTTGCCGGCAATGACCGCGCCCAGGCGGAACGCGCAACCGAAGGGCTTGCAAAGGTCATCCTTGGGCCGCGCGGGCGCATTCTAGGGGCCACGATCCTCGCCCCACGCGCTGGCGAGATGATCGGCGTTTGGGGACTGGCCATTCAGCAGAAAATGAAAATTGGCGCTATTGCTTCAATGATGGCGCCCTATCCGACCATGTCGGAAATTTCCAAGCGCGCCGCTGGCAGTTTTTACACGCCAAGCCTTTTCAGCGCGCGCACGCGGCGCCTGGTTGGGCTGCTGCAGCGCTGGCTGCCGTGAAGGGGAAGGCATCATGAAGCTCAAGAACCTTCTGCGCGACCGGCGGCTTTGGATTGCGGTCGGCGTTATCGCCATCCTGATCATGCTGCGGGCCACCGGGCTTTCGGATCAGCTTTCGCTGGATACGCTGGCGCGGCATCGGGAAGCGCTGGCGGCTTTCGTTGCGGCCAATCTGCTGCTCGCGGCCGGCGCCTATGTTTTGCTTTATGTGGTGGCCGTCGCGTTCTCAGTACCCGGCGCCGTCTTTATCACGCTGTCCGGCGGATTTCTGTTTGGCGCCATCCTGGGCACGGCGCTTACGGTCTTTGGCGCCACCATTGGCGCCACGCTGATTTTCCTGTTTGCTCAACGCATTTTCGGCGCGGATGCGCTGGATCGCATGGGCCCCAAGGCGCGCGCCTTGGGTGAGGGTATTCGCCGCAATGCCGCTTCCTATCTGCTGGTGCTGCGTCTTGTGCCCCTGTTCCCCTTCTTTCTGGTCAATCTGGTGCCGGCCTTTGTCGGTGTGCGCCTGCCTATCTACGTCATCACCACGGCGATTGGCATTCTTCCCGGTACGGCAGTCTTCAGCCTGGCAGGCGCCGGGCTTGGCGATGTGCTGGCGCAGGGCGGTGATTTTGATGTCGGTTCCGTGCTGACACCTGAAATACTGGGCGCTCTGATCGGGCTTGCCTTGCTGTCACTCGCTGCCATTCCGCTCAAGGCGCGGTTTGCCAAATCCTAGGAGGCTCATCATGTCAACTCGTCGCGCCCTTGGCGCGCTTGCCCCCGCCGCGCTTGGCGCGCTTGCCTTCGCCGCGCTGCCATTGCGCCGCGCCGCTGCCAATCCTGACGCGAGCCTCGGCGCCTTGCTGGCACGCTATGTCATCGAACCGCCGGATGGCGTGACGCGCGTGCGCTACGCCGCGCTGAAAGCCTCAGCCGAGGATATGCGCGCGCTTGATGCCTGGATCACTGAGGCCGCAACGCGCAGCCCTTCCCGCATGGCGCGGCCTGAAGCCTTCGCCTATTGGGCCAATCTCTATAATGCGCTGACGCTCAAGGTCGTGCTGGAACGCTACCCGGTGCGGTCCATTCGCGACATCCGCTCATCGGGTGTGCCCTTTGACCCAAAGGGCTATATCGGCCCTTGGCGCACGCGGCTTGTGACCGTGGAAGGCAAGCGCATGTCGCTTGATGATATCGAACACGCCACGATGCGGCCCTTCTTTCGCGATCCGCGCGTGCACTACGCTGTCAATTGCGCCTCCATCGGCTGCCCCAATCTCTGGCCCAGGGTCTGGCGCGCCGCGACGCTGGAAGCCGAGTTGGATGCCGCTGCCGCCGCCTATGTCAATCATCCGCGCGGCGTGACCGTTCTGCCGGATGGGCGCTTGCGCATTTCCTCGATCTATACTTGGTTTCGTGAGGATTTTGGTGGCGATGAGGCTGGGGTCATTGCGCATCTCAGGCAATTTGCCGCCCCGCCGCTCAGCCAGCGCCTCGACGGGCGTACCAGTATTGCCGAGGATGTGTATGATTGGGCCTTGAACAATGCGCCGGCGGGTTCCTGATCCATGCGCCAAGCGCGCATAGCGCCATCACCTGAAATTTTTCATGCCGCTCCGCTAGCCAAGGCGCTTGAGCAATTGTCCCCAATCCCGGCTGAAGGGATGCACGCCCGAAGCGCCGGGCCCGAATTCCAAGGGGCGCCCTTCAGCATGCCATCGGAAGATGCCGCCGCGCAGATTGAAGATCGCCTTTGCCGGCGCCTCATGCGCTGCGCGCCGGATGGCCTGCACCACCAGACCCGAACGCCACCCGACCGAGCAATAGACAACCACGGTCGCATCAGCCATCAGCGCGCGGTATTGGGCCAATATCGCGCTGGCGGGCGCATCAGGCGCAACGCGCAGCGCGCCTGGAATATGGCTTTGTGCGTATTCATCAGGTTCTCGCGTGTCGAACAATACGATGCGTTCACCCGCAGCCAGACGAGCCGACAAGGTTGCTGTTGTAATCTCCGGTTCCGGCAGCAGTCGCGCAATGGCGTTTCCCACCGCTTGCAGTGTGGTGCGCGGATCGGTGGGATCAGGCAGGCCGCGCCGCCAAGGCCATGCCATCGCCATGCCAGCGCCGCCCAGGATGGTGGCGCCCACCATGCCCACAACAAGGCGACGATTTGGCAGCAGGGGCTTGGGCATTTCCATTGCGATATCCCGGCTTTGGTTGCGATTCAATATTTTCGCCGCAGGCAGGATTCAGGTTACGCGCATGGGCGGTGAATTGGCGCCGCGCAAGGTCATGCCATTGGCTATCTCAGCGGCGATCATCGCGCTGACGCAATTGGCCATGCTGGCCCTTGCGCCGGCCCTGGCCGATGAGGTTACCGCGCCGCCGCTGCCGATATTCCTCTACGTCGCGCTTGCCGTGCTTGGCGGCGCCGCCTGGTTTGCCGCGCTTGGCCCGCTCGAACGCCTGCCCATGCGCCCCCTGGTCCTGCTCGGGGTTTTCGTCTTTGGCCTTGCGATCCGCCTCCCCTGGTTCACCACGCCACCCGTGCTGGATACGGATGCGCTGCGCTATCTTTGGGATGGGGCGCTGGCCGCGCATGGGATCTCACCCTGGGCCGCACCCCCGGCAGCGGGCCTGCCGCCGGAGCTTGGCGCGGCGGGGGCAGCGCTGTTGGATAGGCTTCCCTTTACCGAGCTCCGCAGCATCTACCCCGCCACAGCGCAGGCCGCCTTTCTGCTGGCGCATTGGATCATTCCTTGGGATGTCACGGGCCTTCGGCTTGTGATCCTGGGCGCGGAGCTTGTCACTTTACCGCTGATGGCTGCTGTGCTGCGCGAGGCGGGGCTTCCGATCATGCGCGTGGCGATCTGGTGGTGTTGCCCGCTGCTGCCCCTGGTGCTGACCAATGCAGCGCATGTGGATGCGCTTTTGCCGCCGCTGCTTCTGGGCGCGGTGCTGTTGACGCTGCGCGGCAAGGGCATTGCTGTTGGGGTCTTGCTCGGCCTCGCCGCCGGGGTGAAGCTTTGGCCTGTGCTGCTGGCGCCGCTTTTTGGGCGCTGGCTGCCGCGCAGCGCCTGGCTTGGCGCCTTGATCTCGTTTGGGGCGACAACATTGCTTGTTCTGGCGCCATTGCTGGCGACAATCGCCGCGCCAGATGCTGGTTTGAATGCCTATGCGCGTTTCTGGTCCGTCAATAACGCGCCTATGGCCTGGGCCGAGGCGATCCTCGGCGAAGAATCCGGCGCCATACTGCGCCCGCTGCTGGGCCTCACGGGCGCCGCGATTGCCCTCGCCATGGCCTGGCCGGCGCCAACAGATGGTCGCGCGCTATTGCGTGGCGTGCTGGTGATTGCGGCTGCGACCTTCTACCTCTCACCGGCGCAATTCCCCTGGTATGCAGTGTGGTTCCTGCCCTTTGCCGTGGTCTTGGGCTGTCGGGCCCTGCTGCTGCCGGCGGTGCTATTGCCGCTCTACTATTTGTTCTTTGCCTTCACCGGCCCCGTGCTGCGCCCGGTTTTCGCGCAAGGCATCGCGGCCATTCATCTTGCGGGGGTGGTGATGATGCTCGGCCAAAACCTGATCAGGCGGCGCGCCAAGCCATGAAGCACACTGCCCCGCCCATCATCGGCGTCATCATGCCCACCAGGAATGAGGCCGCGGCCCTGCCCAAGGTTCTCAGCGCCATCCTGCCCCAAGTCGCTGAGGTGATCGTGGTGGATACCGCCAGCACCGATGGCACGCCGGAAATTGCAGCAGGCATGGGGGCGCGCGTGGTCTCAGAACCGCGTCGCGGTTATGGCCGGGCCTGCCTTGCAGGCATCGCCGCGCTGTCTCCCGCAGTGGATACGGTCCTGTTCATGGATGCCGATGCCTCGGACAGACCAGAGGATTTGCCGCGGCTGCTGGCGCCCCTCATAGAAGAAGGGGCTGAGCTGGTGATTGGCGCGCGCAGCCTTAATGTTGAGCCCGGCGCGCTGACGCCGCAGCAGCGCTTTGGCAATGCGCTGGCCTGCCGGCTGATCCGCCTGATTTGGGGCATAGGCTATACGGACCTTGGTCCCTTTCGCGTTATCCGCCGCGCGGCGCTGGATCGGCTTCAAATGCGCGATGAAACCTGGGGCTGGACCGTTGAGATGCAGGTACGCGCCGCATGCCGTGGGCTTCGCGTGCGGGAAGTGCCGGTTGGCTATCGGCGGCGTATTGGCCATTCCAAGATATCGGGAACCCTGATGGGCACGATTAAGGCGGGTTGGAAAATTCTATGGGTGATCGCGGTTGAAGCGCTGGCGCGCCCGACCCGGCAAACCATCCAAGCGAATTCAAGGCGTGAACCGTAACCTTAAGGCGGCTTAGGGCGTAAGATTTAGGCGCAGCGCCTGTCCTCGAAAGGATGAAACTCTTGCCCGTCATCAGCCTTCCGGCCCGCAGCCGGGCCAAGTTCCAGGACCCTTTCGTGACCGCCAAGGGCGAACGCCGCGCCACTGTCGCGCTGAAGGGCCTGCAGACGCTTTGGATCAATACCGGGACGCTCTGCAACATCACCTGCGCCAATTGCTATATCGAAAGCAGCCCGCGCAATGATTTGCTTGTCTATATCTCGCCGCAGGAGGTGACGGCCTATCTGAATGAGGCCGCTGCCCTTGGCGAGCCGCTGGAACAAATCGGCTTCACTGGTGGCGAGCCTTTCATGAATCCTGGCCTGCTTGACATGCTTGCGGATACACTCGTTCGGCCCGGGCTTTCCGCCCTGGTGCTGACCAATGCCATGCAGCCCATGCGGCGCTATGCCGATGGGCTGTTGCGGCTGCGGGACCGCTTCGGCACGGATCGCCTGATCCTGCGCGTGAGCCTGGATCACTACGCGCCAAGCTTTCACGACATGGAACGCGGCGCGGGCAGCTTTGCCAAAACCCTGGAAGGGCTTGGCTGGCTGGTGCGTGAGGGCTTCACCGTACACGTCGCCGGCAGGCTTGGCTTCGGTCAGGGCCAGGAAGCCGCCATGCGTCAAGGCTATGCCGCGCTTTTCGCCGAATACGGCATCCCGATAGATGCGGCAGACCCCGTGGCGCTGATGCTTTTTCCCGAAATGGATGAAAGGGCCGAGGTGCCGGAAATCACCGAAGCCTGCTGGGGCATTCTGCATAAATCGCCCGATAGCGTCATGTGCGCTTCCTCCCGCATGGTGGTGAAGCGCAAAGGGGCGGACCGGCCTTCCGTGATTGCCTGCACGCTGCTGCCCTATGATCAGCGCTTTGAACTGGGCGCCACCCTGGCCGAGGCTGCGCAGCCGGTTGCCCTGAACCACCCGCATTGCGCGCGCTTTTGCGTGCTTGGCGGCGCGGCCTGCTCACGGTAACCAAGAAACACCCTATGATGAAACGTCGTTCCCTGATGGCGCTGCCCCTGGCCGCGCTCGCCACGCCTGCCTTGGCGCAGACCACACCCTTGCGCTTTGCGGTTGGCCCTTTTCAGCCAACAGCAGGCGATACGCGCCGCGCCTTCGCGCCGTTTTTCGCCCATTTGGCCCAGGCGCTTGGCCGCCCGCATGAACTGGCCGTGACCACCGATTGGGCCGGCATTGCGGTGGCGCTGGGCAGCGGGCAGTCGGATGCAGCCTGGATGGGGCCTTGGGGCTTTGTGCTGGCGCGCGCGCGTGCCGGGGTGGAGCCCTTGGCGACCGTGCTCTATGAGGGCCGGCCCACCTATCACGCCATCATCATCGCGCGGCCTGATCTGCCGATCACGCGCTTTCCGGAAGACGCGCAAGGGCGCAGCATTTCCTTCGCCGATGCCGGTTCCACCAGCGGCTGGCTGATCCCGCATCATTGGTTCATGACCCGCGGCATAGACCCGCGCAGCTTCTTCCGTTACCGCGATGGAGCAAGCCATGCGGCGAATGTGATTTCCGTCGCCTCGGGCCAGGTGGACCTCGCCACTGACTTCGACCGCAACCTGGCCGCCATGATCGCAGCTGGGCGCGTCAAGCAGGATCAGGTGAAGGTGGTCTGGCGCAGCGATCCCTTGCCGAATGATGCCCTGGCCGCGCGGCGCGATTTTGACCCTGGCCTCAAGGCCGCCATCACCCAGGCAGTACTGGCCATCACGGAAGCCGAGGCAGGTCAGATCATGCCACGCAATTACACCGGCTGGGTGGCGGCAACGCCGGAAACCTATGCGCCGATCGAAGCCGCAGGCCGCGCGCTTGGGCGGCTTTCCTCTGCCTGATGCGGCGGGCTGCCTGGATCATTGGTTTCATCGCAGTTCAGGCTGCCTGTATCTGGGTGGTGCAGCCCGATCTGGGCCGGCTTTGGGCTGGCTTGCCCAGGCTTGCCGGCTGGATCGCGGGCGGCTTCCCGCCTGATTTTTCGGGCTTCGGAGACCTTGCGGCGCGCGCGGCGGAAACGCTTGCCCTAGCGACCCTGGGCACCACTTTGGCGGGGGTCTTGGCGCTGCCCCTGGCGCTGATGGCAGCCAGGCCCGCCAATCCCTACCCGGCGCTTTATCATCCGATCCGAACATTGCTGGATGCCTTGCGCGGCATTGATGGCTTTGTCTTTGCGCTGATTTTTGTGGCCGCCGTCGGGCTTGGCCCCTTTGCCGGCATGCTTGGCGTGGCGCTGCATTCCGCCGGTAGCCTGGGCAAGCTGTGGTCGGAAGCGCTGGAGGCCGCCGATCCCGCTCCCATGGAGGCCGCGCGCAGCGCCGGCGCAGGCCGGGCCCAGGCAGCCGCAGTGATCCTGTTGCCGGAGACATTGCCGCAAACCGCCTCGGCGGCGCTCTATGTCTGGGAATTCAATATCCGCGCTTCCACCGTGCTTGGCCTAGTGGGCGCTGGCGGCATTGGGCAGGAGCTGAAAAACGCGGTGGATTTGCTGGATTTCAGCCGCGTGCTCGCGATTCTGGCGCTGATAGTTGCCATGACCCTGACGGCGGATCGTCTTTCAGCGGCCTTGCGCGCAAGGTTGCTTTGATGCTGGCGATATCAGTGCAGGGGCTTGGCGCGTTGCTTGGTGGGCGCGTGGTACTGCGGGACATCTCGCTCGGTGTGACGGCGGGGGAGATGGTGGCGCTGATCGGGCCTTCAGGTGCCGGGAAGACGACATTGCTGCGCGCCATGGCGGGGCTTTTGCCCTTCTCCGGCAAGCTTGAGTCTCAAGGCCAGCCTGCGCTGGTGTTCCAGCAACATGCGCTGGCAAGCCGCCTGACCGCACGCGATAATGTGCTGGTGGGCGGGCTTGGGCGCATGGGTTTCTGGCGCGCGGCGCTGCGGCTTTGGCCGAGGGCGGAAATGGAGCTCGCGGAGGCAAGCCTGGCGCGCGTTGGCCTCGCTGGGCTTGGGGGGCGGCGGGCGGATCGGCTTTCCGGCGGGCAGCGCCAGCGTGTCGCCATTGCCCGCGCGCTGCACCAGCAATCCCGTATTCTTTTGGCAGATGAACCCGTGGCAAGCCTGGACCCCGCGCTGGCAGAGGACGTGCTGCGTCTATTGCAGGACCTTGCGCGAAGGGATCGTCTCGCGGTGCTGGTATCGTTGCATCAACATGACTTGGCCGCGCGCTTTACCGACCGATTGCTTTGCCTGGAGGATGGATGTCTCAGACAGCTTTGACCGAACTTGCGGCGGATGGCCCGCTGCTGGTCTTTGGCGGCCCCTATTCAAACCTGCAGGCAACACGCGCCATGTTGGACGAAGCGACCCGGCGCGGCATTCCGGCAAGGCGCGTGATCTGCACCGGCGATGTTGTTGCCTATGGCGCTGATGCGGCCGCCTGCTGCGACCTGATCATGGCGAGCGGCATTTGGGTGATTGCCGGCAATTGCGAGGAAAATCTGGCGGAAGGCGCGCTTGATTGCGGCTGCGGTTTTGCGGAAGGGACAGCGTGCGATCTGCTCTCCCGCGCCTGGTATGCGCATGCGGATCGGCAGGTGGCGGCAGCGCATCGCGCCTGGATGTCGGGCTTGCCGCAGCGGCTGATGGTCAGGCTGCCGGATGGGCGGCGGCTTGCCGTGCTGCATGGTGGGGCAAGCGATATCAGCCGCTTCATTTTCGCCTCCACACCGCAAGCGGATTTGGCGGCGGAAATCGCAGCTACCGGATGCGATGGCGTGATTGCGGGGCATTGCGGCATTCCATTTGCGCGCCAGGTTGGGCCGGGGATTTGGATCAATGCGGGGGCGATTGGCATGCCCGCCGATGATGGCACGCCGCGCATTTGGTTTGCGCTGCTGACACCGGGCGAAGCGGGCCTCAGCGTCGAAATCCTGCCCTTGGATTATGATCATGCGGCAGCGGCAGCGGCCATGCGCATGGCGGGCCTGCCAGAGGGTTACGCGGCGGCACTCGGCAGCGGCATCTGGCCTTCCTGCGATGTTTTGCCCCCGGCAGAACGGGCGCGGCGTGGGGCGAAGCTGATGCCGGTGGGATTGGTCTGGTAGCTGAGCGGGCGCGTCACACCTGATCACGCCCCGCGCCTGAAAGGCTGCGTCAATAACCGATCCAGCCGCTGTTCCTCATCCGCGCGGAACTCATCAATGCCGATCACCATGCCAAGCTGACCGGCGGCGGGTTCCGGAATATGCGTGCCGAAAATCCGATCCCATATTGAAAGGCAGAAGCCGAAATTGCTGTCGGTTTCCGCGCGCACCACCGAATGATGCACACGGTGCATATCCGGTGTCACCAGAACCCAGCGCAAGACGCGGTCAAGCCAGAGCGGCAGCGCAAGATTGGAATGATTGAAAAGCGCAGTCGCGTTCAACAGCACTTCAAACACCAGCACCGCTTCGGCGGGCGCGCCCAGCGCCACCACTGCCGCCATCTTGATGCCCATGGAAAGCATGATCTCAATCGGGTGAAAGCGCAGGCCCGAAGAAGCATCCAATTCCGTATCCGCATGATGCACGCGATGCAGCCGCCACAGAATCGGCAGGGCGTGAAAGACGCGATGCTGAAAATAGATCAACATATCCAGCAGCAGCACCGCCAGGATGCCGCCGATAATCTCATTCACGCCAAGCCAGCGCAGCAGCCCGAAGCCCTGGGCTTCCGCGTAAAGTGCCACACCAATCGCCGCGGTTGGAATGAGCAGCCGCACCAGCAGGGAAGAAACCACCACCAGCCCGAAATTGCTCGGCCAACGGCGCCAGTAAAGCCGTTGCGCCCGACGCGGAAACGCATGCTGCAGGATCAGCATGATGCTGAGCACGCCCACGGAAGCGGATAGCCTGATCATGGTTTCAAAGGCGAGCATGCTTGGAAATTTTTCTGTCCTTCACACGAAACACACAGCAATTGGTCGCAACCGGTTTGGCCTTATCCGCCTGACCGCCCAAGCCGCATTACCCGGGGGCCGAACTTGGCCGCAATCGCGGTCACCACCAGAACCGATATGCCGTGCCAAATCAGCACCATCAGCGCCGCATCCAAATGATGAATGAGGCTGAGGCCAATGCTTGCCATCGCCGCGGCAGATAGCCCACCCAAGCCCGCAACGGGACCAGGGCTGAACCAGGCCCCATGGCGTGACAGCCAAAGCATGACCATGGTGAGCGGCAAGCCAAGGCCGATGATGAAGCTGAAACAAGGCAGGCTCACCCCGATATGCAAGGCCTCCGGCCCTAATTTCACAAAATCCTGCAGGCAGCCCCAGCCCATGGTGGCAAGCCAGCCCAAGGCCGCGGGCAGCGGCAGCAAGGCCCAAAGCCGGCTGCGATCCGGCAATGCCAATTGAAAGGCGGCGAAGGCAGCCAGCACGCCGGTGGCGAGCGCCGTGACCAATTGCGGCGCCTCAAACCCGCTGGCGAGGCGTTCCGCCAGATCGTGCCGCAGGCCCCAGAACAGCACCGCGCCAATGATGACAGCGGTGGCCAGCCCAAGCCAAAGCCCCGTTGCGGCGCCGGGGGGCCGCGCCGGGCGAACTGGGCGGAGATCATTGGCCAAACGGTGGATCAGGTCTTCGCTTTGCATGACCGGTTACTCCCCACCCGTCAGTCTACGTCGTAGGGTCTGCATGGCGCGATGCGTCGCGACCTTGATCGCGCCAACACTCATGCCGGAACGCGCACTTGCTTCCTGTAGCGACAGATCCTGAAGCTTCGTCAGCCCAAGCGCGGTGCGCTGGGATTCAGGCAATTCCTGGACGGCATCGCGCAATTTCACCGCCGCACGATTGGCATCCAAAGCAGCATCGGCGCTGCCTTCGGGTGCCGGAAGCTCCGCCGCCAGATCGAGCGCGGCCTCTCGCCCCAAACGGCGGCCACGGGCGCGGATGCGGTCAAGCGCCCGCCTTTCGGTAATGGCAACCAGCCAGGGACGAAAGGGGCGAGAGGCATCATAGCTCGCCCGTGCGCGATGGATGGTCAGCAGCGTGTCCTGCACCGCATCCTCGGCTTCCGTCGCATCGCGCAGCCTGGCGCGGCAGATCTGGCGGAGCAGCGGCAGGCATTCGCGCAGCAAATCCTCATAGGCGCGCCGATCCCCTGCTTGCGCCGCAGCCATTAGGCGTGACCAGCGCAGATCGCGCGCATCGCGATCATCAGGCGCGGCGACAGCGAGGCCTGGCTTTTCCATCAGGCTGGATACCATAGAATAGGCTGGCAGGCAGGTACTAAGCATTCCAAGACAACTCCTTGCGGGGCAGTCCGTGCAGATGGGTCAAGCATGACTTGAGGAGCGCCCTATTCTTTTACGCTACGGTTCATGGGAAGGTTACGCATCGCACCGTCTGATATTCGTTGTGCCACGATACAATCAACCACTTGGCTGCCCCCTGGCCCGCGAGCCCAACCATGGCCGCACTTTCCTGGAACGGGCTGAATGGCATCACGCCGACAGCCCGCGGCCTGTTGCTGAATTCCAATCGAGGTATTGGCTTCGTAGTGCAGACAACCCACGCCAAGGAATTCGCGCTGGCGCATTGGTTGGTTGGCGGTGCGGATGGCGGGCGGCTTTGTCTGCGCTGCTTTGATGGCGCTGGTAGTGTGCGCGAAAACATCGCCGGCGATGCGCTGGCATCCGGTACCACCTTGCAATGGGCGCCGACCTCCAAAACCTGGCAGGCGGGGGCGGTGATGCAGGAAAGCGACCTCAATCGCCGCCAGACGGTGCGCCTTGGGCCGGAGGTGGCCTCTGCGCAGATCGGGATCATTGGCTTTGACGGGCAGATTGAATTGGAGGCGCTGCGCCTTTACGGCCTGCCGGAGGATGCGCCGGCGATCCTGTCCGGCTGCCCCGCTTTGCCCGCGGGTGGGAGAACGCTGATGTTCTCCGCCAGTTGGGATCTGCCGAGCATGCCGCCAGGGACAACGACGAACGCGGATGTGACGGTGCCAGGTGCGCGGCGGGGGGATTTTTCGGATGCGTCGCTCGATACCAGCAGCATTGCCTTTGTGCTGGATTGCCATGTCTGGTCGAATGACAAGGTGCGCGTCACGGCGCGGAATGTGAGCCTGTCCACGGTGGATCTACCTGCGGCGGCGTTGCATGTGCAGGTGGTGAAAAGGCGGGTGGGGTGATGCCACGGAACATGACCCGATCCAAGTTCTTCGGTGCAATGAGGAGCAAGGCGGGGCGATACACTGGCATCACACGAGACGATACCAAATTGGCCTCAGCTCCCGGGGGCATCCCCCATATCCTCAGGGCGGCATTGGCCGAGTACCCGCAGCTTGGCGGCCAGATCGCGCAAAGCAGTGCGCAGCCCTTCCTCGAGTACGGGGTGATAGAACGGCATCGAAAGTGCCTGTGGCACGGTCATCCGCTGCTGCACTGACCAGGCGAGCAGATGCGCCATGTGCTCCGCCGCCGGGCCGAACATCTCCGCACCGAGCAACGTACAGTCGCGCGCACTGGCATAAACGCGCAGTAAGCCCTGATTGCGCCCCATCACGCGGGCACGGCCCTGATTTTCAAAGGAGACCTGGCCAATAGCATGCACCCCGGCGGGAAGCTGATCATAATGCAGGCCGATCATGGCCATTTGCGGATCGGTGAAAGCGATGGCGAGCGGCGCCCGGCGCGTCGCACGCTGTACCTCAGGCCATGCCACGGCATTCGCGCCGGCAATCCGCCCCTCGTCTGATGCCTCATGCAACAAGGGGATATGGCCCGCCACATCGCCGGCGAAGAAGATCGGCCCATCGCCGCATTGCGCCGTCTGAGGATCAATCACGGGCAGCCCCGCCTGATCCAGCGTCAGACCGTTCGCCTCCAGCCCGAGGCCCGCGATGTTCGGGCGCCGACCAGCGGCGACCAGGACCCGGGCGAAAATTTCGTCGCTTTCGGTGCCATCAGCTTCCCGCCAGCGCAGCGCCATGCCACTGGCGGCAGGCGTCGCGGCCAGCATCGCGGTCCCAAGCCGCAGGTCCAGCTCAGCCGCAAGATCCCGCCGCGCCACTTGGGCAACCTCAGGATCGGTAAGTGGCCCGACGGCGTCGAAAGGCGAAAAGAAGGCAACCCGCACACCAAGCCGCTGCATGGCCTGGCCAAGCTCCAGCGCAATAACGCCGGTGCCAATAACCGCGAGGCTTTCCGGCAGGTCAGGCAATTCAAAGACCGTGTCGCTGGTCAGCACATGCTCGGCCACAGTGTCAAAGGGCGGCGGCAGGAAGGGAGTGCTGCCGGTGGCCACGACCACCGCGCGCGCTTCAACCCGCGTGTGATCATCCACCTCAAGCGTGGTCGGGCCTGTGAAGCGCGCCCGGCCAAGCAGCCGCTGGTCTGGCGGGATTGCCTCAGTCCCCGCGACGACGAAACCCACGAAACGATCGCGCTCCCGCTGCACCCTGGCCATCACCGCCGCCCCGTCAATGTGGGCGGTCGCGGGCAGGCCAAATTGCGCCGCGCCTTTGATCGCATGGGCCGCCTCGGCTGCGGCGATCAGCAGCTTGGAGGGCATGCAGCCCACGCGCGCGCAGGTTGTGCCATAAGCACCACCCTCGATCATCAGCGGGCGCCCGCCCTGTTTTTCAACCTCGCGCCGCGCGTTCAAGCCGGCGGTGCCGGCACCGATGATCGCGACATCAACCTTGCGGGTATCCATGCTGGGTTCTCCTTGCTGGTGGGGTAGAAGTGCGACAAGATATTGCAGACACAGTCAGTCATCTGGCGCGCCATATCAGTTGGCGTTGCGAGGCGCTCAAAGTTCAGTGCGCACGACTGCGCGCGCAATGTCGACGAGCATCGACCCCGGCGTCGCTATCACTATGCACAGGAGTGTTGCAGCTGAGCCGAGGAACCGCAAAAAAGCCTGCGCCTACCAACAACATCAACGACGATCGGACGAACAGGCAGTGGATCATGGTGGTAGCTTCACCGTTTAGGTTGAAGCTTTCGGTCATCGTAGCATCGCCTTGATGAGGAGCCCAACAGCGCCAAGGCCAGCCACACTTGCAGTCCAGATCAGGGCGAACCAGAGCAGGCGGCGTGACAAGGTACGGGACGGCATCATCAGTGATAGCCCCCAACCGACTTCACCTTGCCGCGAAACACCCAATAGGCGTAGGCAGTATAGGCCAGGATCATTGGCACCAACACAACGGCACCAACCAGCAAAAAGGCCAAGCTATTGTCCGGCGCGGCGGCGTCACGGATCGTCACCGCATGCGGCACGATGTAAGGAAAGAAGCTGATCCCTAGGCCAATGAAGCAGAGCGTGAACAGTGCCAGAGAGGCAAGGAAGGGCGTGACCTCACGCCGCTCGGTCAGGCCCTTGATCAGCAGGAAGCCTGCGCCGAATACAGCGAGCGGCACCGGTACGACCAGCAGCACCTGTGGCCAGGCAAGCCAGCGCTGGGCGTAAAGGCTGTTGAGAAAAGGCGTCCATAGGCTCACCGCGCCGATCAACAGCAGTGTCGCCGGCGCCACCCAGAAGCCGATGTCATAAGCGCGGCGCTGTGCATGACCCTCGGTCTTCCAAATGAGCCAGGTGGCGCCGAGCAGTGCATAGCCGATTACGAGCGCAACCCCGGTCAATAGGCTGAAGGGGGAAAGCCAGTCCCACCACCCCCCGGCATAGGCGCGCCCCTCCACCGCAATACCCTGCACCAACGCGCCGAGCGTCACTCCCTGCGCGAATGCGGCGAGCGTCGAGCCGAAGGCAAACGCCCAGTCCCACAAGAACTGCCCACGCTTGGTGCGCCAGCGGAACTCAAAAGCGACACCGCGGAACACCAGCGCAAGCAGCATAACGATGATCGGTACATATAACGCCGACATGATGATCGCGTAGGCCAGTGGAAAAACCGCCAGCAATCCGCCGCCGCCCAGCACAAGCCAAGTCTCATTACCATCCCAAACCGGCGCCACTGAATTCATGGCCTCGTCGCGATTGGACTGGCCCTTAATCAAAGGGAACAGTATCCCCACACCAAGGTCGAAGCCATCGAGTAACACATAGGCCAGCACCGCGAAGGCAATCAGCGCGGCCCAAATCATCGGCAGGTCGAGTGTCATGGCGCGTCTCCCTATTCACCAGCCGGCAGCGCTTGCTTCGCTGTCATGACAGGGCCCGGCATGATCCCACCGGCGCGTACCGGAACCCGCGGCGGCATACCGGGCTCGGCTGGCTGCGGCGCATGATTCATCAAGCGAAGAATGTAAAAGGTGCCCGCGCCAAAGAGTGCGAAATATACAATGACGAAGGCGACCAGCGATGCGCCAATGGCGGCTGCATCGATTGGTGAGGCGGATTGCGCCGTGGTCAGCAATCCCTGCACGGTCCATGGCTGCCGGCCGACCTCGGTCGTGATCCAGCCGGCGAGGACCGCAGCAAAGCCGGAAGGTCCCATCAAAATCGCCGCGCGGTGCAGCCAGGGAGCGTCATGGATCCGGCCTCTCCAGCGCGCCCAAAGGCTCCAAATTCCAAGGCCAAGCATGAGGAAGCCAATGGCCACCATAACGCGGAAACTCCAGAAGACGATGGCGACCGGTGGGCGTTCCTCCTTCGGCCATTCATTCAGGCCGCGCACTACGCCGTTCCAGTCATGCGTCAGGATGAAGGCGCCGAGATTGGGGATCTGTACCTTGTAGTCGATGCGCCCTTCCGCCTCATTCGGGATGCCAAATAGGATCAGTGGCGCTCCGGGATGGGTTTCGAAATGGCCTTCCATGGCGGCGATCTTGGTGGGCTGGTGCTCAAGCGTATTCAGCCCATGGAAATCCCCTGCGACGATTTGCATGGGCGCCACGATCGCGGCCATCCACATGGCCATTGAGAACATCACCCGCGCCGCCTCGTTGGAACGGTCACGCAACAGGTGCAATGCACCGACCGCGCCAATCACGAAAGCGGTCGTGAGATAGGCGGCCAGCAGCATATGCACCAGACGATAGGGGAAGGAGGGATTGAAGATCACCGCCCACCAGTCGGTGGCAATAAACTGCCCAACCTCATTGATCGCATAGCCTGCGGGCGTCTGCATCCAGCTGTTCACCGCCAAGATCCAGAAGGCCGACATGAAGGTGCCAAGGGCCACCATTAGTGTTGCGAGGAAATGCAGCCGGGGCCCGACGCGTTCACGCCCGAACAGCATGACGCCGAGGAAGCCCGCTTCGAGAAAGAAGGCCGACAGCACCTCATAGCCCATCAGCGGGCCGATCACCGGGCCGACCTTGTCAGAGAAGACCGACCAGTTGGTGCCGAACTGGTAGCTCATGACGATGCCGGAGACGACGCCCATGCCGAAGGCGACGGCGAAAATCTTCTTCCAGTAGTTAAAGAGGTCGGTGAAGACTGATCGTCCGGTCCAGAGCGCCAAGCCGTTCAGCACAGCAAGATAGCTGGCGAGCCCGATTGAAAAGGCGGGGAAAATGATATGCGCGCTGACCGTGAAGGCAAACTGAATACGCGCGAGCATGAGAGCGTCGAGACCAAGCATGGGGAACCCCGCTAAACCATCATTCATGATAAAGGTTATTGCAGATCGGATTAAAAAGCAATATGCTAGATGAAGATTAATCCACGAAAGAGCTCCCTTGCGCCTTACCCAGTATTCCAACTTCACCCTGCGCACGCTGCAGCTTGTCGCGCTCCGCGCGCCGGGCATCGTTACGGTGGAAGATGTCGCGCGTGCGCACCGGATATCGAAGGCGCATTTGGTTAAGGTCGCCGCCGAACTGTCACGGCGCGGCTACATCGAAGCCATACGCGGCCGCCATGGCGGCATGCGCCTCGCGCGCCCGGCTGACAGCATCACGGTAGGTGAGATCGTGCGCTGGACCGAGGCGCCGCTCGAACTCGTTGAGTGCTTCAATCCCGACACCAACACCTGCCCCCTGCTCGGCGCCTGCCACCTTTCGCGCGGGCTGCAGCGGGCGCTACGGGCCTTCCTGTCGGTACTGGATGACCTCACCATCGCCGACATCGCCTATAACAAGGACACGCTGCTGGCGCGATTGGGCGTCAAGATTTCAGCTGAGTCGGCGGATCAGTCCGCGTCGCCGCCGCAGGGCGCCGGGGCGCAATAGAGCCGGTAAAGCGTCTCCAGAATCGCCGCGACCTCGGGGCTCGCCAGTTGGTAGAAGATCGTCTGGCCCTCGCGGCGCGTTGCGACCAGGTCAAGGTCACGCATCCGCGCCAAGTGTTGCGATAAGGCCGTCGGCGCCAGGTCGATCAGTTCGGCAAGCTGCCCGACCGACTTCTCCCCTTGCAGAAGATGACAGAGTGCCATCAAGCGCTTGGCGTTGGCGAGAGTGGCGAGCAGCCGCGCGGCCTCCTCGGCTTTGGCCTCCATCTCCGGAAAAACATTATCCACGATGTCTATTTTCATATTGACATCTTCGCATCTTCGCAGATAAAAGTCCAGCATCAACCCGCTGGAGAATACTCCCCATGGCGAATGTCGGCCCCCTCGATCGCATCCTGCGCCTCACCCTCGGCGCCGTGCTGGTCGCAGCCCCCTTTCTGCTCGCCGAGACCTTCGCGCCGCTCGGCGCCTGGCGCTTCGCAGTGGTCGCCTGGGGCGTGGTGATGCTCGGCACGGCCGTCTTCCGGTTTTGCCCTGCATACACCCTGCTCGGCATCCGGACCTGCCCGATCGTCAAGTCCTGACATGACCGCGACCGAATTCACGCCCGTGGCGGCGCTCCTCGGGGGCGCTTTGATCGGCATCGCGGCAGTGGCGCTGATGGCGGCCACCGGGCGCATCGCGGGTGTCAGCGGCATCGCCGTCCGTCTGCTGCCTCCCTATACCGAGGCTGGTCTAGCCGGGCGGACCGCCTTCGTGCTCGGCATTGTGGTCGCCCCGCTGGTCGCCGCTTTGATCACGGGCAGCGTGCCGATTCCCCGGATTGAGGCCACGACGCCGCTGCTGGCGCTCGCTGGCCTGCTCGTCGGCTTCGGCGCGGTATGGGGCAATGGCTGCACCTCCGGCCACGGTGTCTGCGGCCTGTCACGGCTTTCGATGCGTTCGCTGGTGGCCACGGCCGTCTTCATGGCGACGGCGATGGCCACCGTCTTCCTCATCCGCCACGTCCTGTGAGGCGCGCCATGGTCATTCTGGTCCAATTCGCAATCGGCCTCCTCTTTGGCCTTGGCTTGATCGTCGCCGGCATGTCGGACCCGGCTAAAGTGCTGAACTTCCTGGATCTGGCCGCGATCGGCAGCGGCGGCTGGGATGCCAGCCTCGCCTTCGTTATGGTCGGCGCCATCGTGGTGACCTTCATCGGCTTCAAGCTGGTGCTGCGGCGTCGCCAGCCGATCTTCGGCGAACACTTCCACCTGCCGACGGCCAAGGATCTCGATGCCCGCATCGTCGCTGGTCCGGCCATTTTCGGGATGGGCTGGGGGCTCGCCGGCTTCTGCCCCGGCCCGGCCCTGACGGCTGCGCTTACCGGCGGCGCCCCGGCTTGGTTGTTCCTGGTCGCCATGTTCGCCGGCATGGCTGGCGCCCGCTTTCTGGCGGCGCGCCAGACCATGTCGACGCCATTCCGCACCTCCGCCTGACACGCGCAACCCAACATCAGCAGAGACGCCAAATGAATGCCACCCCTCACCACGTGGACCTGTCGGTAAAGCCCGAGGTCACGGCCTTCTTCGACGCGCCGACCAACACAATCAGCTACGTGGTGAAGGATCCGGCCTCCAGCGCCTGTGCAGTTGTCGACTCCGTGATGGACATCGACTACGCCGCCGGACGCATCACCTACGACAGCGCCGACGCGATCATCACACACATCCGCGACCACGGCCTCAAGCTCGAATGGCTGATCGAGACGCATGTGCATGCTGATCACCTCTCAGCCGCGCCCTATATCCAGGACAAGCTCGGCGGCAAAATCGGCATCGGCGAGCAGATTACCGTCGTGCAGGAGGTTTTCGGTAAGGTATTCAACGAGGGCACCGAATTCCGTCGCGACGGCAGCCAGTTCGATCGCCTTTTCAAGGATGGCGACAGCTACAGCATTGGTAGCCTGAAGGCATTCGCGCTGCACACGCCCGGCCACACGCCGGCCTGCATGACGCATGTGATCGGCAACGCGGCCTTCGTGGGCGACACGCTGTTCATGCCCGATGGCGGCTCCGCCCGCGCTGACTTTCCGGGCGGCGACGCGCGCACGCTGTTCCGGTCTATGCGTCGCATCCTCGAGCTGCCGCCCGAGACGCGGCTGTTCATGTGCCACGACTATGGCCCGAATGGCCGCGAGATCCGCTGGGAGAGCACCGTCGCCGAGGAACGCGCGCACAACATCCACGTGCGCGACGGCATGACCGAGGACGAATTTGTCGCAATGCGCGAGGCCCGCGACAAGACACTCGGTATGCCGCGCCTCATCCTGCCCTCGCTGCAGGTGAACATGCGTGCCGGCGCACTGCCGCCGGCCGAACCGAACGGGCGCGTCTTCCTGAAGCTGCCCGTCAACGCGCTCTGAGTTCAACCACAGGAGATCACCATGACCGAAACCACCACGCCGCTGGCGCTGCCCGGGCTGAACCGCCCCGCCCCAGACTTCAGCGCCAATACCACTGACGGCCCGCGCAGCCTGTCCGACTACAAGGGCCGCTGGCTCGTGCTGTTCTCGCACCCTGCCGACTTTACGCCGGTCTGCACTACAGAATTCATCGGCTTCGCGAAGCATCATGAGCACTTCAAGGCGCTTGGCTGCGACCTGCTTGGACTGTCGATTGACAGCATCTTCGCGCACATCGCCTGGATCCGAAACATCGAGGAAAAATTCGGTGTCGTCATCTCCTTCCCGATCATCGAGGACCTGTCGATGAAGGTCGCCCACTCATACGGCATGGTGCAGCCGGGTGCGAGCGACACCTCGGCGGTGCGCGCCACCTTCGTGATCGACCCTGAGGGTATGCTGCGCGCGATGCTCTACTACCCCATGAGCAACGGCCGCTCAGTGCCCGAGATCTTGCGCCTGGTCACCGCGCTGCAGGCTTCCGATGCGCAGAAGATCGCGACCCCCGAGGGCTGGACGCCCGGCCAGGACGCCATCGTGCCGCCGCCGAAAACGGCCGAGGCCGCGCGCCAGCGCAGCGGCGAGGGCTACGTCACCACCGACTGGTACTTCAGTACGCGCAAGGTGGCCTGACCTTGGGGGCCGGCTCGCCGCGGCCGGCCCTCCCTAGAAGAAAACAACAGGGCACTCCGACGGTGCCGACAGGGAGAGCAACGCCATGATCATCAAGGCTTTCAACGCCGGGCTGTCGGTATCGCCGCAGATCCTGCCCGAAGATATCGCCGCCATCGCCGCCGCAGGCTTCCGGTCAGTGATGTGCAACCGACCGGACGGCGAGGCCGCCGACCAGCCCGCCTTCGCCGAGATCGAGGCGGCTGCGCGTGCGGCCGGCCTGGAGGCCGCCTACCTGCCTGTTGTCTCGGGCCAGGTAAAAGATACAGATGCCGAAGCCTTCGCGACGCTGTTCGCGACGCTGCCGAAGCCGGTCTTCGCCTATTGCCGCTCCGGTACGCGCTCGGCCACGCTATGGTCCCTGGCCGAGGCCGCGCAGGGCCGTCCGCTGCCCGAGATCCTGGCTGCCACTAAGGCCGCCGGTTACGATATGACCGCAGTCGCGCGGCGCATCGCCAATGGAGGGCGCACGCCGACCGAGACAGCGGATGCATCACATGAGGTGGTGATCATCGGCAGCGGCGCGGCCGGCATTGCACTTGCGTCCAGCCTCAAGGCGCGCAAGCCCGACCTCGACGTCGCATTGATCGATCCCGCCGACATCCACTACTATCAGCCCGGCTGGACCATGGTCGGCGCCGGCGTCTTCGACCCGCAGACCACCGCAAAGACCATGGCCTCGCTGATCCCGTCAGGTGTACGATGGATCAAGGCCGCGGTCGCAGCCTTCGAGCCCGACCGCAACGCCATCATTCTTGATGGCTGCCGCGTGGTAAAGTATCGCGCGCTGGCGGTCGCACCCGGCATCAAGCTCAACTGGACCGGTATCGAGGGGCTGACGGACACGCTGGGCCGCAACGGTGTCACGTCGAACTATCGCTACGACCTCGCGCCCTATACCTGGGAATGCGTGCAGCAGCTGAAGGCAGGCCGCGCGGTCTTCACACAGCCGCCGATGCCGATCAAATGCGCAGGCGCGCCGCAGAAGGCTCTGTATCTCTCGGCCGACCATTGGCTACGGTCGCGCCGACTCTCCGATATTGCGATCGACTTCTATAACGCCGGAGCCGTACTGTTCGGTGTGAAGGAATACGTCCCGGCGCTAATGTCCTACATAGAGCGCTACCACGCGCAGCTGCATTTCCAGCACACGCTGACCAAAGTGGATGGCCCAGCGCGCCGCGCCTGGTTCCGGCGCACCGATGCCGATGGCACCACCAGCATGGTCGAGACCGAGTTCGACATGCTGCACGTGGTGCCGCCGCAGGTCGCGCCCGACTTCATCCGCGTCTCGCCGCTGGCGGATGCCGCCGGCTGGGTGGATGTCGATCAGACGACGCTGCGCCATAAGA
>Ga0315900_10002596_pt1 | contig 27345 bp, 22 predicted proteins | sample LakEriMetagenome_FD_203521 | JGI IMG/M metagenome (GOLD analysis project Ga0315900, IMG submission 203521) | Freshwater fungal communities from buoy surface, Lake Erie, Ohio, United States - Buoy 12 MA114 | ecosystem: Environmental > Aquatic > Freshwater > Lake > Lake biofilm | place: USA: Lake...
GTTCTTATCCACCAGAAACAACAAGTAGTTCTTATCCACCACAAACAACAAGTAGTTCTTATCCACCACAAACAACAAGTAGTTCTTATCAACCACAAACAACAAGTAGTTCTTATCCACCAGAAAGTACAAGCAGTTCTTATCCACCAGAAAGTACAAGCAGTTCTTATCCACCAGAAAGTACAAGCAGTTCTTATCCACCAGAAAGTACATTCCCACCGGATGAAACAAGTAGTTCTTATCCACCAGAAGAATACGGATTACCTATTAAATTAGAAATTCAAACTGCGAATGATGAATATTATACAGGAACGGACTCTCAAGTAATAGTTGTTATTCCGGATAGATATAATAATTTAATACAATTTTCTCTTGATAATGCAGGAAACGATTTTGAAAGTGGTAAAACAGACATTTATGAAGCAAGTAATCCCAATATTGGTTTACCTGAATTAAAAAATAAGACTATTGGATTAGCAGTAATCGGCGGAGGTGATTGGAAAGTTAAATCTATCAAAACATATTATAATGATATTCCTGTAAAAACATATACGATAAATAAATGGCTTGGTGATGGATATGATTCAGTTCAACAATTAGCACTTACTGATGAATATGTAACATCATAATTATTTTAAAGCTTGTTTCAAAGCTAGATATTGAGTGTAGCAATCTTGTAAAGCATTGTGATGTACATCCGGTTTTGTAAAAGTTTTCAAATCTATTTTACATATATCAAACACAGTTCGAGTATCTCGAAGATTGTAATATTTCCAGGGTATCTGAATCTTACATTTGCGAAAAGCATTTTCCAAAATAACAGGATCAAAATTTATTCCTTGACACCAAATATATTTGCAATCTCTTACAAATACGGATAATTTTCGTAGTGCGTCCTGTATTGGAATTCGATCTTTGTTTTCGATCGCTTCATAATACACTTCTTTATTTTGAGTTTTCCACCATTTTTCAGTATCTTCATCCCGTTGTAAACCGATTTTCGTACAAGAATCAATACATACTCTTTCATAAAAACAATCCATATCTTTCAATAATCTAGTTTTATTTTCTGATCTTTGGAATTTTAAAGCACCTATGGTCAGTACTATCGCGTTAGTAGATGTACTTAAAGTTTCAATATCAAGCATGCAATCTTTGCTCATTTATAAAAATAAAATAAATCTTTAAAATTATAATTTAAATTAAATTATAATTCATTTGCTTATACATTTAATAATAATTCATCCATGAGATCTCGTACTCTTCGACATTCCTCCTCGGTCATTATAGCATATGTATCACCATTCGACACTGATTCAATCGGAAACTTGAAATATGTATTCGGACGTACACACTGCCCCCTTACTTCAAATATACTTCTTTTTCCATATGCCCAACTACCTTTTTGTCGAGTTATAGTTCCATCGCTATATAAATGAAAGATTTGGTTCTCATTAGGAGCCTGTTTTTTATCTACAAGACCAGGGTTATTTAAAATAACTGCAATCTTGTTTATCGTATTCTTAATAAAATCGTGTCTTTCCTGTTTATTCAAACCTTCAAATAATTCCTTGTCATAAGAGAAAATGTCCATCCTATATTCATCTTAATATTTTCTTCGATTTTTCAAATTTTTATTTTTACAAAGAATACTCATTTATAAGATTTTCGACCTGTTCTTCACCTATTGTATCAAACAACATTTTAACACAATAAGTGATTTCGTCAGGGTCATCTTTATCCTCCTTGAATCTTTGTTTTTGCATAATATCATCACATGTCAACTTGAATTGATCATTGGATTTTATTTTTCCATAACACGATTTAGACTTAACAATGTTCCTAAGTATTAAATTAAACTTCATAGGCTGACTCAAGAGTATCAAATTATGTATTATCTGTTCGCACTCGTTGATAATTAATTTATTTTTAAAATTAGGCCTATAATCATTATCATTGAAGGCATTCTTATATATTTTTCTAAAAAGATCAACCAAATAAGTTCTTATATTGTTTAATAAATAATTACTAAATTCCTCGAGTCGGCAATCCATTTTCCATACATTTAAATTATTTTCACCAATACTTTCCAAAAAATAAAAGCTATACGGATCGTCGTTAGTCGATTTCTTTAGAGGTAGATAGATCACATTGTTATATTTATTACCTGAATTGAATAACTGCAATTCTATTATCTGCTTGATTGTAAATAGCCCTGTTGCATAGTTAAGAAAACGATTTATAGCTTCTTCTTTTTTAAAAGGTACATATTGAGTTGGATACAAATTGTTTTTTAAACAATTTTGTAATTTTTGAATATCATCTATATCCAGTTGAAGACTGGTATAATTTCCAAATGTTAAAAGCTTTTTATCTAGAGCTGTCAAGCTTAGAGAAAGTAAAGAATTAATTTTATACTCATTAACTCTTTTTTTTACAAGAATATTCTTTATTATCTTAAGATGATTATTTAGCATATCTAAATAACATTCGAAAGATATTTTAGTTATTAATTTATTTTTTAATTTTTTCAAGTTATTTAGATTGTCATTATATTCATTATCTTCCAATAAATTTTTAAATATAATGTCTTCTATCTGTTCCATTTCATTTCTTTCGTCTTCTTGTATTTCAATCTGTGTTATAGATTCACATTCAATAGGTGGGGTGTGTTGCATTACAACAGGAGCCCCCCTATCTATTTTTATATTATTCTCTATAATTTTAAGATACGCATCACTCTTTATTTTCTCTTGTTCAAGACTTTTTTCTAAACGCGCTATACGATCTTTATCTTTTTCATTTTTTGTTTGACAGCACACAGGGTTATGTTTTTCAATGTTTTTAAATCCTACCGTACTAAAATTGCAACTCAAACAGGTAAATAATATATTCTTATATTTCTGGCAATATTTTGAAGTCTCCTTGTGCTTTATTAGCATCTCTTGCTTTGTAAATTTAAGTAAACAGTCTTCACATTCCACGATACTTTCCATTTTATATTTTTATTTTGTTTTAAAATTATATTATTTCAATTTTTTAAAATATTTTGTGTTATGATTCGGTGGATTATATATATGCAATGAAACTGTAATTCCATCATTTGTATTCGATATTGAATGGTACCCTTTATCATTATTCATAAAACCCATTGCTCCTTTTTTCAAAATATTGGTATTAAGTATGTTTAAATCCTTATCATACAATTTTTCTTCTAGTGATCCATCAAGTATCTTCATCCAGCATCCATTATCGGCATGATCGTGTACATCAGCGCCCTGATTCTTTCCCCAAGTTATAATAATTATTTCAAATATATCATTCCTAAATACGACCTCCTTATTATACGTTTCATCATTTATATTTATATATTCTCTCCAATCAGAAGATCTATAAAACCATAAAATATTTTTAACATCATCCGAATAAAAATCTGCATCCGAAGGTTTTAAGACACTTTGAAGTTGCAAAATCAAATTTTCAATAGTCATTTTTTTTATTTATAAAAATATTTCTTTAATTTAATAAAATGAGTAATAAGGTTGTCAAGATATACCCACAACGACTAACTAAAAATATAATTAAAATTAAACTATATTGTAAACACGATTGTAATAATAATATTTGTGATTTATTGTTAGCACCAGACTCAAATAATCCAAATATACTTCTTATTTCCAAAAATCCATACTACAAGGATGGTAAGTGTGACATGATTAATAAAATTCAACAATCGTTTATAAGACTCTCTTCATTTAATATAAATAATCCACTTTGTGAAGAGGGGAGATTGTATAATTCGGATGAAAAAGTAATTTCTGATAACTCTTTTACTTTGATTGTATCCTATCCTTTATCATTTAATTTCGAAGTACTTATCAATAACGATTTAAGTGTCCCCGGATTTACTCTTAAAGAACTAATTCATTCTATACAAGTACTTTATAAATTTATATATGATGAAGAAGAACGAACAGCAACTCAACAAATCTACAGATTTTCTAAAAACTGTTCGGAGTGTACAAATAAAAATATTTCTGAATTTATAAAAAATACCAAGATCGAGGAAAAAGATGATAACACATGTAGCATTTGTTTTTGTGATTATGAAGTCACTGACAAAACATCTCGACTTCATTGCAGTCACGTATTTCATGATGAATGTATTTTAGAATGGATCAAAAAATCTTTAGAATATACTTGTCCGTTGTGTAGATCTTGCGTATTTGTATGTGAAAACTGCGATAATACTGGACATATATACTATTATTTTAGGGGCGCTACTATACCCGTTGAGAATAGAAATATTCTTTCACATAGGAATGAAACAGATGGTGTATTTGGAATTCACAGTGTTGATTATGAAAACCTGATACTCGAGTATATGATATACGATAATATAAATAAAAAATTGTACATTAACATAAATTAATTTTAAAAAAAGATTTATATAATAAAAAAAATATGACAGCTAATTTTCCAAACTCTCCATATTTAAACTTTACTCACATGTTCGATATGACCGATAGAAGAGGGCAACTACCTATAAAAAAAACTTGTCCAAACTCTATTCTTTTTATACTTGAAAATGAACCTGATTTTTCTCTTTTTCACAGTCTCGTAAAACGCGCAGACCAGGAAGGTATTTTTAATAATCTGCAGGCTGATTTCACCGTGTTTGTACCATCAAATAAAATGTTAAAAAAACGGGGCATGGATGAAGGGTTTTTTGTTAACTTTGATAAAAATAAAGCAAATAATATTGTAAAAGCATTGACTATTAACAAAAGATTACCATCTGAAGTTCTCGAATACACGCCTGCTATGTATTTATATTGTATAGATAAGATTAATAGACTATTTATAACTACCGATAAAGAGAAAAATCTAAGAATCAATAACGATATCAATGTAATTTATAAAGATATGCTAGCTAAAAATGGTATCATACATGTGATCGATGGGTTTTTTGACCCTTATGATAATTAATTTTATAACTTATACTAGGTTATAAAATTCTATTATTCGTTTTCAGGTTGTTCGTCCAATTCTTGAGATTGGTCACTATCATAATAATCATCTTCTTCATCTAACTCTATGCTATTAAAAGTTATTTTAAAGTCTAAAAGTTGCCTAAATACATTATTTAATTCTTCACGATTATTGTCATTTACTCGAATACTATAACTTAATGTTGTAAAAGTACCTTCCTTGTAGGTATATACAATAAAAGATAATTTGTTATCGGAATACATTACACACGACCCATTTCCAGAATTAAAAGTTAATGAAGCATTTGTATTATTTAAAAAATTATTTACAAAATTTCTGATATCCATTTCGTCCGTAGTCATCACATCCGAATCGAAAATTACAGACATGTCCCCTGTTTCTATGTTTATATTGAAATGGGAATATTCAAAAAGCTGTTCATATGCAATACCAGCAGGTATATCGTTATTATTGATAGCGCAAGTAAAAGAAAATGTCATTTTTATATTTACTCTGTATTTAAAATATAAAAATCAATTTTAATTAAAATTCTCCAAATGCCCAACTTTCTTCTCCAACCGGTTTTGCAACAGAGCTATGCTGATACTCTGTAACTCTCTTCTCAAAGAAATTTGTCTTTCCATCCAAATTAATATTATTCATAAAATCAAAAGGATTTGAGCTATTGTAAATCTTCTCAAAACCCAATTGTACAAGTAATCGATCAGCAACATTCTCAATATACGTCGACATCAATTTCTGGTTCATACCTAGCATATTACAAGGAATACTTTCGCAAATAAATTCCTTTTCTATATCAACGGCTTCCCTCATTATTGCTTCAACTCGTGCCTGTGATACCTTATTTTTTAAATGATGATAAATCAAGACTGCAAAATCACAATGAAGCCCCTCATCACGTGAAATCAATTCATTACTTGTTCCTAATGCCTTAACCATCTTATTTCTACTCTTTAACCAAAAAATTGCACAGAAAGCACCAGAAAAGAACACTCCTTCTACAATAGAAAACGCAATTACACGCTCCTCAAATGGTCTTTTTGTATCCATCCATTTTAAAGCCCAATCCGCCTTTCGCTTAACACACGGAATTGTTTCAATCGCATTAAATAATTCCTCTTTTCGTCTTACATCCTTTACAAGTGTATCCAAAAGAAGCGCATAAGTCATTGCATGTACATTCTCCATCATTCCCTGGAATGCATAAAAATTACGAGCTTCACTAGCCTTTATTTCTGTACAAAAATTTGAAACTAAATTTTCAAGAACGATGCCGTCTGCACCCGCAAAAAATGCAAGAATATGTTCGATAAAATGTTTTTCTCTATCATTTAAAGATGCCCAATCAGATAAATCCGCGCTATAATCAATTTCTTTAGCTGTCCAAAACATACTTTCATGTGCTTCATAAGCTTGTTGTAATTCAGGATACTTGATAGGTAACTGGGTAAATCTCGTATTGTCTTCATTCAGTAAAGGTTCATCTAGTCTTGGCATTTTATTTATAAAAAAATAAATAATAAAAAAAATTAATCAAATTTATTTTTTATGTATTTAAAAATTATATATATATAAATAAATACAATGAGTAATGTAAGATACCTTGAAATTGATAGCACTTACAGGGACAGAAATACCTGGCCTTTAGCAGCTCAATTTGAAATTCCTATATCGCAATCCGGAAGAAAAAGTAGATTTAATGCAGCTGACCCTGTATCATTAGCTGCGCCTGTAATGGAATGGACTCCATATAGGGTGGATATGTCAACAAGCACAAATGTTATATCGGGTACAATCGCAGCTATTTCATCTCCCAATAATGTAGCTGGGACTTCAGATACAATAAATTTGATTATTACTGCGAGTACCGGGAAATTACAAAAACTATTGAACTATTACTACGGTCTGGTTTTTAATGATACAACTTTATCACCAATAGTTAAAAGAAGAATTACTGCTTATGAATATCTAGGAGTTACAAGCACAGGAGCTGATAAAGCATTGATAACTTTAGAAAAACATCTACCAGATACTTTTCAACTTGGCGATAATTGGTCAATATATGATCCAAGTGATATAAGTGATCCTACAAATCCATTATTTTTCGTACCGGCAGGACAAGTACAAGAAAACGCATACTCTAATTATTATTTATATAATGAGAGCTTGGAAGAATATAGAAAAATAACTTATTATAATTGGGATACACATTTAATTACTGTGGATGCGTTGAATGATCCCATAACAGGTTGGACTCTCGCACAAAATTATTCAATTCGTCTTGAATTGCCTATAACTACTACTGCGATCGGCGCCGTCACATCTGCAAGTGTTTTTACTTTAAATGTAACTACCGCAGAAAATGATTTTTATAAAGGTCAATTTGTAAGAATACTCCCTGGACTCAATCCTTATAAATACAATGTGTTTAGCCAGGATAGTACAATATTAAGTGATAGTCTAACAGCTCCAATCGGTCAAATAAGAAGAATCCTTTCATCAACTGCTGGCGCAACAACATCTGTTACTGTATATCCAGCTTTTGAAGTAGCGCCTTCTGGCGGCGCAGTAGTTGAATTATTAAATTTTTCATATGACAATCTTTGTCCTTTTGTATATACTGGAAGTACTGTTTCCCAACAAGAAATGGTGTGCTACGAAATTGAATTAGTAAATCTTATTTTACCAAATGATGTTTTAGAAGGTGGCGCGGGTGGTCGTATTGCATACTATCCATATGTTTATGTGGAACTTCAGAATGTCTCAGCATCTAGCGCAGGACTTAAAAATATTATATACTCAAATAACCCCAATTCAAACAAGATGCTATTTAGGTGCCCTGTTAATGATATCAATAGCGACATGCTTGCGCCTTTTGTTAAGATAAGTGGTGATGGGATGGTACAAACTATTAAATTTAAACCTAACGACAACTTGAGATTTTCAGTAACTTATCAAAACGGAGAGATATTTAATACAGTAGGTTCAGAAACGTATTCACCTTTTCCGCCAAATTTAAAATATCAGGTAAGCGCGCTTTTCAGTATGAAGAGAGTTTAAAATTTTATTTATTATAAATAAAATTTAAAGTAGGTCGTAAATTCTTTTATACAAATCCTTTTTAATTTTTGAAGGATCAATGGATATATATTGCGACGTTATCATATTTATAATGAGAAATTCAAAAATAATTACAAATAATACTGCTAAAAATGAGTTTGAAATCATATTGAAAATATTATAATTCTTAAAATAATAAAGAAGTCCGGCTACAAATAAAATATAAATAATAAGTCCATAAGAGGTATAAATAAAAGAATTTCGAATCGAATTCAACTTATTATAAAACTTAGTATCCAAAGTAACAAGCTGTGGTTCATATTTTTGTACGATTAAATCAATACTCTCTTTAATTGCAAATATAGTTGTTTTATCTTGCCCTTGTAATGAATCTGAAATCGTTTCTTTAAAATCAGAAAAAATATCATCGACAAGCACGTTAATTTGCATTTTAAAACTTTTTTTAACGGTACCAATCACATAACTAAAATAAAATATCATAATAAAAGAATAAACAAATATTATATTTATAACTATCTGAGAAATATTATCTAGATTCATTTTTATTTAATAGATTTTTTTTGTTTTTTAATAAATGGATGATTACATTAAACAATTTATAGTTGTTGTTATAATATTACTTCTGGTGTCGACTTATAATATTGTACGACTTATGAATAATAAATACCCTTCGGTATTAATCGATTTCATATTTCACGCGGTATTTATATTCACGGGATTATTTTTATTTTTTTATTTTTATGTTAAGAACTTAATAAAGGATAATACAAACGGTGAAATTAATAATTTATTAAATAGTAATAGTACAGTATTACAGATAGTAACAGAAAATTTAGAAAAAAATCTAACCCCTGAGCAGATAATAAATGTAAAGAATGTTTTGAAAACTAGTATAGATAGCACTAATGACAATGAAGTTATTCAAGAAGCTAATGAAAAAAATTATTCAATACTAAGTACAGGTTTAAAAACGTGCATTGTGATTTTTGTAATCGCAATATTTGTTACTATTGTTTTTAAATATTATTATAAATATGAAATAAATTTAACTAGTATTATTCTTGTAAATTTGTATATATTTATCGCCACGTTATGCGTTGAATATTTAATATTAACTATTATTCTGGACGATAATATTCAGCCTTTAAGCGAATCTGATTTCGCAAAAATTGTTTTTGATAGGTTCAAATATAATCTTGATAATCAATTTTAAACTATTTATAAGTTTAAAATTATATTATTTATTTCTTAGTTTTTTTAGCCTTACTCGAACTTGTATTACTAATATTTTTCAACCACTTATCGTACTCTACCTTGAACTCTTCTAACTCATTTAACCACATCTGCTTCTCGCTTAGCTTCTTTATATTTTCTAATTTACTCTTTACACCCTCAATGTCATTCTTTAGTTCCTTAATCTTATTTGCCGTAAGGGTTCGTACTTGTAATCGAAGTAGATAAGCATATCCGTTTTTGATTTCTTCACCTTCTTCTGTATCCTTCGCACTTTCTTTATCATATCCTCGCTTCTCAAGTTCTTTTACAATCACATCTTCATCGATGTTCATAATGTTCAAAGTTTTATTTACGACTTCCGTAATAAATCTTTCTTTATTTCCAAGATGTTTTAACTCTTTTTCCAGAACTGATATAATATATTTCTTGCGCTTTACATAAAACTCCAATCGCATCGTACAGAAATCATCAATGATCTGATCAACCGAATACTTCTTCAATTGCTCTCTCTCATTAAAGAGAACCATATTTGTAGTGTGTAGATAAGTATATAATTTCATATTATCAAGATTGCAATTCATTCCATCTTCTGTTTCTGTAAGTACAAAATTAACTTTGTTTGGCGCTGAGTAGTTCTTCATACTCTTAATATCCTTCGCGACCAGCCAATCCTCACATGTCTCCTTGAATTTATTGATTGAAACTCCGATTGGTAATTCGCTGACAGTAACTTTATTTTTATCTTTACTAATAACTCCATAGGTAATATATTTACCATCTTGTTTCTGAATAGTTCCTTCAAAACCACGATACCATGGATGTATTTCTGGCAACAATGATACAATTGTTCCATCTTCTTCGTCCTTAATGATAACCTTGCCATCATTGTCTAACCATACTTTGATACAATCGATTACATCTAAGGGATTGTATTCAGGTATCGTACAGCTCCATCCAGACCCAATCCCAATCGCCCCATTTACAAGAACCATTGGAATAATTGGAATATAAAACTTTGGTTCTACTATATCTCCGTCATCCTCAACATACTCAAGAAGTACATCATCCTCTTTTCTAAAAATGAAAGGAGTTATTGTCTCCATCTTTGTAAATATATATCTTGGAGATGCAGCATCACCGCCATTTTCTTGACGAGTTCCAAACATACCATCGCGATATAAAAGCGGGATATTATTTGAACCAACAAATTCATTCGCTAGCTTGATAATCGTCTCAAAAAGATTTTGTTCTCCATGATGATAGTTAGTATGCTCAGCCACATAACCACCAAGTTGTGCTACCTTAAGAGATTGTTTGTTATATGTTAGATCTCTCTTTTTTACTGCATAAAGTATCTTTCGCTGAGACTGCTTTAAGCCATCAAACAAGCTTGGAATACTACGCTTGCAATCGTTATGTGAGAACTTGATAACTTCATTATTAAGAAAATATGACATATCCATATTTACAAAAGCTCCTTGATCATCAAGTGAAAATTCCGGATGTGGGTCATAGTTCTCAAGCCAATCTTTACGCGCATCTGAAAACTTTTTGTGAAAGACTTTGTTGATACTCTCATTTGTCTTCTCATCATTCTTGTATTCAACCATCTTGAGACCAAAAGTATCAGGAACATCTTCAGGTTTTGTAGTTCCAAGTCCCTTATAGTATTTACTTTTGAAAGACTTTGTTTGAGATTTTGCAAACTCTTTGAAACGATTTTCATCATAAAAGAGTAAATCATTCTTTGGATTAAAGACTCTTACAATCGGAGTCTTCATACTTACCAGGAATGGTTCTTTCCTTTCTAAAAGAGAAGGAAATAAGTAATGAAAGAAGTTCATTATCAACCCTTCGATATGTAAACCATCTACGTCGGCATCTGTGAGAAGTATAATTTTCCCATATGAAAGTGTTTTATAGTTAGCATCATCAGTATAATCAACATCATGTCGTACTCCGAGAGCCTGAATTAAATCCGTGATAACTTTATTTTTTGCGATTGTTGCTGGAATTGAGTTTCTTACGTTAAGGCACTTGCCACGTAAAGGCAGCACCCCATTAAAATCGCGTCCAACCTTTCCATAAACTCCTTTTTCTATTCCAGCAACCGCGTACGTTTTTGCTGACAATCCCTCACATATCATAAGATTGCATTGATAACCAAGTTTTCCGCCTGCATTGTTTGCCGCATCTAACCCTTCTATCTTTGTATATCCTTTCTTCTTCTTCTCAGACTTTTTCAGAACTGACATTTCTTTCAATTTGATCATATCTTCGATTTCCTCAATCACTGACCATTTCAAAATCTTATTTATGTCAGCCTGTTTTATATCTACTGTGATCTTCGGTGCCTCAAGTTTATCCTTCTCTTGTGAAGAAAATTCCGGATTTACTACTGTAGTAGTAATAAATATCTTGAAAAACTTCTTTATATCAGTGATTTTAACTTGCGGTTTATCCTTCTTATTTAATTTTGTGACAATCGGTCGAAATAGTGATTCACAAACCTCATCTACATGAACACCGCCGGTTTTCGTACATATCCCGTTCACAAATGATATAGCCTGAAAATCACCAGTTTCACTTGTTCGAACTATTATATCTGTGTTACCAGACTTGATTGCCAACTTATCTTCGGTCGCAAAATCAAATAGATTTGAATATGAAAGAAGATTGTTTACAGGGATAACTTCATCATTGAAATATACCTTGACTTTTGTAAGCATTGCTGTGTCTACAATATACTTCATATAAAGATTAATTATATCATCTGTGTACCCCTTCAAACCAAATCTCTCGAATTCAGGAAAATATGTAACCTTTGTATACCCTTTTGTAAGCTTCGTATCCTTGATAACAGGTCCTTTGGTATCTCTCATATTATTTGTCCAAGTTTGTTCCAGGGTCTTTTTGTTTACAGGATCAAGACCTTTTACAGTGAATTTCGAAGAGAAGATATTACACCCTTTTCCACCCACTCCATTCTTTCCAGAAATTAATCGCTCTTCATCGTCGTCATAGTTTGATCCAGTAAGTAAATTTCCAAAAATCAAACTGTGATTATACACACCTTCTTCCTCATGAATCTCGATCGGGATAACATCTCCATCATTCCAAACTGTAGTCTCACCTGTTTCCTTATCAATATTTATCTTAATATAAGTACAAGGTATCTTTGCCTTTCTACTTCGTTCGACATTGTCAATAGCATTTGATAAAATCTCCACAAAAATTCTTAAAAATGCAGGTGATGAGGTAATTTGTTTTTTAGTTATCTTAAAATTTCCATCTTCCCCTTTGACGCAAATATATTCATCAGTCTTTTTCAGAGTCTTACTTCCGATATACATATCAGTACGATCCAAAACATGACTGATTGGGTCTTTCTTGGTATAAACTTTCTTCTTTGGAGGCATTTGTATTTGTGTATTTTTCTTTTTCAAAAATCAATTTTAAAATTTTATTTATTATGATAAATGAGTAAAGAAGAATTTGAACAATTGGTTGTTAAACATTTCAAACCTATTTTTTTAAATTATCTAAAAGAATATCGAAATTTAGTTTATAAACAAAGTGGTGGAAGGGTGGGTTTTAATTATGTTCTAGTAGGCGCAAGTGCACTTGAATTACAAGTTCAAGATGTAAAACATGTAGATACAAAAGACGCCGATGTACATGTCTGGTTTTCCGATTTTAAACCAGAATTTAAACCTCATCCATACTGTCCTGGTCTTATAGAAGATGATAAAACCGCAAAAAAACCAGAAAGAATAAACGAAGTTAATAAATTAGCCAATCAGCTAATTGAATATTTTCAAAGTTACGAAAAATATAATTCTGAACTTATAAAATATTTTAAAACTGTTACAAAAGCACAATATATAACACTTAAGAGAAGAGAAAAGGCGACTAATATTGTATATTTATTTCAAATATTTGGAGTTGATATTGCCGATATCGTACATACATATCATAAACCAGAAGAGTACCTAATGATCCCAGATAAATTTCCTATATTAACGGTTAAAAGTTTTTTAATAGATCATTTAAAAATATTTTTTCAAACTGATAAGCTTCCCTCGATGGACGGTAAAAATACCGCATTAATAAAGATGTTCGATAAAAAAGGTAAACAGTATATGTTTAATGGAATATATTCAGAAAATTTTAAACCCTTCTGGAATGAGAATGGTTTAAATAATTTATTTCTTTTTTTAAATGATGCATTTTACGAAGAGTGTAAATTAAATAGAGAGTTCTCCTTAACTGAATATTATAAAATTAAAGGGAATTGTTGCCGGAAAATACTTGATCATCTATTAAATAAAAATTATTTGAACTTACTTAAACAAAATAATCAAACCGATGTATATAGGGTCGGAAGAATTGAGAAAACTTTAAATAGATTAGCAATCGTATTCATGAATTTTTACGTGGTTAAAGAAAATAATGGACTTCCATTATCAATTACAAATTTAAAAATTAATTTTAGAGAAAAATTATCATCTTGTTTAATACTTTCTATATACCAGAAAGGTGGAATTTTCGTTGATGTTAGAGACAAACAGTTCTGTAATTCAAATGTAGTTATAGGAAATTCTGGCGAACCATCTCCACCAAATAATTTGAATGTTACAGATAAAGGTACAAGTAATTTTTTAAGTGCTACAAAAACTGTAAATTTCTGTCTTCCTTATGGCGCAGAAATAAAAAATTTACCTGTAAAATATTCAGATGCACATTATATTTGCCATTGGACAATGTCATCAAGGATGACTTCAAATCAGTGCATGAACTTCTATTATTCCGCATTATTTGGAAATTTATACAATATTACACCCTATGCTGATACAAATCGCAAGAGTATATACGAACTGATAAATAATATTCAAAGAATAATTTATACTTCTGAATTAAATGAAACTATAACAGTATACAGAGCTTCAAGAAGTACAATTTATAAAAAAGATCTTTCTACTTATAATTTGAAAGTAGGCGGTACCTATTTCCAGCCTGTATTTTGTTCAACTACTATTTTTAAAGGCGCGAGATTTTTAACAGATTTTTCCAATTTTGAAACAGGGCTGGCGGCATTCGTTATTAAAATTCCAAGAGGAAGTAGAGTATTATATCTTAAAAATTGTTCCACATACCAAGATGAATACGAAGTGCTGCTACCTTTAGGATGTGGGTTTAAGATAACAGGTGTCGATGATAATAAATATGTGAAAGGTGGAGATGATGTTTATTTCAAAATGAGAATTTATTATGCAGACTATGTTCAACCTGATAAAAACACATTTGATGTATCAAAAAATGAAATGAATTGGTCATTTATAAGAGATTATGTTCGAGATGGTTTTGTAAGATCAAAAGAAATTGTTCTTCCGGAACCTACAATTTTACATCCTAAACCTAGCGATTTATCAATGTATTGTAAAGATATTGGGGAATATTTTGCAAAGGTGATCGCAATTTGTAAAACAAAAATTGACGAAGCGGTTAAGTTAATAAAAGAAAAAGTTTTTACTTTTGAAAATTTAAAACAAATAGTTCAATGGTTTGAAACTATCTTCAAAAATCTTTTAGAAATGTTTGATTACATAGCCCCCATAGTATGGGATTATTTTATAACATTGGTTATTGATTTTAAAAATGTTATACTTCTTTCTTCTATTACTTTTCTAAATTTGGGAAAAATTGTTATAAATGCTGTTTTCAGTGGGTTAGAATATATTCTAACTTTAGGTTTATCAGGATATTCAAAAGAAGTTTATTTACAATATATTCAAAATAAAAAATTAAAAGTTTAAAAGATATTAGATATTAATAAAAATGAATGATCAAGAGATTGATATACTTGTATTTACAATTGATAGTATACTAAAACAACCCAATTTGCTTGAAAGCACAAAAAGAGATTTTGTATCTTTTAAAAATAAATTCCTTTCAAAGGAAGGAACACAAGAAGATGTCAAGCGCTTAAATGATCTTATACAATTAAAAAATAAAGAACTTATAGCAACTTACGGTCTTTTAGAAATTACAAAAGATATCGAGGCAGCAGATATTTTGAAAAATATGAAGAAAAGGAAATTTGAAGATATCTAATAAATTTTAAACTATCTTTGGTTTAAAATTTAAATGAACATTTTGATCCCATAATTGTTAGCTAAATCGATCGATTTAACAGAACCTTTAGCTGTCCCCATCCATAAATTAGGATTATAGGTCTTTATTAGTTTATTATCATAATATATTGCTATCGAATCAACTTTCCAATTATCATTTCCGTCTAGTGATAATTTTATAGGTTTATCTGTGATCGAATATAATCCTATTTTTTGGTTATTGATTGTATAAGTATCTACACCCCCTCTTTGAAAATCATTTCCTGGATTATCAAGTTTAAATGAATTTAAATTATTATTATTATCGTAAATACCAATTATAACTTGAGAATCAGTCCCTGAATAATAATCATTGGATGTCTTAAAAACAAATTTGATTGGTTTGCCACCCCATGCATCCTTTTTTGAACTTTTAACATATGTTTGCCATTGAGGACTATTGTATACTAAAGATGAAGCTGTTTTTTTCAAATAACAATCTGCATTAGAATCATCATCAGATGCAAATTTTGATCTTGAAAATCCTATACAATCCGATTGTTTATCACACTCAATTTTACAATTATTTAAATTATTTTTAATAGGTTGACCGGGTAAATCACTATTTGGACCACTTGGTTGTAAAAAATTATTTTTCTTATAGTCCTGTACTGCAACCACTGGCTGTATGGGTGCTTTAGTCGGAACAGGTTCTTCTTCATACGTCAACATTTCAATTACATGACTCGCAACATCCGTCTGACTTATATACCAATCAGCATAAGTACTTAATGCATTTATTTGTACTCTTGTAAGTTCTATAATTCCTTCTAAAGGATTAGGAATAACAGTTTCATAATTCGGAAAATTAGAAAATAAAATTGCCAATGGGTCGTTTTCAATTAAAGTTTTTAATTCAGATTGTAATGATTCAATAAATCTCGTGCATGGTTGAAGAACTAAAAATAGAATATCTACCTCGAAACCTTCTTTGATTCCATATAAATCATTTGAAATTGTTTTTAAAGTTCGTCTTGAAAATGTAGGTCCTCCCGATAAAAATGCATTCCTTAGATCCCCATATACAATGTCATAATCTTTATTGTCAAAGATTTTTACAGATGTCCCTGATAAATTATAAGGATCACAATCATTCACAACTCCAAACAGATTTGAAATATTTGTATAACAAGCTTCTTTTCCTGTTAAATCCTTAAAAACATTTCCAAAATCATCAAATAATCTCGTGTCTGAATTACAAAATGCAATTATTTTCTTTACACCTCTACGTACAAGAGATAGGATACCTATATTTTCTGATGCCTGTCCATCTCCTATTTGCACAACCCTTGATTTCATATCCTTTAATAAGGGTATTTTTCTATTAGTTTTTTGACACTTACACCCAGATAAACCACTTATTCTACAATGTAAAGAAGATCCATTTTTATTATTGTTGCATTTGAATACCCCCTTTGAACAATCATTATCACCAGAACATTGTTTAGCAGTATTCGAATAACAACCGCCCAAATAATTTTGGCAAGAATCATCATCGAAACCTTGGGAAGCAACACATTTATTTTTTAAAATATTAAAAGAACATTGACTATCAGATGTAGTGGGTAAAGTAGGATTTGTAAACCATATTCGATATGATGGAATAATTTTTGTTAAATCAAGTATAGGAATTTTTGATGCAATTTTAAAAACAGTTGCTGCATATGCGGATGAACTTGTGCCTATTGCTTGCCTTAAAGTAAAACATGTTTTTTCGAAGTTGTTCACATTTACTTTAAATGGACTACTTTTACAAAATTTACCGTATTTATCAACAATATCAGAATAGTCAATATAACTTAGAACTGTGTTAGGCGAATCGCAGCCGAAAGCATAAGTTTCAAGTACATATCCACCTATTTTTGAATGATCAGATAGCTTATAGCTTTTTACAAAACCAGAATACATTGGGGTAAATTCAGTTATCAAAAAAGGACAAGATACTCCTTCATTTGGATTACATTCTAATGTTCCGTCACAAATCCAGAAAGGATCTGTGTCCTTAAGTTTTAAAATATCTAGATTAGTTTTATTATCAGAATTAATTTGCTTAGCCATTGTTTCATTTAAAGTAAATGGAACGTTTTCATTTAGCCGATAAGGCTCTAAAAATATTTTACCCATCGCATAATTCCATGCTTCCGAATACGGAATACCATTACCTGGAAGAAAAGCATATGCCACATTTGCCAAAATAGGGGATTTATTAACTCTTGCTCCCATAAAAAAATTCGGTCCTCTGTTATTAAAATTTTCTCTATCTAAATTTTTAAATGTCATTGTTTCGATATTCAAACTTTTTCCTAATAACAAATCTCTACTAACACCCTTAGATTGTGCATATGAATAAACTGCATTAAACCAAGATCCTCCAGATACAGTCCCAATATAATCAACTTTATCAGATAGACCCATTCTATTTAACGCTCTTAAGTACCCTATCAATGCGACATAAGATCTCGACCCTCCACCACTATATCCGAATCCTTTTAAGTTATTCTTTTGAAAGCGTGGTATACATTTTTCAGGAAATAAAATTTCTGTTCCTGCTTCAGTTTGCCAAACATTTGCAACATAAGAACTTTTAAAGTGATCCCTGGAATAACTATTAATAGAAAATACTAAACCTATGAAAATTAAAATTAGTATACCTATAAAAAATATTGTTCTATAATTCATTTATTTACAAAGAAGAAAAAAAAATAAAAAAAATAAAGAGAAAAAAATGAAGAGAGAATAAAAAAATTTATATTGAAATACAATTTAAAAACTTATTTTATAAATATGTAAATGACAATCGTAGATGATTATATTAATTATACAAATGAATATAAGAACCAATACGGTGAAAAAACCGTAGTTCTTATGCAAGTTGGAAGCTTCTTTGAGATGTATGGTACTTCCAAAGAAGGCGCCGATGTTGAAGAAATATGCAATATTATAAATATTCAAGTAACAAGAAAAAATAAAAGTATTGAAGAGATCAGTCGAAAGAATCCAATGATGTGCGGTATCCCTTTGTACATGCTGAAAAAATATGTTGATATTTTGATAAATGAAAATTATACTCTTATCATTATTGAGCAAGTAACTCCTCCTCCAGAACCTAAGCGCGAGGTTACAAATATTATTTCCCCTTCCACTTATGTAGATGATGATATAGCACCTGTCAATAATTACTTAATGTCTTTATATTTTACCACAGGATATAATAAGCATAATGAATATTTGACTGCTGCATGTAGCTGGATTGATATCAATACAAATAAAAATTATATATATGAAGTTCCTTTCTCCATTCAAGATACTTTAATGTGCATCGAAGATATAAACAGAGTTATTTTAACCAATAAACCGAAGGAAATAATTGTGTTTACAGATTTAGCGGCGCGCAAAGTGAAAGGATTTAATCTTCTTAACAATTTTATAAATACCCTCGATGTGCCTTGTATTCATAACAAATTGAATGTAAATGTTGACGAAAAATATTTAAAGGTTGCATACCAAAATACAGTTTTGAAAAAGGTTTATGTGAACACAGGATTATTATCACCTATTGAATACCTAGATTTAGAAACAAGACCGGTGAGCATCATATCTTTTATTTACAATATTCAATTTATTTATGAACATAATGAAAAGATTATTAAGGGGCTGGAGAAACCAATTTTCATTGAAAACAAAAAGAACCTATCGCTTATTAATAACTGTATCGAGAATTTGGATATCGTATCAAAGATAAATAAGGGTAAAAATTCATCTTTGGAAAGGATATTGAACAATTGCATAACCAACATGGGTAAGAGGTATTTCAGAAAATGTTTGTTGAACCCTTTGGTTCGTGAAAAAAGTATTGAGTTTAGGTACTCAAGGATCGATCGATTTAGGAAAGAAAACTTTTACAAATCTGTGAAACCTTCATTAGCGAAAATCTCGGATATTGAAAGACTTTTTAAAAGAATGATTCTTATGAAATTAGAACCTAGTGAATTTGTAATGATCGACTCTTCGTTCAAGGCTACCATCGATTTATGTTATTTAATAGAGTTGAACAAAATAATGAAATGGCCAGTGGAAAAACAAAATAAGTTACTAGAATTAATAAAGTTTTACGAAACCAAATTTAATCTTATAGAAATGTCATCCGTGAATGTATCACAAATCACAAAAAACATTTTTAAAAAAGGAGTCTATCCCGAAATCGATATTTTACAAGAACAAATATCATCTTTGGAAAATATATTTGAGAATATTTGTAATTGTCTAAATGAAAATAAAATAGATAGTGAATTCAAGCTTGAGATTAATACAAAAAATGAAAGAAAGATTACAATTACAAAGAAAAGATTTGATACTCTTCTTAAAGATGAATATAGAAAAAAACGGATTGATAATCTGCTAAGAAATTATAATTTAACTTTTAATGATATGGAATCAAAACCTGTTTCAAGTGCAAAAGATGCAGCTATTAAGATAACTTTTAAAAATATGTCCGATAGTCAATCGTATTTACAGGAATTACAAACAGAATTTAAAAAGCAGATAGTTGAAAAATATTATTTCAATCTTGAATATATTTATAAAAATTATGAAGATCTTTTTAAGAACATAACAACTTTCATTTCACAAGTTGATTTCTATTATTGTTGTGCAAAAAACTCAGTTGATAAGTGTTATACTAGACCGAATATATGTGTTACCGATGATTGTTCTTTTATAAACGCAACTGATCTTAGGCATCCTATTATAGAACATATCAATACAGATATTCCTTATATTGGCAATGATATTAAGATTGGATACGAAGATGAAAAAGGAATATTACTTTACGGGTTAAATGCGGTAGGTAAATCGAGTTTAATGAAATCTATTGCTATCAATTTAATAATGGCACAAGCTGGAATGTATGTTGCAGCAAATTCTTTTCAATATTATCCATACGAAAATATTTTTACTCGTATACCAGGGGGGGATAATCTTTTCAAAAATCAATCAACCTTTGTTGCCGAGATTAATGAAATGCGAACAATTCTGAAAAGAGCTAACAAAAGGTCGCTAATAATAGGAGATGAATTATGTTCTGGTACAGAAACTGTGTCTGCTATATCTCTTGTAACATCTGGTATAAATTATCTTTCGAAAATAGGTTGTTCTTTTATTTTTGCGACTCATCTTCATGAAATAACAGAATTAGATTGTATTAAGACTTTAAAAAATGTAAACATATATCATCTTTCTGTTAAATATGATACTGACAATGATTGTCTTTTATATAATCGGAAGCTTACAAAAGGTAATGGAAATACTTTATATGGATTAGAAGTTGCAAAGAGTTTAGATTTACCATTAGAATTTTTGAATTTTGCGAATGAAGTGCGAAAAGATTATATTGGAATAAATAAAGAATTTGTGAAAACAAAGACTTCTGTGTATTCGTCTGATGTGTTTATGGATGAGTGCAGTATTTGCAAGAAGGAATGCAAAGAAGTTCATCATATCAAAGAACAACATTTGGCGGATAAAAATAATATTATTGAGGGCGATCGCATACATAAAAACAGAAAAAGTAATTTGGTAACCTTATGCTCGGCGTGTCACGATAAAATACATTATGATGATTTAAAAATCAATGGATATATTCAGAGCAGTGACGGGGTAATATTAGATATTGAGAAATGCCACTACACTAAGTGTAAATACGAATTAGCCAGACAAGAATTTATGGAACAAGAAATTAGAGAATTAAGAAATAATAAGGGTTACAGTTTTAATTTCATTTTACAGTCACTGAAATATAAGTATGATACTCTAACTTTGTACAGAATCAAACAGATTTGTAAGAATTAATATTTTAAAAATTAATTTTAAAATATAAAAATGGATATCGCTCTTATAATTTATAAAGAGTACATCGATGATAAAGTGAACACGATTCATTATACTTTACCTATCACACAACTTTTCTTATTTGATAGTGAAATAATTAACACACATGAAGGCTTGGGACCCATTCATTTTTATGATGTTCGCGCAGAACCGGGCGATATATTGGATGATGAGATTATAGAAGCTCAAGAGGTTGCTAATAAAATTGTTAAAAAATATAATCAATTTATAAAAAATAGATCAAAGATCATTTTTTCAGATACCGATTCACTTTTTTACACAAAAGATAATATTGTGAACCATTATGTAGTTAAAAAAATAATTTATATACACAAAAAATGATTATCGTAACTTAACCTTGCATTCACCATCATCTTTTTTGAAATATACAGAAAATGTTTTATCAACACTCTTCCAGTTTAAAAATTGTACCGTAAATATCGGTTGTTTTTTATATTTTATATTATTTACTCTTTTTAAATATTGTTGGTTATCTTTTTTCATACCCTGGTCGATATTATATTTATCTTCTATAAAATCTTTTAAATCTTTTTCGAGTTCGATCGAATTGTTATTTAAAGATATTATATAAATACCTTCAAGCGATACTACTACATGAAATACTGTACCATAAGAAAATGTTGACAACAGGAAAGTTAAATAATCTTGGCTCGATGGCCATCCTAGTAATACTTTATTATCCACATAAGCTTCTTTTGGATGTAGATGGAAATTATAACTAGAATGTAATATTTCAGTTTCCTGTTCTTGTCCCTTCTTTAAATTTTTATGATTTATATCTATAATGTAGATGTTAGAATTTTTCTTTTTATTGATAAAAAATTCTCCCGATATCTCTTTCTGGGACAGAGTTTTATTTTCGTTTAATGTCGTACCAGATATAGGCATCGTTTTCAAATATTTTATTGTTTTTTCTGAAAATTTAAGTTTCAAAATACAATTAGTTTTTTTTGAAGTTAATGACACTCTGAAATTTTTCAAATCATAACCATATGTATTATCAATATAATCATAGTTTATTTTTTTCAAAATGAATTTATTATTTTTCTTTCTTATTTTAAAGTTCAAGTTATTGTAATATTTTAATTGTTTTTCTTCAATATCTTTTATTACTATATTTACATCATTTGGAATATAAAGCATTACACACTTTAATATAATATCAATATATTTATCATTTGGTTTTGACACTTCACAATATTTATTATCCGGATCATAAAAAATAAAACAATAAGATTTTATATTGTCGTTGAATTCTTTTTTATCAATGTAGGAAAGTCTTTTTTTTCCAGGTGGAAGACTCTCTAATTTCTTTAATATTTTATCTGAGATAATTAAAATACAAGCAGTAATGTGTTTTTCTTTTTCAGGGGTTATATACTTTATCTTACTGTTTTTAATTATATCATAATCTATTAATATTGAATTTAATTGCGACATTTATTTTAAAATTCATAAAAAAAAGAAAAAATAATATTTTATTAATATAAATGTCAAGTGATCCAAATAGCCCAGATTACGACCCAACATTAGATCCTAATTATACTAGTAGTTTCGCACCAACAAGTTATGCACCCAGTAGTACTTATGCACCTTTGTTTAGTCCTACTACATATGCACCAAGTAGTACATATCCTCCGAGTAGTACATATGCACCAAGTAGTACATATGCACCAAGTAGTACATATCCTCCGAGTAGTACATATCCTCCAAGTAGTACATATCCTCCGAGTAGTACATATCCTCCAAGTAGTACATATCCTCCAAGTAGTACATATCCTCCAACTGATATTCCAACATATGAACCAACATATGAACCAACATATGAACCAACATATGAACCAACATTCGAAGAACCAACATATGAACCAACATTCGAAGAACCAACATATGAACCAACATTCGAGCCTGATGCGCCTACATTTGCACCTGATGCGCCAATAATTGAAAAGCCTATAAAACAAGCAGGTGATCAAACATCAATGTCTGATCTTCTTGCAGCTAAAAATATAGTTACATATCTTCTTATGGTATCACTATTTTTTATTGTAGCCAGATTATTTGTTTTTATAAGCGATAAATATAACAAAAACATCAATCTCATTTTATTACTTGGTGCAGTAATATTTGGTGTAATTTTGTATGGTTTACTCTATGTTGTAAATACAAATATTGACAATTTCCATTTTGAACTTACTCCAATAAAGAAATGTCAAGGTGGTCCATATATGTATAGTTCCGATCCCGAAAGACAAAAACTATGTGCCCATTTTAGTCCCAAAGAATATTGCCAATATAATTGTGGAAGAGGATTTCATGGAGCACCCGTTCATTGGGAAAGAAGTTCCGAATCAGATAGTAATTGGAGTAATAGTGAAATGACTATCGATAATAGTTATGATTACCCCGAAGTTTTGTAAAATAAATTTTTAAATACTAAAATTTAAAAATTTATATAATAAATGAGTATACGAGTTGGAACTGATTGCAGCGGTATAGAAGCTCCTATTCAAGCTCTTAAACAATTAAAAATACCATTTAGGCACGTTTTTTCATCTGAAATTGACAAATATTGTATAGAAAGTATAAAAGCAAATTATAAACCAGGGATAATTTTTGGAGATAAAGAAAATGTTTTTCCCGAAGGAGATATAACTAAAAGACATATTAATGATGTACCGAATATAGATTTATATATTTGCGGATTTCCTTGTCAACCTTTTTCGAGTGCAGGTAAAAGAAAAGGCTTAAAAGATAAACGCGGAAATGTATTTTTTAGTTGCATTGATGTTATAGAAAGCAAACAACCTAAATATTTTATTCTTGAAAATGTTAAAGGGATATTAGGCAACGATGGTGGGAAAACTTGGAAAATAATACAAGAAGAGCTTTCACAATTAAAAAAATATGGTTATGTAATAAAATGGAAAATACTAAATACAAAAGATTATGGTATACCTCAAAATAGGGAACGATTGTTTATAGTAGGATGTAAAAATAGAGATTTTGAATGGCCAAAAAAAACAAAGATGAAACCACTTAAAAAATATATCGATAATAAAGATAAAAATAAATATAATACAACTCGAAAATACTTTTCAAAAATATTAAATACTATTCCACCTGGATCGATATTTATAGATAATAATTTTTTGAAATTAAATAAATTTATTGATTCGGATAAATGGTCGCCTTGTTTAAATACACAAAATGGTTTATGGAACGTGCCTTTAGGTAGATATGCAAATATAAAAGAAAGACTCGAACTTCAGGGTTTTCCTGCATCATTTAAACAAGTAGTTTCAGATACTCAGTTAAATAAACAGATTGGGAACAGTATGAGTGTTAACGTTTTAAAAGCAATATTTAAAGAAATTTTATAATTAATAATTAAAATTTAATTTAAAAGAATCTACTAAGCATGGATGAAGCCTATAATAACCTTCAAATATATCTAATATAGTACCAAAACCATTAGTTCCTGTATGTATAGTAGTAAGCTGTTTTATATGCTTGATTCCGTGCGAGTCGCATAATTCTCTCATTTCCGTAGTATCATAAACCTTGACAGGACATAGTTCTTTCATAAAATTAGCTATTTTTGAATCTTTATTTGCCCAAAGTGGGAACATTTTTAAAGTAAGACGATCAAACTCTTCATCTCCTACAATTTCTAAACTCTTTTGAACATCATCGTCCTCTTCGATAGTATGTGTAAACATTTTATATTTCTCCGCGTCGAATGCATGTAATATCTTCATACTATCATCACTGTCTCTTAGTATCTTTTTTTGTTTTCTACCATCTGGATTTTTGATTATTTTACCCCTGATAGTCCCAAACTTAATATATTTTTTATTTACAAAATTATCAAAAATATTTAAAGTATTGAGATGTTCATAAACATTCATATTTCCATGAGAAGATAAAGAAACTATACTATCTATCTGTGCGTTTTGTAGCACATAGGTTTGTATCACTTTCTCTTTCGCATTACTTCCCTTATTATAGTATATGGTAGGTCTTATGTCATCATGATGATTTCCCCATGCACGCGCCGCTGATTGTTTAAGATCTTCACAAGACATATTTTTCGGAACACGCAAAATAACATCGGTTGCGTGCCAGTGTTGTGGTTTATCAAAATGTGAACAATAAGACATACCCATAGATCCCATGTCATGTGTATTTATAACAATCACTTTATGTACACTAACCCCCTCCTCTGATAGATATTGTAAAATATCACCTACTGTGAGCTTAGTCTTACTCGAAAAGAAATGCTCACCGTTCTCTAATTTTATAGATGAATGACCAAATATGGTTATCCGATTACTCTTTTTATAATTCAAACATGCAATACCTATTCCCTCTCCTTGTTCAGTTATTGATGTAATTCCATCTATCTCCCTATTTATAATACTTTCCGAAAAATTGTTCTGTCTCTTAATCTCCCGTTCAACTCTATTTACAAATATAGATGGATGTTCATCAACCTTGTTATTACGAAAATCACATCTTTTAAAAAGTGGGTGTGTGTATCTTTCCATTATAATATGATCAACAGAAGACCGTATACCATAATTCTCTTCGTCTTCTTTTGATTCTTCATACTCAATCCATTTAGTTTTTGTTATACCTGTATATTTATTACTATTGTTCAACTTGATAAGATTGTCTGAATAAAAATCTTTATCATTGTTCAAAACAGTTTGAATTGTCGCACTCACTTCTAAACGCACAGTACATCTATTCTTCAACAGTATCATTTGATTATTTCTGCGGGTAATATCTTCTGGATCGTGATACAAATGCATATCTAATTCTTCGTCGAGATACCCTGGTTCAGTATAGGCTCCTAATTTGTGAACCTCGTCAATAATCAAATACGTTTTTGCTCTCTCAACTATATCAAATATATTATTCATACGTGCTAATTGAACGTGATGATAAGCACATATGATAACCTTTCTTTTTACACCTGTCATCGCTTCTACTAACGCCGTATCTTTTTTTAGATACTTATTTTCTGTATTGTAGTATAGATATCCATTAAATATCGCCAGATCTTCTTTTGAATATTTGTTTAAACTTTCTAAATGTTCACATAGCATATGTTGTATAAATATCAATCTTTTTATAAACTGTGTTACCTGTCCGTTATTTGCTACAATGACAATTGGTGTATACCCCCCTGCAATATATATTAGCATTGATGGTATGATAGCAAAAGTCTTTGCAGATTGCTCGTCAGCTGTCATTTTCTTATTTCTATTTTTATCTTCTATTCGCAAACCAGAAACAACTTCATCAAAACTAAAACCTTTTTGAAGAAAGACATTTCCATCTTGACATTTATTTGGTATTTCATGGTAAATGAAATAATTTCTAACATCTTTACTTAATTCTTTTTCATCCATCATAAATTTAAAATATTTAATTTTGAAAAAAATCAATTTTATAAATATAAATTTATAAAATTAATATTGCACATAAAGTCTAAATATGTACATTAATATTCCAGTTATAAAAGATCCTAAATATACTCTATACCAAAAAGTGTATTTTTTGAAAGAAAAATCAGGTTCAAATGCAATCATTAATAATGTAGACACTATAAAACCTACAAAACCTACAATGACACCATTTAAGAGAGCACCTAAAATTATTTTATCAATTTCCATTTTATTTTAAAATTTTTAAAAATTATTAATAATAAAAATGAAAATAGGGTATATTGTAATTTTTTTATCTGTTGTATTATTATTCATCGGTATAGTATTTTCTGTTAACGTCTGTGACAAAGACACTACAGCTAATGATAAACTATCAAGTTTATCAAAATATGCATATGGGTATTTAGGAGGAGGAGTATTATTTATTATTATTATTGCAATACTTAAGCATAAGGAATATATATCAGAATGGAAAACTG
>Ga0315900_10002598_pt1 | contig 27331 bp, 24 predicted proteins | sample LakEriMetagenome_FD_203521 | JGI IMG/M metagenome (GOLD analysis project Ga0315900, IMG submission 203521) | Freshwater fungal communities from buoy surface, Lake Erie, Ohio, United States - Buoy 12 MA114 | ecosystem: Environmental > Aquatic > Freshwater > Lake > Lake biofilm | place: USA: Lake...
GGCTTACACCTGTCGATTGAATTCACCGGCGGCGCAGTGATGGAAGTCAAATATGCGCAAGCCGTTGAGCCGGATAAAATTCGGACGACGCTTGACAGCGCAGGTATTACGGGCGCGGAAGTCATCAAGTTTGGCTCGGCACAAGATATTCTGGTGCGCCTGCCGCTACCGACTGCGGCAAATCAGACTCAGAACAACGCGATGGAGGCGCTGAAGGGGCGGGTGATGACGGCGCTCAATGCCGCCGACAAATCCGCAGAGTTGAAGCGGATGGAATTCGTCGGTTCGGCGGTCGGCAAGGAGTTGGCCTACGACGGCTCACTAGCGTTGCTGGCGGTTTGTATTGGTATCATGATTTATCTCGCCATCCGGTTTGAATGGCGCTTCGCCGTTGCCACCATCATCGCGAACTTGCACGACGTCATCATTATTCTCGGCTTCTTTGCCTTCTTTCAGTGGGAGTTTTCGCTACCCGTACTTGCAGCGGTGCTGGCGATACTTGGTTATTCGGTAAACGAGTCCGTGGTTGTATTTGATCGCGCAAGGGAAAACTTCCGCAAGATGCGCAAAGCGACGACACCCGAGATTTTCGACGCTGCTATCACCGGGACGATTTCAAGAACCATCATTACCCACGGTACAACGCAAATGATGGTGATTGCAATGCTGATTCTCGGCGGGCCTACGCTGCATTATTTCGCCTTGGCGCTAACCATCGGAATTTGTTTCGGCATTTATTCTTCCGTGTTGGTCGCGTGTCCGATTGCGAACTACCTTGGCGTGTCGCGTGAAGACTTTGTCAAGCCCGTAAAAAAAGACGGCGAGCCAGAAGTTATCTCTGCACAGCCTTAAGCCCCCGCTCGTAAGCGGAAGTTGCGAATGGATTGGCTGTACCACCTTGCTGGCATGGTTCTTCAGCTCGACAAACACCTAGCCCTTCTCGTTGCGCAGTACGGGTTATGGATCTACGCCGTTCTGTTCGCCGTCATTTTTTCGGAAACCGGGCTGGTGGTGGCACCATTCCTGCCGGGTGATTCGTTGTTGTTCATTGCGGGGTCAGTTGCGGCGTTGGGCGGCATGAATATTCATTTGCTAGTGGTGCTGCTGTTCATTGCCGCTACCTTGGGCAACCTGACCAATTACGAAATTGGCCGTTGGTTCGGCACGCGCGTTATTCGACGCCCGAAGGCGGCGTGGCTGCGGCCCTCGCAAATTGACAAAACGCACCTGTTCTTCGAGACGTGGGGCTCGGTGGCTGTTATCGTTGCGCGGTTTGTACCGTTTCTCCGTACCTATGTTCCGTTTGTTGCGGGTATTGGCGCGATGCACCGCCCGAAGTACATCGCCTACACGTTGGTCGGTGCCGCCCTATGGGTCGGATCACTCTGCTACACGGGATACTTGTTTGGCAACTTGCCTTGGGTGAAGGCCAACTTGGGGTTGCTGGTGATCGGGATCATCGCGCTGAGTTTGCTGCCGATTGCGGTTGGTATGCTGCGTACGCGGTTTGGCAGGCGCAAACCGAGTTAGCCCTTGGCGAGGTGTGACGGTGTGTTGCGCACATAACTGACCGCGGCAACAAAGAACACTACACACAATGCGACCTGAATCGTCGCGAGCGCTTGGGAAACGGCGCTGATATCTGCCCATGCACGCACCACGCCTTCGGTGAAATATAGCCAGATAAAAAGTGTTGACCACTGGTAGGTGTAGCGCCGTCTGGGCGACGGGCTAAGAATGCCGGGTAACGGAATCAGCAGCGGTAGTGCCTTGAGCACCATCCATGAGCCGCCAGGCCGAATTGGGGCAAGTAACCACTCCCACAACAAACAATTCGCGATAAGCATACAAAGTGCCGCGACTGCGGTCACATGCGCTCGGTGTGCAGTTGCCTGGTTCATCATGCAGCAAGCTTTGCGGCAATCGTCGCCAAGCGTCTTCCAGCCGCGACTGCCAGTTGTTTTTCAGCGTTCGATACGGGTAGTGCGCCGTCGCTACCACCGACGTGGCTGGCACCGTAAGGAGTGCCACCTTGTTGTGTCGTGGAGAGGTCTGCTTCGGTGAAGGGTAGTCCGACGATCACCATACCGTGATGAAGAAGTGGGATCATCATGCTCAGGAGAGTCGCCTCATTACCGCCGTGCATGGTAGAAGTCGATGTGAATACTGAAGCCGGCTTTCCCGCCAGCGCGCCGCTCATCCATTCTCCGCCGGTGCCATCGAGAAAATATTTTATCGGTGCCGCCATATTGCCAAAACGCGTTGGTGAGCCTAATGCCAGCCCAGCACATTCGCGCAGATCTGCATTACTGACATATGGCGGACCATTGTCAGGTACTGCGGGTCCGGTTGCCTCGGCGATGGTCGAGACCCTAGGTACAGTCCGCAATCGCGCAGTCATGCCCGAGACACTTTCAACGCCGCGCGCAATGTGGGTAGCAAGTTCGCGAACACTGCCGGTATGTGAGTAGTACAAGACTAGAATGTCTGCCATGTTGGGGTCGATCGATAATTTGAAAAAGTACTGCGGCTGGTATTGTCGCTTGGTATTGCCATTATAAGAATTCGTCGGGGTACAAACGTCGCTATGTTTAGGCCACTACTGTTTTTTCTACGACACAATCTCTCGAGATCATTCAGTTACCTACTTTTTGTCTCGAGACGGGCGGTTGAGGACAAGTGCCTGACGGTTGCGGGAAGTTTGACGTTCACCACCCTCTTGGCGATCGTGCCCCTGTTTACGGTGACTATTACGCTGACCGCAAAGTTGGCGTTTACGCGCGACCTTATTCTGCAACTGAAGACGTTTGTCCTGAAGAACTTCGTACCCGAAATGGCGAGTCGGATGGTTGGTACTTATATGGACCAATTTTCGAACAACGCCTCCCGTCTTACCGCGATTGGATTGTGTATCGTTATTGCGAGTGCAGTTGCGCTGTTGTTTACGATCGAAAATAGTTTTAATGGCATTTGGCGTACTCGTCGAAAACGATCTTGGGGTCAGCGGCTGCGGTGGGCGGTGGTGTTGCTCATGGTCGGCCCGTTACTGATTGCGACCAGCCTTTCCATCTCGATGTTCTTTGTCAAGTTGTCGCGTACCTTTGAGTCGGCGCTGCCTTGGCTGGACGATGGGCTGTTGCGTTCAATTCCGGTGATCACAACTTGCCTGGTTTTGTATCTCTCGTACCGGTGGATTCCCAACCGCCATGTGCCTGCTCGGCACGCTTTGTTGGGTGCCACCATCGCCGCAATTCTCTTTGAATTGATGAAGGCGCTGTTTGTCTTGTACATCACGAAGGTGCCAACATACAGCTTGGTTTATGGGGCCTTTGCGAGTATTCCCATCTTTCTCGTTTGGATGTTTCTTTGCTGGCTGGTGGTGTTGGTCGGTGCCGAAATTTCCGCCACGCTGTCTTACTTCCGGCATACAGACGCGCAACTTGCCCCGCTCGATCAAGAGACATCAATGGCAAGATTGTTCGCCGCGATAAGTGTTTCCGATGTGCCGTTAACCCTAGAACAGCTCAGAGCTGCCGCGCCAATGCCGCTTGACGTCGCGGAGGATGCCCTGCACCTGCTGCTCGAACGCATGATGGTCGAGGAGGTTGTTGCTCGACCGGTGCGCTATGCGCTACCACAGATGCCCAAAGCATAAGGCATAAGGCGGCGTGCCCAGCACACAGATTGTCAGAATGGCTGAAACGGAAACAGATCGAACCTTGCAGTCTGCTCGATGCACCCGTCCGCCGCAGGCTTGGCGCGATGGGTCATAGGCAAGACGTTGGCTAGGTGTGGTCGGACTCAATGGCCTGGGTGCGTGATAGAGATTCGACACACGCCCGGGCGCTCTTGGAGTTGACCTGCAAGGTTTTTGGCGGTGGCTGTGTCGTCCGGGGTACTGGTGAAGGATGCAGCCTAGGTATCGGCTGCGTCGGTAGATATCGGCGACTTCTCACTCAATTGGTGGGCGAATGTAGCGGTAAGTCTAGTAGAGGCTATCATCAGCATTTTTCGTGGAGGAATTCAGATGCATGCATCACGAAAGTCGATACTTTTTGCCGGATTGTTATCGATGGTGGTTGTGCTGGTGCCCGCGCGGTGCTTAGCTTTTGACCTTAAGGACACCGATGGTGGTGTGCAGCGGCTAAAAGACCTCAAAGGCACTTGGGTGGTGGTGAATTTTTGGGCGACTTGGTGCGCGCCGTGTGTAAAGGAAATCCCGGAGATCGCCGAATTCGCAAAGGAGCAAGGCAAGAAGACCCGTGTGATCGGTATCGCTCTCGATTGGGACGAAAGTGGCAAGAGGGACGCCGACGAAGCCAAGCTCAAACGCGCGGCAATAAAAATCGGACACGCCTATCCGCTGGTGCTGGGAGACGATAAGACTGAAAAGGTGTTCGGCAAGATCAAGGGGATGCCGACCACGATTGTCTATGGGCCAGACGGCAAAGTCGCCTACAACAAGACGGGCGTAGTCACCAAAGAACTGCTGACTCGCGTGGTAAATGGCGAGAAGGTGAAATAGGCAATGATGCTGCGTCGTGCTCAGTCGCCGGAATTGGGCCGCGGCGTTAGCCAAGTATCTAGGTTTTTCTAGCCACGCCCGCTGGCGCTTTTCTCAAATCTGATTCACTGGCCGGGCGGCGTTGCGGTCTTTGTTGGGTGACGCAACGTTTCGCTGTGCACCGCAAAGTTTCCGGAAACACGATCCGCAAAATAGTGCCGCAGGGTCGCTGCGATGGTGCGGAATGCCAACTCGTCCCAAGGGATCTCTTGCTCCGTAAAGAGCGCGACTTCGAGGCTCTCGGTGCCCGCCATAAAGTTGAGGTCGGCAAGTGTGGCACGGTAGAGCACATACACTTGGGATATATCGGGCAGTGAGTGCACTGTGTAGAGGCCGTCGATGCGGATTCGTGCACCCGCTTCTTCCAGTGTTTCACGCGTCGCGCCCTCCTCAAGGGTTTCTCTTTCTTCCATAAACCCGGCCGGCAGCGTCCACTTGCCATAGCGCGGTTCAATTGCGCGTTTGCACAGCAACACGCGCTCACCCCAAGTCGGCAGGGCACCCACAACAATCTTCGGATTGAAGTAGTGAATGTGGCCACAGGCGTCACACACATCACGAACATGGTCATCACCATCTGGTATGCGCTGGGTGATGCGATCGCTGCCACATTGGCTGCAAAAGCGTGGCGCGATGTGTGACATCAAGACCTATCCAAGGAGAACGCAACCGCCAAAAAACGGTCGAACAACGTGTCAACACAGAGTGATTGCAGAACGTTTCTCATAGAGGGGCATGGTAGCATACGGCACTTTTTACAGTCACATTGAAGCGGGAATTTACGATTGAAAGCACGTACGTTTTGGGCAGCAGTATCGTTTGTCGGAGCGCTGCTCGTCGCGCCGGCGTTTGCACAAGTGGCAATTGTTTTGAACTCCGGTGATGGCACTGTTAGCATCATCGACAAAGCGGAAAAGAAGGAAGTCAAACGCATCCCGGTCGGCAAAGAGCCGCACCACTTGATGGCCGCCCCGGATGACCAGTTTCTAATCGTTGCCAATGCGGTCTCGAATGACCTTGTCCTACTCGATCCGAAAACCGGCGAAATTCGTCGTCGGGTCGACAAAATTTCCGACCCGTACCAGATTGGCTTTTCGCCCGACAAGAAGTGGTTCGTGTCGGTGTCACTCCGGTTGAACCGCACAGACATCTACGATGGTGACTTCAAGTTAGTCAAACGTCTCGCCACACCCAAAGCGCCATCACACGTTGCCTTTACTTCTGACAGCAAACTCGCATTTATCACCTTGCAGGATTCCAACCAACTCGCGGCCATCGATCTCGCCACCCAGGCGGTTAAGTGGACGATGCCGGTGGGGCCGATGCCGGCAGGCGTGTGGGTGACCCCGGATGACAAGTTCGCTCTCGTCGGCATGACCGGCGCAGATTACGTGGAAGTTATCGATTGGCGGACACAGAAGACAGTCAAAAAAATCAAGACCGGCAGGGGCGCACACAACTTCATCGCGATGGGAGATGGGCGGCGTATTCTCGTGAGTAACCGTGTAGAGAACACTGTGAACATCATTGATCAGCAGACGCTCGAAGTGGTCGATACCATCAAGGTACCCGGTGGCCCGGACTGTATGGAACTCACCGCCGACGGCAAAGAACTCTGGGTGACCTCGCGTTGGGCGAAGAAGGTGACAATCATTGACATGGCGACCAAACAAATCGCGAAGCAAATTCCAGTCGGCAATTCGCCGCATGGCATTTACTTCATGGGCCATGCTGCGCGGAAGTAATCGTGTTTACTAGCAGGCTCCTTGCGGCGATTGCTTCGCCCTCCCGCTCAAAGCCGCTCTGCGTCGTCCGGGTCGGGCTTGCCCACATGGCATTTACTTCATGGGCCATGCTGCGCGGAAGTCATCGTGTTTACTAGCAGGCTCCTTGCGGCGATTGCTTCGCCCTCCCGCTCAAAGCCGCTCTGCGTCGTCCGGGTCGGGCTTGCCCACATGGCATTTACTTCATGGGCCATGCTGCGCGGAAGTCATCGTGTTTACTAGCAGGCTCCTTGCGGCGATTGCGCTGGCGTTCGCAGCCTCATGTGCAGGGGCATCAGTTCCAACGCTGCCTCAACCCGCTTGCAAAGCGACTGTCTATTTGACGATCGATACGGGTCACATGGGGCCAGCTGAGGCGATGGCGGCGATTTTGAAGAAACATAACGTAAAGGCAACCTTTTTTCTCGCTAACGAAAAAACGCAGCGAGGGGATACGTCACTTGACCCATCGTGGACGAGGTTTTGGAAAGCTCGCGTGGACGAAGGCCACGCGTTTGGTTCACACACGTGGCGGCACTGGTATTTCCGTGGCGATGTTGGCGCAGATATGGTCCGCTACATTCCGTGGGGCGGCAACACAGGTGAAGAATTGAACGCCGATCAGGTTTGTCGAGAGCTCCGCAAAAGTGACGACGCATTCAAATCAATGACGGGACGCGCAATGGATCCAATCTGGCGCGCACCTGGCGGCAAACTCACGCCCAATACAATCAAATTCGCGGAAGCTTGTGGTTACAAACACGTCGCATGGTCGCCTGCGGGTTTTTCCGGCGATGAACTGCCGAGCGAAAAATATCCAAGCGACATACTCATCAAGAATCAACTAAAAAACATTCGGGATGGTGACATCCTGTTGTGGCACCTGGGCATCTGGTCACGCAAAGACGCGCTGTATCCGAGGATGGACGAGCTGATCACCGGCCTGAAGGGGAAGGGGTTCTGTTTTGCGCGAATTACCGACATGACCGATAAGACTGAGTACCAGACAGCGAGGCGTTAGTGATTAACTGGATACAAGAGCTATTTGCGGAGCTACATCAGCACGTCTTTGAGTCCGGCGTGCTGCCGGTGCTCTACGCGCTTGAACTCGGCGGTGAGGCAGAGCGTGCGTTTAACGCCACCCAGTTCTTCCTTATCGGCGCAATCGAAATCACCTTCCTCGCGATTGTGCTTGGCGCGCTGGAGAAGTGGCGGCCGGTAGAAGAGCAGCCGCACACCGACTGGAAGAAAACCGACGCGCTGTACACGATGTTGCATCGCTTGGGTTTTGTGCCACTGCTGCTGTTCTTTTTGCTCATGCCGTTGGTTGACACACTGGATGGCGCGTTACGGATGCACGACATCATCCCGCCGAATTTGGAAGATTTGGTACCATGGCTGGCGGGTGCACCGCTTGTATCGTTCCTAATCTATTTGGTCGTACTCGACTTTGTCGCTTACTGGTTGCATCGATGGCAGCACCGATACAACTGGTGGTGGTCATTACATTCGTTGCATCATTCACAACGCGAGATGAGCTTTTGGTCTGACGATCGCAATCACCTGCTGGACGATCTACTGATCGACAGCGCCCACGTCATGGTGGCGTTGTTGATTGGTGTGCCACCAGGCCAGTTCATTACACTCGTGGTGGCATCGCGCATGATCGAAAGTCTTTCCCACGCCAACTTACGCGTCCATTTCGGTAACATCGGTGAGCGACTTCTGGTTAGCCCACGGTTTCATCGTGTACATCACGCGGTCGGCCTTGGCCACGAGGGGTCGACGCAGGGCTGCAATTTTGCGGTTCTGTTCCCGATTTGGGATGTGCTGTTTGGTACGGCTAATTTTGAACGCACCTTTCCGGCGACAGGTGTACGTGATCAAGCCGACGGACGCGACTATGGTGATACATTCTGGCGGCAGCAGTGGCTGGGGTTGCAGCGCCTGTTGGTCCGGCAGTAGGTGCCTGAAGTTAAATTCGCATCCATCTCTTTTGGCACAATCCTCGAACGCAAAGCTTTTGAATGTCCGATAGCCCACAATCCCCCCCCGCAGCAAATGCAGCAATAGCGAAATCGCCGGTAATACCACCTCCGCAGGTCGCCCCTGTGGCGACCATCGAGTCGCTGGATCACGAAGGCCGTGGCGTTGCTCACGTCGACGGCAAGGTTGTTTTTGTTGAGGGCGCGCTGCCGTTTGAGACAGTGTCATACCGTCCGGCACGCAAGAAGAAGCAATTTGAGACGGCGTCGCTAGTTGATATCAAGGTAGCCTCGCCGCAGCGGGTTTCGCCCGGCTGCAAGTTTTTCGAAATCTGCGGCGGTTGTGCTTTGCAACATGCGGATTTGCGCTTGCAAGTCGCATCCAAACAACGCGTACTGGAAGATAACCTGCGTCGCATCGGCAAGGTTACGCCGGGGCAGATTCTGCCGCCGATTTACGCGGCACCTTGGGAGTATCGCCACCGAGCGCGTATCTCCGCGCATTACGTCGCCAAGAAGGGCGGGGTTCTGGTAGGTTTCCGCGAGCGCAAATCCAGTTATGTCGCCGATATGCGCTCTTGCGAGGTACTAGCCGGCGGTGTCGGACGCCTGATTGCACCACTGCGTGAATTGATGTCGTCATTGGACGCAAAGGACCGGATGCCCCAGATTGAATTGGCTGTCGGTGAACGCGTCACGGCACTGGTAATTCGTAACCTTGAAGCGGTTTCTGCGGTCGATGAGGCGAGGCTCATGGCGTTCGCGGATCGCTATCGCGACTCACACCGGATTCAGTGGTGGTTGCAGCCGAAGGGCCCAGAAACCGCCTATGCTTTTTACCCCTCGGACGCGCCTGAGCTGACCTATCTGTTGCCCGAGTTTGACTTGGAAATCTTGTTCCGACCAACCGAATTCACTCAGGTTAATCACCGTGTGAACCGCCTGATGGTTGAGCGGGCGATCAATTTACTCGATCCACAGCCGGGTGAAACGGTAGCAGACCTTTTCTGTGGCCTGGGTAATTTCACGCTGCCCATCGCACGGCGCGGGGCAAAGGTTGTTGGCGTCGAGGGAAGTGCGTCTTTGACCGAGCGTGGGACTGAGAATGCACGGCGAAACGGTCTTGCCGCTAACACTTCTTTTTTCGCGGCAGATTTGTATACCGATCAGGAGAGCGCCATGCGGCGCGTGCCTGCCGTCACCAAGATGTTGATCGATCCACCACGTGATGGGGCGATGGAGGTTTGCAAGTTGTTGACCGTGGAGGCAAGACCCGAGTTAAGGCGCTTGGTTTACGTCTCGTGCAGTCCCTCGACGTTGGCGCGTGATGCGGACGTACTGGTAAACGTGAATGGATTTCGTTTAACGGCGGCGGGTGTTGTCAACATGTTTCCGCACACTGCGCACGTCGAGTCGATTGCGGTGTTTGAGCGTTGATGGTCGTTTGGAATTTTCAGCAGAAAAAAAACGGCCATCCTAGGATCGAGCCGTTCAAATAAAGTGTTGAAGTACAATGGCCTCCATCAATGGGGGCCATTTTTTTGGCAAAGATCAGGCCGCATCCACGAGTTCCAGCCGAGCATGAGGGGTTGCAGGTCAATCACTGCAAGAATCCCCATTGCGCAAACTTTGGCGTCCCGGCGCCGGAATCCAGGGGCCGAAAGGGCCTGAAACCCGATTTAATCGGTGCCTACACGGTCGCAGGTAACAGCGAGAACGGGCGGTTTCTCACTTGTGGCCTGTGTGGACGCACGGCGGTGCTTTACAGCAACGTCGGTATCGCGGACGAAATCAAACGATTTGACATCCGCGCGGAACGCGCGGCGAGCACGGGATGCCCGAATGAGAGCTGTGATGCCTTTGGCTCCACCGTCGTCTCGACTCCCGATGCCTACTACCGTCATGGACACACCGCCGCAGGAGCCGACCGATTCCGATGCCGAACCTGCGGCAGCACCTTCTCCGCCGCGGCACCGGTACGACGTCAACGACGACCCGAACTGTCGATTCAGGTCCTCAAATTGCTGGTGAACAAGGTCCCGATGCGCAGGATCTGCGAAGTGCTCGATCTCAATCCCGCAACGCTCTACAACAAGATAGGATTCCTCGCCGAAGTCGCCAGTGAACAAAGCGCTCGGTTTGAAGCTCGGCTCAGCGACCCGGCGCACGCCCCGTCCCGGGCGTACGTGAGCGCCGACCGCCAAGATCATGTTCTGAACTGGGGCACCCAACTCGACCGGCGCAACATTTGGCTAGGCGCGCTCGCGGCCGTTGAGAACAAGACGGGCTACGTCCTTGGTATGCAGCTCAACTTTGATTCATCGCTAAACGCCGAAGACGTCGAGGCAGACGCAATTGCGTGCGGTGATTATGATTTGCCCTTGCCGTATCGCCGCTACGCGAGACTCTGGTTACGGCGTGAATACAAAGAGACAACAGGCGCGCTCAAACCGGTAGAAGGATTCGATATGGGCGTACAGCTTAAGTTACCTCACTCGGGCCTACAGGTCCATCTGCAGTACACGCAACAAGCGCTGATGTTCCACGTCCAGCGGCTACTTCAACATGTCGACAAGGTAAGGCTCTTCGTGGATCGAGATCCCGGCTTTGCGAGCGCTTGCATGTCTCCGTTCAAGGCGCAAATCCGAGCGCGACGCGCCGAGGTCTTCGCCATCGGCGGGCCAAAGTCCATGACCATGGCACAGAAGAAGGTCGTCATCGCGCAATACAACCGTGAGTTCGAACGTTTTGTTGGCGCTACTTACGATGCCGCCAGCAAGAATCTTCGACACCTCTATGTCCGCCAACACCTTGAAGCATGGCTTGCACAGCGCAAGTCAGGCGACCCGTTTCGGTATCCGCTTGCTGACATGGCCGAGCCTGGCAAAGACGTTTGGCACTTGACGGACTTCGGCGAGATGGATCTGGACCATCTGGCAAATCTTTACATGCGCGTCTCGTTGCGAGGCGTAGACCGGTTTTTCATGCAAGTCAGGCGCCGCCTCTCGATACTGGAGCGCCCCATCTCCACCGGCAACAGCAACTATCGTCGGTGGAACGGCTATGCCGCCTACAGTCCGTTGGTGGCCGAACGGGTGCTGCGCATTTTTCGCAGCTATTACAACTTGGCGTTGGTCGGCGAGGACCGAAAGACTCCTGCGATGCGGCTTGGCCTGACCGATCAGCCGGTGCCCTTAGCGGATTTGGCGACTTTTCCTCGCGTCCCGAGACCATAGCGCTCGATCGCACGCTTATCGGCGAGCTCAATCAATCGCCGCGGATCATCGGCCAGATCGAGCCGGTAAAGATAAATGAAGTACTGTGCGAGACACTGGCGCAGTCTCACCTGCCAAATCCACTGGCGGCCGACTTGCTTCATGCCGAATTCCTGCGCCACCACCTCGGCCTGGCTTGGCGTGAACGCGCGATTGGGCCGGGCATCAAGGGAGACGAACGTGTTCCATTCGACATCTTGATCGACCTCAACAGGAGCCGACATTTCAATCGGCTTCGCACGAATGAAGCGCTGCAATACGAGGTCGATGAACTTCGCTTCGCTTTCGTCGAAGACGCGCGCGTGCCAGCGTGTGCCGCCAAAGACTAAGGCATGCGGCCAGATGCGGCGCTCCCGCGGTTTGCCATTGCGCAGTGACTGATACGTGACCGCGAGTCCGGTCCGCGATGAGATGGCGCGCGTGATTGTGTTCAGTACGGCCGATTCCAGCTTCCCCTTGGGCTGAGGAACCGCATCAGCAGCCACCATGCCAGCCATCGCCGGCACGGTGGCTGACTTATCGCCATCGGTGAAGGTCCGGAGCAGTGCCAAGTATTCCTCCGCCGACCCCTTGCCAATACGCGGTTTGAAGGTCGGCAGCGGGCGGTATACCCGCGAGCGCTCGTCGTATTTAATGTTGCCCGGGAATGTGTCCTTGTAAAGACGAAAGTCCTTGGTCACATGGTTGCCGCTGACGTTGAACACGCGCGACACGCGCGGCCGGTCCACCGCACCTTCCCAATAGGCAACGGACTCTATGAAGGTGAGTCGCTGGCGTTGCGAGAAACCCAAATTGTCGAGCGTTCGAATCAAACGATTGTCCTAATCATTTCGCGTATGGTAATGGTTTTGCGTAGTGTAATCATTTTGCGCGCCATACGCAATGTGATTGACTCGCATTTCCAAAGATGATATCTTATCGGCGCAATGGCTACCACCACATCTTCTTCGTCAACGACCGACCGTTGGCTGCAAAGCCTAGGCTACGACGGCTCGGTGGGTGTATTACATCGGCGCGAAGATGACGTCCCCGCCGACCATCCGTATGCACGCGAACTTGCGCTCATGCTCAAACGCGGCGGAGACATCGGCTCATCTGCCGTCTTCGAAGTGGATCATGTACCAGCTGTCTGCTTCATCGATGCGGGTGACAGAGGCGCTGTGAGCGCGGCATTGATCAACGAAGTGCGACGCAAGATCTGGAACCAGAATCTCGTTGCCATCATCTTGGTCATCGAAGGCGATGAGGCTCACGCGTACGCAGCCCCTCGCCAAATCGCCGACACGGTTCCGCTTCACTTGAACGAGGCGTCAGTAACCGGCCCGTTCTCGGCGGCCGACATTGCCACTGGCGACATCTATACGCGTCTGCCACGCTGGTTCGAGCGTAAGCACTGTGTGGACCGCGTGCTGCTCGATAACCTCGGGGTTGCCGTCGACAAGCTCTGTGAGGAGGGACTCACCAAAGACCAAGCGCAACTCGTTCTCGGTAAGTGCATCTTCGTCTCCTATCTTGAAGACCGAGAGATCGTCGCGGACGAGTACCGGGCGAAGAATCATTTATTGAAGCTCGCCGCGTTGCTAAAGGATGCCGACGCTAAGGGGCTTGACCGGCTTTTCCGGCAACTCAAGTCGGACTTGAACGGCGATATGCTCGAAATCGAAGGCGGCGCCAACGTAGACTGGCGTAACCTCAATGTCAGCGCCTTCGACCTACTTGCAAGGTTTCTGACGCAAACAGACCTTATCTCCGGTCAGCAGTCATTTTGGCCGTACGATTTCAAGTACATCCCGGTCGAACTTGTCTCGGGTATCTACGAGACGTTCCTGGGTGAACATCAGGTCGCCAACGGCGCCGTCTATACGCCGCGACATCTCGCTTCACTGGCCGTTGAAGAGGCCTTCCGTGATATCAAAGCGCCGTGGAAAGAAGTCGTACTCGACGGTGCCTGTGGCTCGGGGATCCTGTTGACGACCGCCTACCGCCGCATGTTGGGGGCGGCGCGCGCCGCGCAGTTGAAACCGCTGACCTACGAGCAACGACAGCAAATTCTTTTGGATGGTATTCGCGGTGGCGACATCTCGCTCGCCGCGTGCAAGGTGACCGCGTTCAGCCTCTACCTAGCCTTACTAGAAGATTTAGCGCCCAGCGACATTGCCAAGTTGCAGGCAGACCATCAAGTCAAGTTGCCGAAGCTACTCGACAAGATCATCAGCACTGGCGCGAAGGGGGATTTTTTTGCGGCCAACCATCCGGCTGCCAGCACAGCGTCCGCGTCGATCGTGATCTCGAACCCGCCTTGGAACGAGCCGGAGGACACGGAGGAATTGCTGCCCTACGAAGTATGGTGGAAAGAGCGATTCGGCACCGTGCTGCCGCGGCGGCAGATCGCGCTCGCCTTCGCAAGGCGTGCCACTGATGCGTTGAAGGCCGGCGGGCGCCTCTGCCTCATCATGCCGGTCAGTACGCTCGGCGCCGCCAACGCGGGCAGCTATCTAAGGAGCTGGTTTGAAGAACTGCAGCCCGAGCGAATTTTCAATCTTGCCGACCTGCGCTTCGTCCTGTTCGATACCGCGGCCATCCATCCGACCGCGCTGGTGACCGGCGTCAGGCGCGCTACGGCCGATTGCGGCCGCATCCCGGCGCGCGAAGCGTTCGACTACCTGGTGCCCAAGGCTGATATCGCACTCGCGTTCGGGCGCCTGACCGTCCATAGCAGCGACCGGAAACGCCTTTTCGTGCACGCCGCCTGTCAGGATGCGGAAGTGCTGCGCACCTACTTTTGGGGCAACGAGCTCGATGAAGCGCTTATCGCCCGGCTTAGGCTGTCCGGCACAATCCACGACCACACGCGTGGCGACAACGCGCGTTTCGTGGCTTGTAAGGGATTTCACCTCACCGACAACGCCAAGGCGTCCGTAAGTCCCGGTCCATTGAAGTCATATCGGTTCATGTCGACCGCGAGGGGCGCGAGTCGCTACCCGAAAGACCGGTTCTTTATCGGCGACCACGACCTCGTGGACTTTCCGCGAGACATCACCCACGTTGCGGACCACGGCTCCAAAGATGGACAAGCGTTCGATGGAGTACGCGTGCTTTTCCCTGACGGGGCAGATAGCCGCACGCTGGAAGTGCGCGCCTGTTTCACGCAGCAACCCCTTTGCTTCACGCAAACGGTGGGCGCGATTATCGACCGGGAGGGTGACGCCCAGCTCATGAAGTTTCTGACCGTCTACCTGCGTTCTCGTCTCGCGCGATATCTGCTTTTCTACACGACGTTCTCACTCGCGATGGAACGCCCCCATGTGAAGATGAAGGAGATCGCCAATCTCCCTTTCCCACTGCCGGATGAGCACATCAATCCCAAGCATGCGATCAACATCATCGAAGAAGTGTCCGAGCTGCTAAAGCCTTTCCGGCAGGTGCGCGACGTATTGGGCGATGCCGATTGGGTAAAGGTGCGTGGTCGGCTGGAAGAGCTTGTCTTCGACTATTTCGGTGTCTCTGCCACCGAGCGGCGTGTCGTCAATGAAACCTGCGACTATTTCATTCCTAGTCGCCAGCCAACCAGTTTCGCGGTGCTGCGTCGGCCGCTGGCGGGCGGACCGACGGTTGACGACACCTCAAACTACGTTCGCATCTTGAAGAAAGAGCTCGAGTCGTGGCGGGACCGCTTCGACGGGGAAGGTCGCTTTCAAGTCGCGGTTACGCGCGGCGGCCAAGGCATGGCGACGGCACCCGCGGTCGTACGCCTTCGGATAGCAGAGCACAGCCCCATGGACGCAGATGCCAAGTTTGACGGCATGAGTGTGTTGCTCGACGCACTCAAGGGTGAAGATATCTACCCAAACGTTCATAACGACGCTTACAGCCTGGCGTCGGATTTTCTGGTCCACCGCGACGGCGATCTTTACCTCGTAAAGCCCATGATCAAGCGCCTGTGGCTTGCCGGCGCGGCGGCCCACGACGCGTTTCGCGTCGTGCAGGCCGTTCGAGGCACAAGTCAAGTTCAGTAGACTGAATGGTGACCCGCGCGCGACACTTTTCGTTGCTGTCCGACCCAAAGTGGCAACAGGCGCTGGGGCGGAAGGACACCGTCGATAAGGTCCTCGAGTTCGTGGTCGGCCATTGGGCCACGCTACAAAAGAACCCGCCTGCCGACATGGCGTTCACGAATCCGGAACCCAAGATCACAAAGTTCTTCGGGCTCTCGCTTCGTAAGCACGCACTTTCGCATGGCATCACCGGGATCTTCATCGTCGAACACAACGTCGCTGAGATCGACGAGATCAAGCAGGAGCTGGCCTCGCGCGGACGAACCGACATCACCTACTTCAGCAACGCGCTTGCGCCCGCGTTGGAATTCGTTTTTGAATGCAAGAAGCTCGTTCCGCCGCCCGTCGGCAAATCGTCCCGGCGCCAGTATGCGGAACACGGCGTGCTGCGCTTTGTGAATGGCATCTATGCGCGCGATGGTGACATTGGTTTCATGATCGGACTCGTTGACGAGGCCACCAACATCGGTCCAACATCAAAAGCGTTGACGCGAATGATGCAGGGCGGCGATATGGCTTCCCTTCTGAGGCTGATTACCGACGAGAACGGCGAGGTGGTGTCTGAACCATCAACCCGATTTGCCGCCTGCCAGTTCGAAACGCAGCACGCGCGCGACCATATAGAGGGTTGTCCAGACGTGGTGCTCGGGCACTTCACATTTGCGCACCGACGTTAACGCGAGTTCCGGCGAGGTTGGCCGCCGCTGATGGCGAACGCTATCGGTGAGTACCAGAGATATGTGGCTTAGACATCCTCTGTTTGTTGGACGTTGGGGGCGAGTTGCTGCTGGCGATTTTCACCAAGATTCCGCAGTCCTTCGCCCGCTGAACCGAGCGGCACTGTCTTCTCAGTGATCGCAATTCCTTTTCCAACTTGGTCAATGCGGCGATACGAGCGGTGACATGGCCGATGTGCTCATCTAGCAAAACGTTTACCTCACCACAATTCGCTTCAGGCGCATCACGAAACTGTAGCAACACGCGAATCTCATCCAATGTCATATCCAGCGAGCGGCAGCGGCGCACGAATCGTAAACGCTCAACGTGCTGATCACCGTAATGACGATAGTTGCTGTCGGTACGCCGCGGCTTTGGCAGAATGCCGATCTTTTCGTAGTAGCGGATGGTGTCTATCTCTGAATCCGTTGCCTTGGCCAATTCGCCGATGCGCATGTTTCTCTCTCCTCGTTATGCCGCGTTTAGCGGCTGGAACGCGATGATCGTCGCGCCGGTCAACATGACCGCCACGCCTGCGAGGTCCCATCGACTAGGCGACACCCCATCCACAAACCAAAGCCAGCCAACCGCGACGGCGACATATACGCCGCCATATGCCGCATAGACACGCCCCGCAGCGGCCGGATGCAGCGTCAGCAACCAAACAAAAATTGCTAAAGAAAACGAAGCGGGCAGCAACAGCCAAACGCTCTTGTCATGCTTTAGCCAAAGATACGGCAAGTAGCAGCCGACGATCTCGGCAATCGCAGTCGCGGTAAACAGCAACAAAATTTTGAAGTAATCCACGATGAGGTCCATATTGGCGAGTTGGATTCTCGACAGCAACGGCGGAGTCAATTATTGCTTGGGAATGACTTCAAGTTCCGGTGCGGGCGCTTTCAACTCGCGACGAGATTGGCCAAGCTTGGCAACTTCATGCCAATCGACGCGTCCCTTTTCGCAGATTTGAGATACCTTGATCGGATATTTGCCGACCTCAGTGGGAACACGAGCGAATACCGTGAATTCCTCATAAAAATCATCCGGCAAGCTACCGCCCGACCATGTGGCGCTGCGGATGGCTTCCGTGATTTGCATGCCATGCGTGTCAACTGGCTTGTCCAATTTTTCGCGTTTGACGTCTAGCTTCCAGCCAGCCTTGGGGGCTGGCCGTGGCATGTACACGCCTCTGGGCAGTTCAACGGAAATACTCGTCGTGTTGGCACCGTTGCAGCCTTCCGCGACGCGCAACACCAGCTTGTTCCACGTGCCCGCCTCAAAACTACTGCGTTCAAGCGTAATGTGAGCGTGCGCCACAGTTCCGGACAACAGCGATACCGCGGGGATCAACAGTTGTGAGATAGCTTTCTTCATCATTTATCCTCGTCGTTAGAAATCATATCGTTACAAATTTAGCTTGACCCTAGTGTGGCTCCAGAGTTCTAAATGCAGCATATTCACTTTTGCCGAGAAATTCAATGAGCGCCCATGACCATGATTCAGCTTGCTGTGCACCACCGACCAATGCGTCGTTAGGTGAGTCAGCGTCGCTGCCAATCGGCGCAAAAGAGCTACGCCTTAAGATACAGAACATGGATTGCCCGACCGAAGAGGCCCTTGTTCGCAAAGCCATTGGCGGTCTTCCGGGTGTCGTGGCACTGGAATTTGACCTCATCAACCGCATCCTCACCGTCGGCCACACGTTGACCAACGCCGGTTCAATTGACACCGCACTCAGGAGCATCGGTATGGCCGGTGTTCCGCTGGCCGCCGGAAAACCAGGCGCAACGACTGTCGCAGCCGACGAACATCAGGCCGCAAGCATTTCAAAGCGACAGTGGATATTGATGACGGTGGCCGGTATCGCGGCCATTAGCGCCGAGGTTGTCGCCTACACAACGGGTAACGAAACTTCGATTGCGGTGGCCCTGCTGGCGCTGATTGCGATTTTTACCGGTGGCGTGGAAACGTTGAAGAAAGGGTGGATCGCGCTCAAGACGTTTACGCTTAATATAAATTTGCTGATGTCGGTGGCGGTGATTGGCGCGGTGGCAATTGGCCAGTGGCCGGAAGCGGCGGTGGTGATTTGGCTCTTTGGCATAGCCGAGATGATCGAAGTCCTGAGTCTTGATCGCGCTCGCAATGCGATTCGCGCATTGATGGCGAATGCGCCTGAAACCGCCTTCGTGCAGCAGGCGGATGGCGCATGGTCCGAGGTTCCTGCGGATCAGGTCGCGGTTGGTCTGATCGTCCGCGTGCGGCCCGGCGAGCGTATCGCGCTTGATGGCATCGTGGTTTCTGGGCAGTCAGGCGTCAATCAAGCGCCGATCACCGGGGAAAGTATCCCTGTGGAAAAAACCGTCGGTGCCACCCTATTCGCCGGGTCGCTGAACGAACGCGGCGTGCTCGAATTTCGCGTAACCGCCGCCACAGGCGAGACGACTCTGGATCGCATCGCCAAATCGATTCAAGCCGCGCAAGGACAGCGTGCGCCGACACAGCGATTTGTCGATAAGTTTGCCCGCGTCTATACGCCTGTGGTGTTCGTGCTGGCGGTGCTGGTGGCAATTGTTCCTCCGCTGGCTTTCGGCATGCCGTGGTACGACTGGATTTACAAAGCACTGGTGTTGCTGGTGATTGCTTGTCCTTGTGCCCTGGTGATTTCCACACCCGTGACCATCGTGAGCGGTCTAACGGCTGCGGCACGTCGCGGCATCCTGATCAAAGGCGGCACCTATCTTGAGCAAGGCCGCGAGCTGAAAACAGTGGCGCTGGACAAGACTGGCACCATCACTCACGGCAAACCGGTACTGACCGATGTGGTTGCCTTGGCCAGCATGAGCAAAGAAGAATCGCTGCGGATCGCCGCCAGCCTAGATACGTTGTCCGACCACCCGGTTGCAACCGCCATCGTCGGCGGTTACAAGGGCAGCGTTGCCGCCGTAGAAAAGTTTGAAGCGCTGCACGGGCGAGGCGTGAAGGGCACGCTGGAAGGCGTGACTTACTTTGTGGGCAACCATCGTTTGATGGAAGAGCTGAAAGTGTGCTCGTCGCAGTTGGAAGAGGCGCTCGATCGACTGGAGATTGAAGCCAAGACTGCTATCGTTTTATCCACAGACAAGGAAACGCTGGCGATTTTTGCCGTCGCCGACACGATTCGCGACACCGGCAAAGTCGCAATCGCGGAATTGAAATCGCTGGGCATTGAAGCCATCATGCTAACGGGTGATAACGACAAGACGGCGAAAGCGGTCGCCGCGCAAGTTGGCATAGCAGATGCACGCGGCAACATGATGCCCGACGACAAACTGGCCGCGATTGAAACTTTTCTTGAACGTGGACTGGTCGGCATGGTGGGTGATGGCGTTAACGATGCCCCCGCCTTGGCGCGTTCCAGCATCGGCTTTGCGATGGGCGCAGCCGGTACCGATACCGCGATTGAAACCGCCGACGTGGCGCTGATGCAGGACGATCTTCGCAAACTGCCCGAGTTCATTCGTCTGTCGAAAAAAACATCACAGGTGCTTTGGCAGAATATTGTTTTTGCACTGGGCATCAAGGCGGTTTTCTTTGCTTTGACGCTGACGGGTCAGGGCACACTGTGGATGGCCGTTTTCGCCGATGCCGGGGCAAGTCTGATCGTGGTGGCCAATGGTTTGCGCTTGTTGCAGGGTGCCACCCGTGCGTAGCGCGCACAACGTATATCGCTTTCTGCCAATGCACGATCAACATTGCTCGGGGCGGGAACTCAACGCTTGGTGCGGTAGTCAGAGCGATACTGCTCTGAAAACCACACCGGTACTTGAGTTTGATCTTTGCCTTGCGGCTCGATGTATCCATATGGCACAATCGCCCTCGTCATGAAACGCCTCTTCGCCATTTTGCTAATGTTGATCGTGCCGCTGCAGTTTTCGTTCGCGGCGGCGTCGGTCTATTGCGAAGATGAAGTTACCGTGAACGCCGAGCACTTTGGCCATCACGATCACGAACAGGCGCAGAAGCCCGCTAAATCGGATGGCAGCCAAAAACCTGCTGGCCACGCCGAATGCGGTATTTGCCATCTCGGCTGCGCAAAATTGCTCAACGAATCGTTGACCTTGGGCATGCGCGAATCCGAGCTGCCCGCTGATGTACCGCTGTTGCTGTCCTCCGCGCAACACCAACCTTCCCCGCTACACCGCCCGCCGATCGTCTCGCTCGCCTGACCCGGCGGGCTGTCGTCTTCAATTCTAATGATGCCCTAGTTCCGGCACCACACGGTGCCCGCCGGATTCTTCCATTGTGTTTCGGAGAGTTCGATGCGATTCAACTTTTGTGCGCCAGCGTCATTTGCGCCACCCACTGTTATGGCTGCGGTGTTGTTGCTGTTCGGCAGCAGCCTCAGCACCAACATACACGCCGCACCCACACTTAAAGATGCGATCGAAAGTGCTTGGGCTCGTCACCCGGTATCACAAGCGCGCGCCGCGCGTCTGGATGAAAGTGCGGCAAAGCGCGACATTGCCGCCTCTTGGCTGGCTGATGCTCCGCGTCTTTCCGTGAGCCAGAAAACAGACCGCTGGAATCAAAATGCTGGCGCGCGCGAATGGGAGGCCGAGATTGGCTTCCCGTTGCAAATGCCCGGTGTGCGTACGGCGCGTGGTGTGGTTGCCGAAAACGAGGCCGCGCGATATGAGGCGCATGCTGCAGCCGAGAAGTGGCGGCTCGCCGGCGACGTGCGCGAAGCCTATTGGCAGGCGCGAGTCGGTGCCAGTGATTTGGTACTCGCCGCACGCAAAGTCACCGACGCCCGCGTGCTGAGTGCGGACGTCGAGCGGCGATTCAAAGCGGGCGATGCGGCTCGAACCGACTGGAATCAGGCCCTCGCCGCGTTAAAGCTAGCCGAGTCGGCAGAGGCGGATGCTCGCGCAAAAGCCTTTCGATCCGAGCGCGCGTTTCTGAGCCTGACGGCACTCACACAATTACCATCCGGTGACGAATCGCGGTCAACTGTGCCGCTATCGCTAGACCAGCATCCACAACTGCGCGAACTGATGAGCGATGCTGATGCCGCTCGTGCACGCCAGCAGGAGGCCAATGCCACGCGTCACGATCCGCCGGAGCTTTCGGTTGGCACCGTTCGCGATCGTAGTGCGTTTGGCGAATCGTCCGCCGGCAGTGTGGTGTTGCGGTTGACGGTGCCATTACCATCCGGCTCGCGCAGTCGTTCGCGTCAAGCCACCGCCGGTGCGGAACGCATCGAGGCCGAAACGCGCATTCCACAAGCGCGGTTACGTGTCGAAGCCGACATCGCTTCCGCCGCCGAGGAAGTTTCGCAGGCAACACGACAGGTCGAGTTCGCAGAGTCGCGCTTGAACCTCACCCGCGAAACGCATGCGTTGCTCGATAAGGCCTACCGGCTGGGCGAGCTGGACTTGCCGGCCCGTCTGCGGGCAGAGGCGGACCGCTTCGACGCCGAACTTTCCCACGCCCGCGCAAAGCTGGAGCGTGCGCGCAGCATCTCCCGACTCAATCAAGCCTCAGGACAACTCCCATGAATTCGTCTTTAAACTTGCGTGCCACGGCGTTGCTGCTGGCTGCCCTACTTATTGCCGGTACTGCTTCTGCCGGCCCCGGTCATGACCACGGCGATATTGCACCGGCCGCCGCCGGAAAGGCCTCGCCGCGCTTCGACACGCATTCTGACCTCTTCGAAGTCGTTGGGGTTTTACGTGGGGGCGAACTATCCATCACCATCGATCGGTATGCCACCAACACGCCGGTGCTGGATGCCAAACTCGAATTTGAAAGCGGCAGCGTCAAAGCGACCGCGCAGTTTCATGCCGAGCATGGCGACTACAGCGTTCCAGCGAAAACGTTTGAAAAGCCCGGCAGCTATCCGATCACACTGACGATCACCGTCGGTGAGGAGCTGGATATTCTCGCCGGCAATCTGGTCGTGCCTGATCCAGAGGCCGGGCACGACCACACGACTACCGCAATGTCGTGGAAAAGCGCTGCAGCCATTGCCGCTTTGGTGCTTGCGCTCGTCATCGTCGGCATATTCTTAATCCGCCGTCGCTCAGGAAGGATCAGTCATGTTTAAGCATATCCATGTGTTGTCCGTGTTGCTGCTCGCTGTCGCAACAAGCGCCATGGCCGGCCCGGGTCACGATCACGGTGATGCCGCACCAGTATCGGCAAATTCCGATGCGCCCAAACGCCAGCCAGATGGTAGCGTGTTCCTGCCAAAGCCCGCACAGCGACAGTTGCAGGTGCGCACCGCCGTCGTTGTACAAGCCGAACACCCGCAGACGGTCGAGTTAACGGGCCGCGTGATTGCCGACCCGAATGCGGGCGGCAAGGTGCAACCAACGCAGGCTGGTCGCATTGAGCCGGGCCCGCGTGGTTTGCCCTCGCTGGGGCAGTCGGTGAGAAAGGGCGAGGTGCTGGCCTACGTGCGTGCATCCGAAAGCGCGACGCCCGAATTGAAAGTGAATCTGGAACTCGCGCGCAAAAAGTTGGCGCGGCTGGAGCAGCTGGAAGGCACGGTACCGCAGCGCGAAATTGAGGTTGCGCGCATCGAGGTGCAGAGCCTTACCGAACGGCTTTCGCCTGGCGGTGGTGCGTATGTCGCGCGCGAGGCGGTGCTGGCACCGGTGTCCGGTGTGATCGCCGCAACACATGCGACCGCCGGCCAAGTCGTGGATGCGCGCGAGCTGATTTTTGAGGTGATCGATCCGTCGCGATTACAAATCGAAGCACAGGCCTACGACGCGACGTTGCCGGGCAATATCGCCGGTGCTACGTTGAATCCGTCGGCGGACATTCGGGTCGCACTACAGTTGGTTGGCGCCGGCAGGATGCTCAAGGAGGGCGCGATTCCCGTGGTGTTCCGCGTAAAACCGGATGCAAAAACGCCAGTGGCACTCGCTGCTGGGCAAACGGTGAAAGTGTTTGCGGAGACGCGCAGCAAGGTCAAGAGCCACGCGGTACCAGCCAGCTCGGTGGTGAAAAATCCGGCCAATCAAGACATCGTTTGGGTACACACGGCGGCGGAACGATTCTCGCCGCAAACCATTCGCTGGGCGGCGCTGGATGGAGTGAGCGTCGCGGTACTTGACGGATTAAAAGATGGCGCACGCGTGGTGACGCAGGGTGCGGCACTGATTAATCAAGTCCGCTAACGGTATCGCTATGTTTAATTTTCTGGTTCAGGCGAGTCTCCGAAATCGCCTTATCGTGATTGTCTTGTCGGTGGTGATGATGGTGTACGGCGCCTTCACGCTCACGCGCATGCCTGTGGATGTGTTTCCCGACCTTAATCAACCCACCGTCACCATCATGATCGAAGCGGGCGGGATGGCGCCGGAGGAGGTCGAGCAGCTCATCACCTATCCGATTGAAACCAATATGAATGGCATGCCCGGCGTGACCAGCGTGCGTTCGATCTCCAGCGTCGGCCTGTCGTTTGTCTATGTCACGTTCGACTGGGGCATCGACATTTACCGGGCGCGGCAAATGGTCGGCGAGCGTCTCGCGCTGGTGCGCGAACAATTGCCGCCCGGGGTCGACCACGCGGCGATGGGGCCGATCACCTCGATCATGGGGGAGATCATGTTGATGGCGCTGCCGATTGATACCGCCAAAGTCACGCCGATGCAGGTGCGCGAATATGCGGATTACGTCTTGCGTCCGCGGCTGCTGACCATCCCTGGTATCGCGCAAGTGATCCCGATTGGCGGCGAAGTACGCCAGTTCCAAGTGCAGCCCGACACGGCGCGGATGGCGCAGCTCGGCATCACGCTCGAGCAGATCGAGCAGTCGCTACGCGGGTTTTCTGCCAACACCAGCGGCGGATTTCTCGAACTCAATTCGCGCGAGTACCTGATTCGCAACATCGGTCGCACCTCACGATTGGAAGACCTGCAGAAGCTGCCGATCGATTCACGCAAAGGCCAATCAATACTTTTAAAGCAGGTGGCAGAAGTTAAGTTTGCGGCGGCGATTAAGCGCGGTGATGCCGGCTTCAACGGTAGCCCGGCGGTAATCCTCGGCATCCAGAAGCAGCCCGACGCCGACACCGTGCGCCTCACCCGCGATATCGAGACCGCGCTGGTCGAACTGAAAAAATCGCTACCCGTCGGCATGCAGATGCCACAAGTGACAATGCGGCAGGCGAGCTTTATCGAGAGCTCGATCGATACGCTGAAAGGCAAATTAATCGGCGCCTCTGTGGTGGTTGCAGTAGTGCTATTCATGTTCCTGATGAATGCGCGCACCACGCTGATTTCGCTGACCGCCATTCCGGTGTCGGTCCTGACCACCGTGCTGGTGTTCAAGTACTTCGGCTTTTCGATCAACACCATGACCCTAGGCGGACTGACCATCGCCATCGGTGGCTTGGTTGACGATGCGGTGGTGGGGGTGGAGAACGTGTTGCGGCGGCTGAAAAGCGACCGGCAGTACGGCAAGGATCACAAGGTTCATCTCAATCCGCTGGAAGTGATTGCGAAAGCGACGATGGAAGTACGTTCCGCCATCGTTTACGCGACGCTCATCATCGTACTGGTGCTGCTGCCGCTGTTTTTTCTGCCCGGTATTGAAGGCAGACTGATGCAACCGCTGGCGATCGCCTACATTGTCTCGCTGCTGGCCAGCATGCTGGTGTCGGTGACGCTAACCCCGGTGATGGCCTACTACCTGCTGCCGAACATGAAAACGCTCGACCACGGCGACACTAAGCTGGTTGCGGCATTGAAGCGCGGCTATCGGTCGCTCTTAGATCGCGTGCTTGAGCATCCGCGGACGCTGATCTCGGCTGGCGCGCTCGCAGCACTGCTGGCGATTGCCACCGTGCCATTTTTTGCGACCACGTTCCTGCCGCCGTTCAATGAGGGTTCGGCATTGGTGGGGCTGCGTTTGAATCCCGGAACAACATTGGCCGAAACTGCACGACTCGCCACGCAGGCCGAACTCGCCTTAAAGGGCGTGCCTGAAGTTGAAGCCGTCGGTCGCCGCAGCGGGCGCGCGGAGCTCGATGAACACGCCGAGGGTGTACATGTATCCGAACTTGACCTGCGGCTGAAGCGCTCCGATCGTTCACTTGACGAGATCTACGCCGACATTCGTGGAAGGCTTGCAAATCTGCCGGCGGCCATCGGCATCGGCCAGCCGATTTCGCATCGTATTGATCACATGCTGTCGGGTGTGCGTTCGCAAATTGCGATCAAGATATTTGGTGACGATCTCGATACCTTGCGCGGGCAGGCCGATGCGCTCCGCGCTCGACTGGCAGGCATCGCCGGCCTTGCAGATTTGGAAATCGAGAAACAGGTGCTCACGCCGGAGATCAAAGTGCGAGTCGATTACGACCGCGCCGAGCAGGTCGGCCTGGCGCCGTCCAAGCTGCTGCGTGAATTGCAAATGCTGGTCGATGGTGAGCGGGTGACGCAGATCATCGAAGGCAACAAGCGCTTCAATCTGGTGCTGCGCCTGCCGGAGGAAGCGCGCTCGGTGGAAGGGCTGCGCAATATCTTTATCGATACCCCGACTGGTCGTGTGCCGCTGTCGCGTCTGGCGACCATTGAGGAATCCGACGGCCCCAACCAGATCAGCCGCGACGATGGCCGTCGTCGTATTGTGATTTCGGCCAACGCGCAGGGCCGCGCGCTTTCGGATGTGGTGGCCGATATTCGCGCCGCAGTGGCCGAGACCAAACTGCCTGACGGTTACTTCATCACGCTCGGCGGTCAATTCCAAGCGCAGGAAGAATCAAGCCGCCTGATCGGACTGCTGTCGCTGGGTTCATTGGCGATGATTTTTTTAGTGCTGTATTCGCGCTACAGATCCAGCACGCTGGCGCTGATCATCATGGCTAACATTCCCCTGGCACTCGTAGGGAGCGTGATCGGTCTATGGCTGTCTGGTCAGCCGCTATCGATCGCGGCGCTGGTAGGCTTCATCACGCTGGCCGGTATCGCCATTCGCAACGGCATTTTGAAGGTCAGCCACTACGTCAATCTCTGTGCCTTTGAGGGTGAGGCCTGGGGCAAACCGATGATTGTGCGCGGCTCACTCGAACGCCTGACACCGGTGTTGATGACGGCGCTGGTGGCGGCCTTCGCTTTGGCGCCGCTGTTGTTCGAAGCCGAGATGCCCGGCACTGAAATCCTCCATCCAGTGGCGGTCGTGATTTTCGCGGGGCTGATCAGTTCTACCTTGCTAGATACCTTCCTCACGCCGGCAATGGTGTGGGTGTTCGGCCGCGCACCCATACAGCGGCTGGTGGATGATTCCGGCAGCGAAGCGTACTAACCAAAGTTTTTACAACCTGAAAGGGCGCAACATGAAATCAAGCAAGACGTTACTTGTCGCAATGTCGCTGATGGTGGCCACTACAGTTTTTGCGCATGGTGATAACAAACCAAAGAATGGCGGCGTGGTACAGGAGGTAAATGAGACTCAATATGAACTAGTTGCCAAGTCGGAAGTCATCAAAATTTACGTCGAAGACCACGGCAAAAAAATCGACGCCAAAGGAGCCACGGCCAAAGTCACGATCCTCAATGGCAAGGACAAAAGCGAAGCTAAACTTGTTCATGCTGGCGACAACAAACTCGAAGCAAAGGGTGCGTTCAATGTAAAGGCGGGCACCAAGGTTGTCGCCGTGGTGACCATGGCAGGCAAAGCGGGCTCAACCGTGCGGTTTGTTGTGCCATGATAGGCACGAGGCGGCGCTGAAGTTCGATTTCCAAGGCGAGCCGCCCGCAGGACCCGAAGGCGCGTTCCTGTCGTTTCATAAAGGCACGGCATGCAATCCGGCATCATGGCCGACCCTCAAAATGTCCGCCGCGCCAGCCTACGATAGAAAATGACCCTAATGTTGGCTCAACCTATCCAGTGCGAGCGTCTGCAAAAAGGAATTGGCCCCGTTGGGGGCCTATCTTTCAACACTTTATTTGAACGGCTCGGCGTCATGCGACCCTTTTCT
>Ga0315900_10002600_pt1 | contig 27308 bp, 18 predicted proteins | sample LakEriMetagenome_FD_203521 | JGI IMG/M metagenome (GOLD analysis project Ga0315900, IMG submission 203521) | Freshwater fungal communities from buoy surface, Lake Erie, Ohio, United States - Buoy 12 MA114 | ecosystem: Environmental > Aquatic > Freshwater > Lake > Lake biofilm | place: USA: Lake...
GGTCGAGCCCCGCCCGGCGGCGCAGCTCCTCGAAGTCGCGCTCGGGAACCGGGAAGCGCACGAGGACCGGCCGCAGTTCGTTGATGGTGACGAGCTGATCGGCGGAGGCTCGCACGAGCGAGCCGCCCTTGAACAGCAACTGGCCCGTACGCCCGGAGATGGGGGCGCGCACCGTCGTGTTCTCGAGGTCGAGGCGTGCCCGCTCGAGCGACGCGCGACCGGCCGCCACGGTGGCCGCCAGCGCCGAGGCTTCGGCAAAGGCCTGGTCAAGCTGCTGCTTGGTGACGTACCCGTCCTTGGCCAGGGTGGCGAACCGCACGGAGTCGCTGCGCGCGCGCGCCAGGGTGGCGTCGTCCCGCGCCACCGTGCTCTCCAGCCGGTCCACCTCAGCGCGGAAGGGGCGCGGATCGATCTGGAAGAGCACCTGCCCTTCGCGCACCTCATCCCCCTCCGCGATGGCAACACGCGTGAGCTGCCCCGACACCAGCGACTGAACCGCGACCGTGCGATTGGGCTCCACCTGCCCGCTGGCCGTGACCACGTAGGGGAGGGGGGCGGCCTTGGTCGTCGTCACCGAGACCGTGGGAACAGGCCGCTGCGGCCGCGCCGGCTCCTTGCAGGCCGCCAGCGAACTGAGCAGGAGCACCGTCGCCACGGTGGCGACGGCGTGACGACGCGGGAGGGAGCGCTGCCGGACCGAAGCCCTCAGCGTGACAATTGCGGACATTCGCGGGGCGAACGGCAGGAGAAGGGCGCGCGGCCCCCCGCCCTCGGACGGGGTGCGCGTGTATGGACTGCTGATTCTACGTCAGCACAGTCTCCAGCGTTGCCGCACCGGGCCCAGCCGTCTCGTCCGTCAGAGCACCACCGTGCGGGTGAGCCGCTCCCGGGGCGCGAAACGCCCCACGCCCGATCGGGCGGGAAGCCCCCGCAGGTCGCGCACTTCGATCTCCACCTCGCGCAGGCGCTCCTGCAGACGCCGCCCCATTTCCTCCAAGGCGCGCGGCATGGCGTCGCCGTCGAACTCGAGCTGGCGGCCATTGAGGCGCACGCGTGCTCGCGCCCCATCGCGCTCGAACTCGAACCATTGCGGCTCGCCCGTGCGCGGGGCATCGCTGATCGCCTCCACGGTCACGGTGACGTCGCGTAGCCGTCCGGCCGACCATACCCGCAGCGCGACGGTCTTCCCCGGCTCGACCTGCTGCACGGTGCGCACGAAGCGGTCAACGCGGGCCGACGCGGCCGGCACGTCGTCGACATCCTCACGCGGCACCCGGACATCCACGCCGTTCACGAACGCGATGCGTTCCCCTTCGACGAGGCCGGCCTTGTCGGCTCCGCTGCCGCCGGTGACGCTGCTGACGAAGAGCCCGAGGGTATCGCGAGCATGCCCCGTCCCGCCGATCCGCACACCGATCATGCCGCGCGGCCCACTGCGCGGACGCGTCTCGGTGTGCTCACCCGACGCACGCGCGCGCCGCGGCGCTTCGCCCCCGGGCGCGTTGGCACGCTCCAGCTGGGCCACCGACGTGGCCTTGACCGTCAGCGCGCGCGTGGCGGAGCCCTGACGCACCCGGAGACGCACGTCGTCGCCCGGCTTCACGGTGGCCATGGTACGCTGCAGCCGACGCTGGGCGAGCCCCGCGAGCGCCGGATCCTCGAGGTCAATCGATGAGACCCGCAGACTGACGCCATTGATCTCGGTGATTTGATCGCCAGCCACGAGCCCCGCGGTCTCGGCCGGACTGTTGGGCTCGACCGATTCCACGCGCACCCCCAGGCTGTCGGCGCGGCTGCTGGCGGCAAGCACCACGCCCAGGACGGCGCGGTTCACCACCGGACCGCGCATGACGGTAACGACCCCGGGCCCACGCAGGATGCGCACGTCGCGCTCCTCGGGTTCCTGCGCCTGGCAGGGACGGGTCAGGGTCACGGTGAGTGCGCCGGCGGCGACCACGGCCGCCGCGGCGCAGGCGCGCGCAGAGAAGGGAAGGAGCATCGGCAGAGCCTCGGTAAGGTGTTCGCGAGGTCTGACACCCCCGTTGTCGGCAGGGTTTCCGCAGCAGGCGGGGACGCCGGTGCGGCGGCGTTCCCCACCCGCCTACACGACGAGGTTGAGGAGTCGCTTGGGCACGAACACCACCTTCTTCGGTTCCCCCGTCACGAACTTGGCGACGGCCTCGTCCGCGCGGGCGAGCGCCAGGGCCTCCGCCTGCCCAATCGCCGCCGGCACCCGCAGCTTGCCCCGGACCTTGCCGTTCACCTGCACGACCAGATCGACCTCGTCGTCCACGAGCAACGCCGGATCGTAGGTCGGCCAGCCCCCGTCGAACACACTCGTGGAGTGCCCGAGGGCCTCCCAGCACTCCTCGGCCAGGTGCGGCGCAAAGGGCGCCGCGAGTTGCACGAGCGGCCGCACCTCGTCGCGGTGCGGCGTGCGTTCGCCACGACGCACCGCGTTCAGGTACTCCATCATCGCCGCGATGGCCGTGTTGTAGCCCAGGTTCGCCGTATCCTCGCCCACCTTCTTGATGGTGCGGTGCAGCTTGCGCCGCACCTCGACGTCGGGCGTGCCCTCGCCGGAGGCATCGCGCACCGACGCCCACAGGCGATCGAGGAAGCGACGCACACCGCTGATCCCCTGATCGCGGAAATCGCCGCCTTCCTCGTAGGGCCCGAGGAACATGAGATACATGCGGAACGCATCGGCGCCCCACTCCTCCATGTACACGTCGGGGTTGATCACGTTGCCCTTGGACTTGGACATCTTCGCGCCTTCGCGGATGATCATGCCGTGCGCGCGGAAGCGCGTGAACGGCTCCTCGAAGTCGATGTGCCCCCCGTCCTTCATCACCATCGTGATGAAGCGCGAGTAGAGCAGATGCAGGACGGCGTGCTCGTTGCCGCCGATGTACGAGTTCACGGGCAGCCACGTCGTCGTGCGCTCACGATCGAACGGCACATCGTCGCGCGTGGCGCTCGGATACCGCAGGAAATACCAGGCGCTGTCGAGGAAGGTGTCGCTCACGTCGGTTTCGCGACGCGCCGGCCGGCCGCACGTGGGGCACGGCACGCGATACCACTCCTCGTGCCGGGCCAGCGGCGAGATGCCGCTGTCGTCGGGCTTGAAGTCGGCGATGAACGGCAGCTCGACGGGCAGCTGGTCCTCCGGCACGGGCACCGCGCCGCAGTCATCGCAGTAGATGATCGGAATGGGCGGACCCCAGTAGCGCTGCCGCGAGATGCACCAGTCGTGCAGGCGATAGTTGGTGACCGGCGTGGCGTGCCCCTGTTCGGCCAGCCACGCGGTGACCGCGCGCCTGGCGTCCTGCACCGGGAGGCCGTCGAACGCCCCCGAGTTCACGAGACGACCATGGTCATCGTCGGTGTAGGCGGCGTCACCCAGCGGCGTGTCGGCCTGATCGTCGGGGCCGGCGACCACGCGCACGATCGGCAGGGTGAACCGCTGCGCGAACTCGAAGTCACGTTCGTCGTGTCCGGGCACGGCCATGATCGCGCCGGTGCCGTACTCCATGAGCACGTAATCGGCGATCCAGACGGGGATCTGCTGCCCCGTGGCGGGGTTGACGGCGTACGCCCCGGTGAACACCCCGGTCTTGTCCTTCGTGCTCTTGCGGGAGATGAGGTCCTGCTTCTTGGTCGCCTCCTGGTACGCACGCACGGCGTCACGCTGCATATCGCGCGTGAGTGTGGCCACCAGGGGATGCTCGGGCGCGAGCACGAGATAGGTGGCGCCGTAGATCGTGTCGGCGCGCGTGGTGAACACCGTCACGCGCTCGTCGTGACCGGCCAAGGCGAAGGTGAGCTGCGCGCCCTCCGACTTGCCGATCCAGTTGCGCTGCGCCTGCTTGGTGATGGCCGACCAGTCGAGCCAGTCGAGGTTGGCCAGCAATCGCGGCGCATACTCGGAGATCTTGAAGAACCACTGCTCGAGGAAGCGCTGCTCCACGGTGGTCCCGCAGCGCTCACACTGGCCGTCCTCCACCTGCTCGTTGGCGAGCACGGTCTTGCACGACGGGCACCAGTTCACGGCGGCGGCCTTCTTGTACGCAAGCCCCTGCTTGTGGAGCTGGAGGAAGACCCACTGCGTCCACTTGTAGTAATCGGGACGCGAGGTGTCGACCTTCTGGTTCCAATCCACCATGAAGCCGGCGCGCCCGAGCTGTCGCGTGAAGTTGGCGACGTTCTTCGGCGTGAGCTCCATGGGGTGCGCCCCGATCTTGAGCGCGTAATTCTCGGAGTGGATGCCGAAGGCATCGAAGCCGAGGGGCTGGAACACGTCGTGTCCCATGAGCCGATGGAAGCGCGCGGAGATGTCGCTGCCGGTGAAGGCGAAGAGGTTCCCCACGTGCAGCCCTTCGGCGCTCGGGTAGGGGAACATCATCAGCGCGTAGAACGGGCGCGTGGGGTTCTCGAGGTGCGCGGTGTTGGTGCCGCGTTCGGCCCACCGCTGCTGCCACTTCGATTCGACGGTGGCGGGAACGTATGGAGTCGGGGCGTCGTGTTCGGACATGCCGATAAACTAATGGGTGCAGGAGCGAGCGACGCCGCGACTAGCGGCGGAACAGCGAGGCCGCCGCTTCGAGCCGCGCCCCGCGCTCGTCGCACACCGCGAACCGGCCGCCGGAGTACAGCGTCGCGCCGCCGAAGTCGCCGGCCTTGGTTACGGCGTAGAACTCGAGGTCGAAGCGCGGGCGCCCCCCGGGGCCCAGGAGGCGCGCTTCCGTCATGGCCACCACGCGCTCCAGTGCCTTGAGGCACGCCTGCTGCGGCGGCGCCCCCTGTCGCATGAACTCCACCACGAGGAACGCGCCACAGGTCTTGATGTTCGCCTCACCGCGACCCGTGCTGCCGGCCGCGCCGACGGTGTTGTCGCAGTACTGCCCGGCACCCACGATCGGCGAGTCGCCGATCCGCCCGGGCACCTTCCACGCCATGCCGCTGGTGGTCGTGACCGATCCGATGTCCCCGGCGGCGTTCACCGCATTCATGTTGATCGTGCCGGTCGTGAACTTGATGCGGATGTCTTCGCTGTGGTCCAGCCACGCATCGTTGGGGTTGAGCCGTGACTTCCACCGCATCCAGTCCTGCCGCGACTTGTCGGTGAGCAGGTTCTGCTCCTTGAACCCCATCGCCCGGGCGAACCGCCCGGCGCCCTCGCCCACCAGCATCACGTGGTCGGTATAGTCCATCACGGCCTTGGCCACGAGCGACGGGGTGGCAATCCCTTCCAGGCAGGCCACCGCACCGGCGCGCCGCGTCGGTCCGTGCATGCAGGAGGCGTCGAGTTGCACAACCCCTTCCTCATTGGGCAGCCCGCCCAGTCCGACCGACTGGTCGTCGGGATCGAGCTCCTGGATGTTGACCCCGGCAATGGCGGCGTCGAGCGGGTCCTCACCGGCCACCATCCGATCGTAGGCTACCTGGACGCCACGAATCCCGTTGGACGACGAGACCACACACGGACGCCCGCGGAACGGCGTGCCAGCGACGGGCGCCGGGGCCTCCCAGGCGCCCGGCAGCCGGGGAAGAAACCCAGCCGCAGACAGCGCAGCCGAACGCTCGAGGAATTCACGGCGGGACCAGGACATGGCGAGGCTCCGGAACAGGGGCGGCATGCAGCGTGGTATGTACCCTGCCGACGTTAGTCGAATCGGGTGGCCGAGGCGAGAGTCGATCGCCTCCGTCTGCGTCCCGACGGCCGGGGCCCACCGCCCCGCCACTCTCACCGCCCCACCCCCAGCCGCCATGCCCACACCGGCCGAAATCGCCGATCAGCTGCGCGCCACCGCCTTTCTCGACGGCCTCAGCGACGCCCACCTCTGGAAGCTCTCCCGCCACGTGACGCCAACGGTTCTCGACACCGACGCCACGATCTTCAACGAAGGGGAGCCGCGGCAGCGGTTTGCCGTGCTGTTGAGCGGTGCCGTGGCCATCGAAAAGGCGGCCGATGGGCGGACCATTCGCCTGGTGACCCTCGGTGCAGGCGAAGCGGTGGGGGAAGGGCTGCTGCTCGATGACAGCAATCATGGCACGTCGGCCCGCGTGATCATGCCGGGCCACGGCGTCATGATCACGCGGGCCCAGCTGGACGAGATCACCCGCGAAGCCCCCCAGTTGTACGCCGCGCTGGTCGCACGGGCGGCACGGGCCATCTCCGCCCGCCTCCGGCGCGCGGACGCCACGCTGGTGGGTCGCGGCCGCACGCTGGGTTTCGGCGGCAATCGCACGCGGGTGGAGCACGACCTGCTGGGCGAGCGGGAGGTCCCATTCGAAGCACTCTACGGCGTACAGACCCTGCGGGCGCTGGAGAACTTCCCCATCACGGGGATTCCGCTGCGGGAGTTTCCGGTGCTCATCGAGGCGCTGGCGGCGGTCAAGGAGGCCGCCGCGCAGACCAATCGCGAACTGGGACTGCTGGATGACATGACGGCAGATCTGATCGTGCGTGCGGCGCGCGAGATCCGGGCCGGCCGCCATCACGAGCACTTTCTCGTGGACATGATCCAGGGCGGCGCCGGCACGAGCACCAACATGAACGCCAACGAAGTCATCGCCAACCGCGCGCTCGAACTGCGCAACGAGGCGCGGGGCAGCTATCACGTGGTCAGTCCCAACGACCACGTGAACCTCTCGCAGTCCACCAATGACGTGTACCCCACGGCCGTGCGCCTCGCCCTGCACCGCAGCCTGGCAAGCTTCCGCGACGAGTTGGGGCGGCTGGCCGACGCCTTCGCCGAGAAGGGGCGTGAGTTCGCGCCGCTGCTGAAGATGGGGCGCACCCAGATGCAGGATGCCGTGCCGATGACGTTGGGGCAGGAGTTCATGGCCTTTGCGACCACGCTGCGCGAGGATGTCGACCGGTTGGCCGAAGCGCAGGGACTCATCCGCGAGATCAACCTCGGTGCCACCGCCATCGGCACCGGCATCAATGCCCCACCCGGGTACGCCGAACTCGTGGCCGCGCACCTCACCGCCGTGTCCGGGGTGGCGGTCATCACGGCACCCGATCTCGTGGAGGCCACCAGCGACACGGGCGCGTTCGTGCAGCTGTCGGGCGTCATGAAGCGCACGGCGACCAAGCTCTCGAAGATCTGCAATGACTTGCGCCTGCTCTCCTCGGGGCCACGGGCCGGGTTTGGCGAGATCAACCTGCCGGCGATGCAACCGGGATCATCGATCATGCCGGGCAAGGTCAACCCCGTGATCCCCGAGGTCGTGAATCAGGTGTGTTTCGACGTGATCGGCGGTGATGTGACCGTGACCATGGCGGCGGAAGCCGGGCAGTTGCAGCTCAACGCCTTCGAACCGGTGATCGCGTATCGGCTGCTCCGCGGCATCGACATGCTGCGCAACGCCTGCGCGGTGCTTCGCGAGCGATGCGTGACCGGCATCACGCCGAACGCCGATCGGATGCGGCATTTTGTGGAGCACTCCATCGGTATCGTGACGGCCTTGGTGCCCGTGATCGGATACGAGCAGGCAACCGACGTGGCCCGCCATGCGCTCGCCAGCGGGCGGGGCGTGTTCGAGATTGTCCTCGAGCGCGCCCTCCTCTCGAGAGCGCAGCTCGACGCGATTCTCGACCCCGACGCCATGACGGCACCGCGTTTCACGCAGGAGTTTGCGGCGGTTCGTCCCTCGCCGTGAACGGTGGCGGCGCGGTGATGCGGGGAACGTGAGCGGCGTCACCGATCCGGTGTGCGATGGCTGTGGCTGCAACGTGGTTGGCTCGTCCTTGAGCAAACATCACGTGTCCCTCCAGACCTGATTCGATGCGCACGATTCCCGCCCGCTCCGCCGCTGTTCGTTCGTTCGCCAACCGCGCGTGGCTGCGCGGCCCCGCGATGCTGGCCCTCGTCGTCATCGCGTCGTGCACCGCACCGGCCGATGTGACGGGGGTCTCCGGCAACGGAACAGGAGGCGGCACGCCTCCCGCGGTGGCAACGCGCATCGACCTGTCGGCCGCAACGGTGGGGCTGGGTGCGGTCGGGGCAACCGAGAACGTCACCGCCGTGGTGCGCGATGCGGCCGGCACGATGTTGCCGAACGCCGCCGTGAACTGGAGCAGCGACGACATCACCGTGGCCGACGTCTCGGGGGCCGGGCGCACCGCCATCATCACGGCGCGCGCACCGGGCCGTACCACCATTCGGGCCACGAGCGGTGCCGCCACACAGGAGCTGGTCGTGCAGGTCAGCATCGTGCGCGGCATCGCCTTGCCGGCCACCGTGCAGCTGCGGACCGGGTCCAGCGCCACGCTCACCCCCACGCTCGACGCCGATGCCGGGGCCACCACGGCCATCCGGTGGGAAAGCGCCGACCCCACCATCGCCTCCGTCTCCGCTGGCGTGCTGACGGGAATCCGGACCGGCATCGTGACCGTGCGCGCCATCGCCATTGGCGATCCGCGTGTGTCGGCAAGCACGCAGGTCACCGTGACGGCCCCGCGCAGTGTGGCCATTCGGGACATGCCGGCCGATCTGGCGATCGGCGAGGAGCGGCAGCTGACCGCGCTGGTGGACGTGGACGAGAACGAATCCCGGGCCGTGGAGTGGAGTTCGGCCACGCCCACCATTGCCACGGTGACCTCCTCCGGTCGCCTGGTGGCGGTGGGCCTCGGCACCGCGCGCATTCGTGTGCGGACACTCGCGTTCGATGGGGTGCGGGATTCGGCCACGGTGATCGTGCGCATGCCCCGCACGGTGTCGGTGTCCCCCGGCACCACCACGCTGGCGCCGGGAGAGACCCGGCAGTTGGTGGCCGCGGTGCAGATCGACGACGGCATGAGCACCGCTGTGACCTGGCGCGTGTCCGACCCGGCGGTGGCGATGGTCGCGTCGACCGGGCTCGTGACTGGTGTAGCGCCCGGCATCACCACCGTGACCGCCGTCTCGGTGGCCGACACCACCCGTCGCGGCAGTGCCACCATCACGGTGCAGGCGGGCGTCCGCAGTGTGTCGGTGTCACCAGCGGTCGCCTCGATCGTGTCAGGCGGGACGCGCCAGTTCACCGCCACCGTGACGGGCGACCTCGGGGTGTCCACGGCCGTCACCTGGCGGACTGCCCATCCGGCCATCGCGCAGGTGGCCGCCAACGGTCTCGTCACCGCGCTCGCACAGGGCACCACGACGATTACCGCCGTCGCCGTGGCCGACACCATGATCCGGAGCAGCGCCACGGTGACGGTCGTCCCGGTCGTCCGTGACCTCACCGTCGAACCGGCGGCCGCCTCCATCAGCGTGGGGGAGACGCGCCAGCTGGTTGCGGCCGTGTCGGCCGATCCCGGTGCCAATACCGCCGTGACGTGGCGCAGTGCGAATGCTGCCGTGGCCACGGTGAGTGCGTCCGGCGTCGTGACCGGCGTCAGCACCGGCGCGGCCATCATGACCGCCGTGTCCACGGCCGACACGACCCGTCAGGCCACGTCGCTCATCACGGTGCGTACCGCGCAGACGGTGCTCGGCGTGACCGTCACCCCAGCCGCCTCGGTGGTGCAGGCCGGGCAAAGCCTGCAGCTGGTCCCCGCGGTCCAGGTCAGTGGCGGCGCGTCCACGGCGGTCACCTACCGCAGCGACAACCCTGCCGTGGCGAGCGTCAACTTCGCGGGGCTCGTCACGGCGCTCACCAGCGGCACGGCCACGGTGACGGTCGCCGCTGTCGCGGATCCGACCCGCTTTGCCACGGCGTCGATCACCGTGACGGCGCCACCAACGCAGCTCGCTGCCAGCTGGAGCAGCGGTCGACTGGGTGGCGCCCTGTATGAGGACGTGGTGTCGGTGGACGCCGCCGACGCGACCAGCGCCTTCGCCGTGAATTCCCGCGGCGATGTCTTCCGGTTGAGCGGCGGGACGTGGTCGCTGGCCACCCGCGGCAGTGCGCACGGTACGCAGTTCCTGGCCGTCAGCACGACGGGTCCATCGAGCGCCGTGGCCGTTGGCACCAACGGCGTGATCGTGCAGTTCAATGGCTCCAGCTGGCTGCGCATGGTCTCCGGGACACAGCAGGCACTCCACGGCGTGCATCTCGAAGACGAGGCCAGTGGTTTTGCCGTGGGGGCCGGTGGCCTCGTGCTGCGCCTGGACGGATCGGGGTGGACCAGCATGCCGTCGGGCTCGACCCAGACGCTGTACAGTGTCTGGTCGCTGGGGAACACCGGCTTCATCGCCGGCACCAACGGTGAGCTGCTGCGATGGAACGGGACCACGTGGAGCCGCCAGAGCTCCGGCGTCACGGAAACGCTCTATGGGGTACACGGGGTCAACGCCAACAATGCGGTGGCCGTGGGCGCCTCGGGTGTGGTGCTGCGCTGGAATGGCGTGTCGTGGGTGCGCGTGACCAGTGGCGTGACCTCCGACCTGTACAGCGTGGCCGGGAGCGCGGCCAACAACGGCCGCTTCTACATCACGAGTGACGACGGGCTCTATGCCCTGAACGGCAGCACGCTGTCGGTGGCCGGCACACCGTATGCCCCGCGCCTCTTCGGCGCGTCCATCGATCCCGCCGGCAACGTGTGGACGAGCGGCCAGCGGGGGAGTGTCATGCGCTTGAGTGGCTCCGCCTGGGAAACGGTGAGCCTGGCGCCCGACCTGATCGATGTGTGGACCACCTCGCCGTCCAACGCATGGGCGGTGGGCGAGTTCGGCTTCGTGTACGGATGGAACGGCTCCGTGTGGACGCGACAAACGACGCCCACCACGGCCACCCTCAATGCCGTCTGGGGCGTGAGCGCATCCGACGCCTTCGCGGGCGGCGATGAGGGAACGATGCTGCGCTGGAACGGCTCGTCGTGGAACGCCATGAGCTTCCCGTCCACCGCACACGTGTACGGCGTGTGGGGCAGCGACGCGAGCAACGTGTACGCGGTGACCTCGAACGGGGAGGTACTGCGCTTCAACGGCAGCAGCTGGTCGCTCGTGGTGACGACGGCGAGTCCGCTCTGGATCGTGCATGGCGCAGCGGCCAACGACGTGTACGTCGCGGGCGAGAACGGCACGGCGATGCGCTTCAACGGCACGGCGTGGACCGACGTCCGGGTTCCCACGACGGGCACCGTGACCGGCATCTGGGCTGGCGGCGGGGCCAACGTGCTGGCCGTGGGATCCGGCAACACCGGGCTCACCGGCGTCTCCTTCCGCATGGCCGGCAACACGTGGAACAGCATCGCCTTGCCTACCGCATCGGTGCTGACCTCGGTGTGGGGGCCCACCGCCCATGACGTGTACGCCACCGGTGAAGGCGGCGTGATCCTGCGCTGGAACGGCAGTGGCTGGACCAGCATGAACAGCGGTACCACCGATCCGCTGTGGTCCGTGAGCGGCTCCCCGAACGGAACCGGCGGCGCCTTCGCCGTGGGGTACAACAGCACGGTCGTGGCAGGGGGCAGCAGCGGTGCCATGCTGCGAGCCGGCGTGCGGGTCGCCACGGGGGCACGCACGGGGTCACTCGCACCGCGCGTCGGGGCCAAGCTTGTGCGTGGACCGCTCCCGGTCGGCGTGGCGCGCCGCCACCGTCGCTAGCGCCTACCGCGAGTGCGCGGCGTCAGTCACGGGTGAAGGCCGCCAGCGTCGGACCCATCGCGTCGATGGTCTCGCGGGCATGCCACCGATCCCTGCCGTTGTAGAGAAACGCAAAGGCCAGGATCTCACCGTTCTCGGCGGTGACGTAGCCGGAGAGGCCAATGACCTCGTTGGTGGTGCCGGTCTTGGCGTGCAGGTTGCCCTGCGCGGGCGTGGCGCGCATGCGATGGCGCAGCAGTTCCGACTCCCCCGCCACCGGCAACGAGGCGTGGAAGGCGCTGCCCCACGGGGCGCGATGCGCATGATCGAGCAGCTGCACCAGAGCGCGCGGGGTGACCCGGTCGAGCACCGACAGGCCACTGCCGTCGGTCGCCGTCACGGCATCCGGCGCGGTACCCACCTGGCGCGTGAGAAAGTCGCGCAACGTGAACCCGGCCGTCTCGGCAGAGCCCACCGCACGTCGCTCAGGGCCGCGAGCGGCGTTGCGATACAGGAGCTCGGCGAAGATGTTGATGCTCTCGCGGTTCATCACACTCACGAGCCGCGCCAGGGGTGGTGACGGAAGACTCGTGATGAGTCCTGCCTGCTCCGGCGTGCGCCCGCTCCGCAGTCCCCCATCGACGCGTACGCCCTGCGCCAGCAGAGCCGCCTTGAACGCGCCAGCCGTGAAGGTCACCGGGTCCCCCACGACCAGCTGATAGCGCGCCGTGCCCGCCCGGGCGCCCACGGTACCGCTGACCACCACGCGATCGTCGCCCACGCGGCGGGCGCTGATGCGGGTTCCACTGCCGGCCACCGTGCGCACGGTATTGGTGATCGTCAGGCCGTGCGTCTCGGGCTCGAGAAACACGGACGCCATGCTCCCCGCCTTTCCCGGTGTGACCCCGACGATCACGATATTCTCGTTGAGCGACAGTGCGGAAAACGGCGCGGCATAGCCGGCACCGGCGTATCGCGACAACCAGCCTTCCGGGATCCGGCGGCTTTCGAGGCCGCTGGCATCGGCGATCACGTCGCCCGTGACGTGCTTGATGCCGGCACCGGCGACCAGTTGGGCCAGCAGCGTCATGGAGGCCCCCGGCCCACCGCGCACGAAGCGCGGCGACAGCGACGGATCGCCGTCACCACGCAGCACGAGATTGCCCCGCAGGGTCCCGTCGGCGGTGACGGTCCCATCGCGCAGCACATCGGTGCTGAACGTGTGCTCAGCGCCGAGCCGGTCGAGCGCGATGGCGGCGGTGAACAGCTTCATCGTGCTCGCCGGCACGAGCCGCGTGCCGGCGCCATGGGCGAACAGCGTGTCGCCGCGCGTGAGGCTCACCACCATGGCGCCCCAGTCGCCATGGCGGGTGCGGCTGCCAAGCAAGGTGGCCAGGTCGGCGGTGAGGGCACCTGTCCCGCGCGGCGTCGTGTGGCGCAGGACCGGCACCACGGGGACCCGGGCGCGCCGCGCCGACTTGCCGGTCGCCCGTTTGGAGCGACCGCTGGGCGTCTTCTTGCTGGCCTTGCGCGGCGGCTGGCGTGTTCGCGCCTGAGCGGGTGAGGCCGGTGCCGCCAGCGCCGAAAACACCGGCGCGGAGGGCATCGCCTCGAGCGTGCGTCCGGATACGGTGGGCACCACCAGCACCAAGGCCAGCAGCAGTCCGCCGGTCGTGCGTCGCGACCGACGGACGAGCGAGCGTACACAACGGATCATGACTTCACACCTTGAGGACGAAACCGCGCTTCGCCGCACCGCGCAGGACGAGGTACCAGAACGCCACGAAGGCGACGGCGTACGCGAACGACGCTTCCCGCGGCGGAAGCCACGAGGCGAACGCCGTGTGGAATACAAACCCCTGAGCCGACATGCGCGTTCCGTCGCCCGTGTCCCACGTCCAGATGGAGGCCAGACCGCGCGCCATGAGCCCCGAGCCGAGGAAGGCCAGCATCGGGTTGATGCCGTAGACGAGGAAGGGCGATGTCCAGTGCCGCCACTGCCGCACCTCGATGAGCCAGATGCAGGTGGCGAGCGTGACCGACGCCATGCCGGCGGTGAACACCACGTACGAACTGCTCCAGATGTTCTTGTTGATGGGGAACACCCAGTGCCACATCGCGCCGATCATCATGGCGAGTGCGCCCACGGCGAACAACCCCGCGAGGCGTTCGGTCAATGACCGCGCGCTCATGCCGATCCATTTGCCGGCGAAGGTGCCACAGATCACGGTGCCAACCGCGGGCAGCGTGCTGAGGATGCCCTCGGGATCCCAGGTCTTGCCACCGCTCCAGAGATGCGCGGTGCCCAGCAGCTGCCGATCGAGCCACGCACTGAGCAGCTGGTCGGGCTGGTCGAGCACGTGGCGACCGGCCACGCCGGTATCGGGTACCGGCACCAGCGTCATCAGCGCCCAATACCCCAGGAGTATGGCGGCAAGCAGGACGACCTGCTGTCGGATGGTCGTCCGCCAGGTGAGCAGCCCGCCCAGCAGATACGCGATGCCGATGCGCTGCAACACTCCCATGATGCGCCAGTGTTCGACGCGGTGCCCCACGCGTTCGAGGAAGGTCGCCCCCTCGAGGGCGGGCGGCCACGTGAAGAACGGGAAGCCCGAGAGCAGGAAGCCGAAGAGGAAGATCAGGGCGCCGCGGCGGAACAGCTGGCGGAGAATGGCGCGCTCATCGTCGCCCCGCGCGCGGCGCGCGCGCAGGGAGAGTTCGGTCGTGATGCCGACGATGAAAAGAAAGAACGGAAAGATGAGGTCGGTGGGTGTCCAACCGTGCCATGGCGCGTGCTGCAATGGCGGATAGATGGCCGACCACGACCCGGGATTGTTCACCAGCAGCATGCCGGCCACGGTCATGCCGCGGAAGACATCGAGCGAGGGCAGCCGCTCGGCCTTCACGTTGGCGGTCACGTACGGGGCGCGGCCGCGGTGGGCGCCGCGGTGGGCGCCGCGGTCGGCGGCACCGCCGCCTTCGGGATTGACGCGGGCAGACGCCACCCCGTGGAATCGCAACGCACGGCGATCGCTCGTACCGGAGCCACCCGGCCTTCGAACGCGCCACCCACGTAATGGCCACCAAGCGTGACGGTCACGGTCTGGCCGTTGTCCGTCTCCGCCCTGCCCTTGTACACGACGAGCATGGTGGTGTAGGGACCGGCGACCTCGAGCCTGGCGCGGACCTGCGCCTGATTCTTCGGATTGTCGTTGTAGTAGTACGTCGGGCCCGTGTCCTGGAGCGACCGGAAGCCGTCTTCCGGCAACGCGGAGTCCGTGCCGAAGGCACTCAGAAACCGCTGCGGGCGCGGATCGGCCGTGGTGATGTAGTGGAGCACGGCGACACGCAGCGCCGTGGTGTCGCGGCCGGCGCACGGGGACTGGGCGGTGGCCGCGGTGGCGGTGCGCTGGCGGCCCGTATCGCGGGCGTTCGCCCCCCCATCGCCGCAGGCGCCCAGGAGCAGCGCCGCGACAGGCGGGCTCTGCACGAGCCACCGGGAAAGAACGGGACGAAAGGACGTCATGTCGGAGTGTCGCGAAAGTGGGCCACGTTGTCGAGGGCGGAAACGGAAGTCCTGTTCCGCGCGGTACCGCGCTGCCCGGACGAGCGCGTCAATCCCAGCTGCTGTCCAGTTGATCCTGCAGCGCGGCCAGGGCGTGTGCCCACCGCTCGTGCAGGACGCGCTCGTCGGTGCCAGCCGGCAGGCCGGTGAGTTCCACGCTCACGGTGCAGCGGGCGTTGCCCTGCCGCGTGACCGTGATCGCCACCAGCGTCCCGTCGGGAAAGGCGAGCCGGATGAAGCGTGGGGCCAGCAGGCTGACGACACGATAGAGCGACTGCGGCGCCCACCCGCGACGATCGGGGTCGTTGATGGCCCGGATGACGGCGCTGGCGGGCACATTGAGCGTGCGTTGCACGGTCACCGCGCTGCGCGCCGCCGTCTGAGGAGCGGCAGCGGGGGGTGCTGCGCCCCGAGCGGGAGGGAGCGTGTCCCGGCTGGAGCGGCCGCCGAACTGTTGCTTGGAGGCGCCGCGTGGCGGACGTGCGCCGGTCGCCTGCCCGTCGCCACGTGGCGTGCCGCCGGTGGGCTTTCCGCCGCGCGCCGGCGCACCGCTGCGTCCGCCGGGGCGCCCACCACGGCGTCCGCCGCCGCCCTGCTTGCCGCCCTTCATGACGACGCCGTGGGCACCCACCCCACCTGCGCACTGGCTTCCGTGTCCTCGCCGCGATGGGACCACTTGAAGAAGACGACCGTCATGACGGCATAGAAGAAGACACCACCGGGAATCCACATGATGAGCCCCCCGTACTGCTGGTCCTGCATGGGGGTGATGCCCAGGATGCGCGGCGCCGCCGCGTAGGCGGGATACAGCAGCGTATCGGCCATCGCGATGTAGATCGAGATGATCGACATGGGGATGACCATGAGGAAGCAGTACAGCATCTGCGCCGGATACGCCGCGCGGGGCAGCTCCGGCAACGGCGACATGAGTGGCCACCACATGAGCACCGACGCGGCGATGAACATGAGGTGCTGCGCGATGTGCACGCCGTGGGTGGCCAGCGCGAGGTTGTAGAGGGGCGGCAGATGCCAGAACGCCAGCACCACATTGAAGATCACGAAGCACCAGGTGATGCCGGTGAGCTTGCGGGCCGCCACGAAGAGCGCGGGGCGGCGCAGCAAAGGCCGCAGCATCCACCCGGGGGTGCCCGCGATCATGAGCGGCGGCACGACCAGGGTCAGGAGGAGGTGCTGCACCATGTGGCCGCTGAACAGGTAGAAGTCGCTCAGATCGTGCAGCGGCCCGTTCAACGTGAGGAAGAGCAGCGCCAGCGACGTGAAGTACGCCAGTCGCTGCGCGGGCGTGGGGCCCTGTGGCGCCGCGGCCATGTCGAGCTGCCCCGCATCCGCCGTGGCGGCATTCACGGTGACCGGCACGCGGTCCGCTGCCGACGGACCCTGTTTCGCGCGCCAGATGTAGGCGGCGGCGAAGATCGCGATACCGATGGTCGTGCTCGGGTGAACCGAGAACTCGGACAGCGAGAGACGGGCGACGGGATGCAGCAGCATACGGGGAATCTAGCGGAGTACTGCGAGAGGGGAGACCCGAGCGGGGAGATGGAGAGTTGAGACGGTGAGGCGGAGAGTCGAGCCGGGATCGCGGTGAGAGTGGAGTGGTCTCGCGGTGAGCGTCGAGGGGGAAAGCGGAAAGGGGCGCCCGAGGGCGCCCCTTTCAACTCTCACTGCGAGAACCCTCGTGCTCACTGCGATCCGGGCTCAACTCCCAGCCTCTCAGCCTCGCAACTCTCGAGGCTCAGCTCTCAGTTCTGCTGGTCAGGTGAGGAGGCCGAGCCGGATCACCAGCTTGCTGAACAGGAACAGCAGCCCGATCAGCGTGAGCCCCGCCACCATGAGCGGGCCCGAAAAGAGCGCCTTGAACAGCTTGTGGTCGTACTTGAGGTGCATGTAGTACGCGACCACGAGGAAGAACTTGACCGCCGACATGGTCAGCATGCTCGGCACGTAGATCGCGCTCTCTTCCCACGGCTTGTAATAGTAGGCCGACACCTCGGCGATCGTGATGACCGTGAGGATCAGCGCGATGATGCCGTACGTGGCGGGGCCCGGATGCTCGTGGGCGTGTGCGTCGGAATGGCTGGCCATCATCGCCTCACTTGATCAGGTAGATGAGCGGGAAGATCACGATCCACACCACGTCGACGAAGTGCCAGTAGAGCGCCGAGATGTCGACCAGCAGGGCATCCTTGGGCTCGAGGCCGCGCTTGTAGTCGATCGCGAGCAACGTGAACAGCCAGAGCACCCCCACGGTCACGTGCGCACCGTGGAAGCCGGTGAGCGTGAAGAAGCTCGAGCCGAACAGGTTGGTGCGAATGGTGAGCCCTTCGTGCACGAACGAGGTGAACTCGTAGGCCTGGAACATGAGGAAGATCGTGCCGAGCAGCGCCGTGGCCCACAGCCACAGCTTCGACGACCCCTTGATCTTGTCCCACGTGGTGATCTTGGGCTGATGCTTGGTCTGCACGGCGTTGAGCGCCATCACCATGGCCACCGACGACATGAGCAGCACGAAGGTGGAAGCGCTCGTGACCGGGATGTCGAGAATGGGCTTCATGACTTCGCCCGTCGAGGGATTCGTCCACGCCTCGTGCGGATACGGCCCCTGCGGACTGCGTCCCTTGTACACGAGGTAGGTGGAGATCAGCGAGGCGAAGAGCATGCATTCGGACCCGATGAAGGTCCAAATGGCGATCTTGCGGTTGTCGAGGCCCAGCGAGGTGTGGTGGTGACCGCCGCCATGGGCGTGGCCATCACCATGGGCGAGGGGAGCAGTAGTCGCAGTCATCTCAGTGGTGATCCTCGAGCGGCGTCAGCAGCCACTTGTAGAGCGAGCCGACCCACCAGACGGTGCCGAGCAGCATGATGCCGACACCGGTGGCCGTACTCTTTTCCAGGAACATGAGGCCGCAGAACATCACGAGGATGCCTGCCGCGGTGATGAGGGGCCAGATCGACGGGTTGGGCATGGTGATGCCCAGCTCCTGCGACGTGGGGATGTGGCGCCCCCGCTCTTCCGCGTAGGTCGTCTCGTGCACCAGTTCCGCGCCTTCCTTCTGGTTCCACATCGGATAGCGCGACTTGATCTGCGGCAGCTCGGCGAAGTTGTAGTCGGGCGGCGGCGAGGGAATGGACCACTCGATGGTGGCGGCCCCCCACGGGTTGCTCGACGCCATCTCGCCGCCCTTCCAGCTCTTCCAGATGTTGATGAGCCCGAAGAGCGTGCCGATCATGAGGATCAGCGTGCCGATGGTGGACATCATGTTGAAGAGCTCGAAGCCCTGCCCCGCATCGTACTGGTAGTAGCGACGCGGCATGCCGAGGAGCCCGCTGAAATGCATCGGGAAGAACGTGAGGTTCATGCCGATGAGCGAGATCCAGAAGTGCCAGTTGCCGAGCTTCTCCGAGAGGAAGCGGCCCGTGATCTTGGGGAAGTAGTAGTACGTGCCGGCGAAGATGCCGAAGACCGAACCGCCGTAGAGCACATAATGGAAGTGCGCCACGATGAAATAGGTGTCGGTCTGCTGCAGGTCGGCCGGGGGCGAGGAGTGCATGACGCCCGAGATGCCGCCGATGGTGAAGAGCCCCACGAGCGCGACGGCGAACTTCATGGCCACCGTGAAGCGGATCTGGCCGCCCCACATCGTGGCCATCCAGTTGAAGATCTTCACGCCGGTGGGAATGGCGATGAGCATCGTCGCCAGCGAGAACACCGAGTCGGCGATCGGCCCCATGCCCACGGAGAACATGTGGTGGGCCCACACGCCGAAGCCGAGGAAGCCGATGAGGATCCCCGAGTACACCATGACCGGGTAGCCGAAGAGCGGCTTGCGCGAGAACGTCGGCAGGACCTCCGACACGAGGCCGAAGGCGGGCAGAATGAGGATGTAGACCTCAGGGTGCCCGAACACCCAGAACAGGTGCTGCCAGAGGAGCGGGTCAGCGCCCTTGGCGATGGTGTAGAAGTTCGTGCCGAAGAAGCGGTCGAACTGCAGGAAGACGAGGGCGACGGTGATCACCGGGAACGCCAGCACCACCAGGAACTGCACCACGAACGACATCCACGTGAAGATCGGCATGCGCATGAGCGTCATGCCGGGCGCCCGCATGTTGATGATCGTGGTGATGAAGTTGAAGCCGGCGGCGAGCGACGAGATGCCGAGGATCTGCAACCCCAGCACCCAGAAGTCCATGTTGATCTGCGGCGAGTACGCCTTCGTGCTCAGCGGCGCGTAGCCGAACCAGCCACCATCGGGCGCGACCGAGAAGAAGATCGGCACCGTGATGAAGATGCCGCCGAGCAGGTAGATCCAGTACGAGAACGCATTGAGGCGCGGAAACGCCACGTCTCGCGCCCCGACCTGCAGCGGGATGAGGAAATTGAAGAAGGCCGCCGAAAGCGGCATGACGGCGAGGAAGATCATCGTCGTGCCGTGCATCGTGAACAGCTGGTTGTACATGTCGGCAGATACGAGCGTGCCGTTGGGTACCGCCAGTTGCGCCCGGATGACGGCGGCCTCGAGGCCGCCGACGACGAAGAAGAACAGCCCCGTGATGAGATAGAGCGCCCCGATGCGCTTGTGGTCCACCGTGGTGAGCCACGACCACAGCCCGGTATCAGCGGGTGCGGCCTTGGCCTGGGTGTACGGGGGCGCGGCAGCGATGGTAGCCATCGTGTCGAAAGTCAGTCAGCGTGAGTCGGTGACGGCGTCTACTTGAGCGCCTGCAGGTACGCCACGATATCCGCGATGTCGGCGTCGGTCAGCCCGCCAACGTTCACGACCATCTTCGTCTTCGGATCGGTAAGTCCCTTGCCGAGCGTCGGCATGAGGCTGCCGGGCTTCAGCGCCGGCGCGTTCTTGATCCAGTAGGCGAGATGCTTCGCGTCGTTCGGATAGAGACCACCGGCGATCGTGTAGCGCGTCCCGACGTGCGTCAGGTTCGGGCCCACGGCCGCCATGTTGAACGGCGTGCCCGCGATCGCGTGACAGCCGATGCAGCTCGACTTGCTGTACAGATCCTTGCCCCGGGCCGCATCACCCTTGGCCAGCAGCGACTCGTCGAAACGCTCACTGACCGGGATCTTCGCCGTGGGGATCGTGTACGCGAACTCCTTCTCGAGCTTTTCGCGCGGGAAGGCCCACACCGGCACCGGGGCCGGCGCCGCGGCCGCCATGCCGGTATCGGCGGGCATGGCGCCCTGCGCCGACGCCAGCAGCATCGGTGCCGCCCCCGTACCCGACGGGACCGGCGCCACACCGGACGGGACCGGTGCCGCCGGCGGCGCCGCCACGGCCGGGAAGATCGCCGGCTGCTTCTGGTGCGCGGCCCACTGATCGAATTCCGCCGGGGTGACCGTGTACAGGCGGAACTTCATGTTCGCGTGCGACGGCCCGCAGAACTCGGCGCAGAACCCGTTCCACGCCGACGTGGGCAGGTCCTTGTTGGGCGTAAACCAGAGGTAATTGGTCCGGTTCGAGATCAGGTCGCGCTTGCCGCCCATCTGGGGAATCCAGAAGGAATGCAGCACATCGACCGTCTTGAGCTGGAAATTGACCGTGCGCCCATTCGGCAGGTACAGCTCATTGGCCGTCGTGATGCCGAGCTGCGGATACTTGAACTCCCACCACCACTGATGGCCGATCACTTCGACCTGCAGGGCATCGGGCGCCGCCTTCGCCTGCGTCTTGAAGATCGTGCGCACCGTGGGGATGGCGATGAAGATCAGAATGACGGCCGGAATGGCCGTCCACGTGATCTCCAGCGCGGTGTTGCCATGCACCTGCTTCGGCGTCGCGCCGCCGGGGCGGCGACGGAAGCGGAAGATGGTGTAGACGAGGGCAGCCTCAACGCCGACGAAGACAATCGTGCCCCAGAACAGGAGCTTGTCCCACAACGCGTCGATGTCCGCGTTGAAGTCGGTGTTGTGATTGAACGTCGAGTTCGGATACTCGCCGCCGCAGGCTGCGAGCCCGAGGGCCAGAGCGCCCAGCAGCGCAGCGGAAGCCAGCCGCCGCGGGCGGAACGTGCCAACCATGCCTGTTCCTGAGGGAGTGTGGGATCCGTCCGCCCCGTGCGCGGGGTGGAAACCCGGCACGAGGCAGAAGGTGGGGTGGTGGGACTGCTGTGCGAAGCTAAACCGGCGTTTCAAAACCTCGCAAGCAAGTCCCTCCGGGTTTTCGGGGATTCTCGGACTTTTCTTGAGCTCGTAACCATTGAACACACTTTTCACTGGTTTTTCAGTCCGAAAGCGGTCCTAACGACCGGGTCAGAAATGCCGCGAATCCGCCGCGCGGGGTGACGTTTCGTGGCCGTCAGCCAGTCGTCTTTCCCACGTGATCAACACTGCCGCTCCGGCCTCCGTCACTCCGGCAATCGCAGCCCTTCCCGTGCGCCCGCGCGGCCGCAGCCAAGCTCGACTGTTGGCCGCGTTGACATGGGGCGGATCGCTGCTCGTGCCCGCGCTGACCGGATGCCGACGCGACGAGCAGGCCGCCGCATCATCCACCGTGGCGATCGGTGTCGGCGCCATTCCGGGTGCGCCCAATTACGCGCAGGTCGTGCACGGCGTCGAGCTGGCCGTGGCGCGGCTCAACGAGACCGCCGGTGGGCCCCGCTTCCGCGTGCGCCTTCCCGACAGCAGTGCCAGCAGCGCCGTCCAGGTCGCCCAGCAACTCCGCAACGACCCCGCCGTCATTGCCGTCGTGGGCCACCCGGAGAGCGGGAGTACCCTCGAGGCAATCCCGATCTACGCCGACGCGGAACATGACGGCGCCAACGGCGTGGTGGCCGTCTCGCCAACCTCCTCGTCGCCACGCCTGAGCGGCATCAGCCCGTGGTTCTTCCGGGTTGCACCGTCGGATGCGGACGCCGCCGGCTTTACCGCACGCTGGGTCCTCGACTCACTGCGTGCGCGGCGCGCCGCCATCGTGTACCGCAACGACTCGTACGGCCGTGACTGGGCGGAGACGTTCGCCGCCGGCTTCGTGCGGGGGGGCGGTCAGGTGCTGTCGCGCAATCCCTATCTCACCGGCATCGTGGAGTGGGACGCCTACGCGGCGCTGCTGGCCGCCGAACAGCCCGATGTGCTGCTCTTCCCCGGCGATGGAGCCGATGCCCTGGCGCTGCGGCGGGCGCTGCGGGTCCGCGGTGTGCGCGTTCCCTTCGTTGGCGGCGACGGCGCCGAAGGGATGAAGGCCGATCCCGAGGCGGCGGGGGCCTACTACGTCGCCTTCTTCGACGAGCGCCACGCCTCGAGTGCGGAGGCGGCGGCGTTCATTCCTGCCTACCGCGGACGACACGGGCGGGCCCCGGACATGTTCGCGGCGCTGTCGTATGACGCGGCCATGGTCATCGGGCGTACCGTGGCCGCCGGCGCGCGCACCCGCGCCGCCCTGCGCCTGGCGCTGTCCCGCATCGGCAACGGCGCCCCCTCGGTGGACGGCGTCGCCGGTCGCATCGCCTTCGAGGAGGACCACGACATCAAGGGCCGCACGGTGGTCGTCACCCGCATACCCGGAGTCGCGCCGCTCGACGACGAAATGACCGTGCCCGGTGCGGCTGCCCCGCCGGCGACACGAGGGCGTCGATGAACGCCGTGTGGCGTCTCACCACGATCCGCGCGCGACTCGTGGCCGGCTTCGGGATCTCCATCACGCTGCTGCTCGCCGCCGGCCTGCTGGGGTGGTACGGACTCTCGCGCAGCAATCGGGACGCCGAACAGACGGTGCGCGCGCTCGCGGAACGCTCCGAGTTCATCGAGCGCACCACGAACACCGTGCTGCGCGAACTGGTGGCGGGGCTGCGCTATCTCAGCACCGGCCGCAGCGACGATGAGCAGGGCTACCGGGGTCTCGTGGCCCAGGCGGAGCAGCTGCGCACGGACATCCTGGGACGCGGCGCGCTCGCCGCCGCAGAACGCCGTCACCTCGAGCGCCTCGGTCAGCTGCAGGCCGCCCTCGAAGTCCGCATCGCCGTCACGCGCGCGTGGCAGGTCGCCGGCAACGCGGCGGGCGCCGAGCGCGTGCTGGCGCAAACGACGCGCGACATCGAGCTCATCGAAGACGAACTGCAGGCGCTGCGCAACGGGGCACGCCAGAGCGCCGATGCCAGCATGGAGCGCATGCGCCATGCCCTGTTCACGTCGGAGGCGAGCCTCGTGGTGGTGGTCGCCCTGGCCTTCGGCGTGGCCGCCTTCTTCGGCCTGTCCACGGCCCGGGCCGTCGCCGATCCGCTCGTCCAGCTGCGCGACGAGATGATGGCCATTGGCGCCGGCGACCTGCGTGATCCCGCCGTCGACCTGCGGCATGGTGGCGTGGCGCAGGAGTACGCCGAACTCATCGACGCCATGCAGCAGGCGCGTGAGCGGCTGCGCCTGCTGCTTTCGCGCGTGCAGGAGGAGGCCGACCAGGTCACCCTCGCCGCCAGTGAGCTCTCCGCATCGGCCGCGTCGGCGGCCGCGTCTTCGCAGCATGTCACCACGGCGGTCATGGACATCTCCCACGGCGCCGGCGTGCAGCTGTCGGCGCTCAAGCACGCCGGCGAAACGGTGAAGGCGCTGGCGGAGGCCGGGGCCACGATTGGCGAGGCGGCAGACGAAACCAATCGGGTGGGGCGCGAGATCCGCACCACCACCAACAGCGCCCGCGACCAGGTGCAGGTGGCCGTGGATACGTTGTTCAACGCGCGTGAAGTCGTGGCGGCCTCGCGTCAGGAGATGACTTCCCTGCGCGATGCCACGGGCGTCATCGACGATTTCGTGAGCGTCATTTCCGAGATCGCGACGCAGACCAACCTGCTGGCGCTCAACGCGGCCATCGAGGCGGCACGCGCCGGCAGCGCCGGACGCGGCTTCGCGGTGGTGGCGCAGGAGGTGCGCGCCCTCGCGGAACAGAGCGCCAACGCGGCGAACGAAGTCACCGAGAACGTGAAGCGCTTCCGGGCGCGCATTGCGAGTGCGTCGAGCGCCGTGGAGTCGGGTGCGACGCGGCTCAAGGATGTGGAGACCGTCGCCGAAGCCGTGGGCAGCGCCCTGGCGCGCATCGAGCACGCCGTGGCGCAGGTGGATGGCGCCACGGCGCGCGTGGTGAACGCCGTGGAGACCAACCGACAGTCGCTCGGGCAAGTGCAGCGATCACTCACGTCGGCACGCGATACCGCCGAAGGACACGCGGCCGCCGCCGAACAGGTGGCCGCCAGCACCGAGCAGACCTCGGCGTCCGCGCAGCAAGTCAGTGCGACCGCCGAGCTGCTGCAGACGGCCTCCTTGAGAGTCCGCGGACTCACCACTGAGTTCCGTGTCTGAGACCTGAGCCGTCAGCCGTACGAGCCGACCGAGAGCCTTGCACCGCCGCCACGCTCCAGCTCACCGTGCCACACGCACCTCTCGTACAACGATGCCGCGGCGCCCGAGCATGTCGAAGTACGGCGCCGCCGGAATGCACTCGTCCGGCGTGTGCACGCCGGCCGCGATCGCCCCGCCGGCCTGCAGCTGCCCCGTGATGGACAGGGTGTAGCCCGTCGTCCGCATCATGGCCGAGAGGCCATGCTCGGCGTCGTAGCGGTCGACCACCTCCCACGCGCGGCTCAGACGCTGCCCCTGCGATGTCCCGGTCGCCACCACCCGCAGCGCAACGAGATCGGGCTTCCCGCGGCGCAGCTGGTCGCCGGCCACCTTCACGAACACGTCGCGCGGGGCCACCGTCGTGCCCTTCACGTTCACCGGGGTGGTGCCAAGCAACCCGAGATCACGAATGGCGGCCATGATGGCCGCGTGCCCGGGGTAGCGCAGCGTCTTGTACTCCATCACGGGAATGCGGCCGGCGTAGCGATAGACCATGGTGGAAAGCCCGCCAGCGGTGTGAAACGCCTCGAGCGTCCCGATCTCGCCGGCGAAATCCACCGACTCCAGCTCGGAAAGCGCCGTGACGGTGGTGGGCTGCCCGTCGCGGACGACCAGCGAGGGGGTGGTGTAGTAGTCCACCATGCCCTCGATCGAGTAGGCGATCTGGTATCCCAACGGGGGCTCGGGATGCTGCGGCAGCCCGCCCACGAACATCTTGACCGATTCCACCGTCTCGAACTGATCAATCGCATGCTGCGCGATCACGTTCACCATGCCGGGGGCCAGCCCGGTGTCGGGGACCACGCTCACGCCACGGGCGACGGCGGCCTCGTGCAGCTGGCGCTGCTCCTGCACGATCTGGGTATTGCCCCCGAGATCGGTGAAGTGCACGCCGGCCTCGACGGCCAGACGGGCGAGTGCGGCGTTGAAGTAGTACGGGATGGCGCTCATGACCGCGTCGCACCGGCTGAACGCCTCGCGCACGGCGGCCTCATCACGCACGTCCAGCACGACCGGCATCAGTCGTGAATCGGCCGACCGTTGCAGAAAGGGCGGCAGGGCGGCACCCTGCATATCGGCGAGCTGCACCGAGGTGACGGCGGGTTCACGCAGCAGATCGAAGGCACAGGCGGAGCCTTGCAGCCCGGCGCCGAGCACCAGCATTCGCATCGGGATTACTCCAGTGGGGATTATCCGGGGAGGGGTTTGGTGACAGAAAAGCTAACGACGGCCGTCCCCGCATGGCGGGCGCATCTGCTCGAACGCCAGGCCGACGTGCGGCGGACCCTGGAGGAGGTGCGGCGGGTCGCGGTGATCGGGATCAAGCCCGACGTGGTGGGAGGGCCCGCGTTCTCCGTGCCCGACCATCTGCAGCGGGCGGGATACGAGATCGTGCCGGTGCCGGTCTATTACCCGGAGGTCCGGGAGATACTGGGCGTCCCGGTGCACCGGTCACTGGCCACGGTCACGCCACCGGTGGACATGGTCCTGCTCTTCCGCCGGCCAGCCGATGTGCCGCGCCATCTGGAGGACATCCTGGCGCACCGCCCGCGGGCGGTCTGGATGCAGCTCGGCATTCGGCATGACGAGGTGGCCGAAACGCTGGCGCGGGCCGGGATCGATGTCATTCAGGATCGCTGCGTCCAGGTGGAGCTGGACGGCATGCGGCGGTAGCTACAGGCGCACCCGGTTGCGCCCGTCGGCCTTGGCGCGGTAGAGCGCCGCGTCGGCTCGGGCGAACAGGTCTTCGACGCTTTCGATGCGCGCCGCCGGATAGACCGCCACCCCGATCGAGGCGGTGAGGCGCAGGGGCTCGGGGAGGGAGTCGCTGGCGAAGGGGTGGGTCTCGATGGCCCTGCGGATGCGATCCGCGAACGATTCGGCACCCGCGTCATCGGTTTCGGGGAGGAGCACCAGGAACTCCTCCCCGCCGTAGCGCGCCACGATGTCGGCCGTGCGGATGGTGTCGCTCAGCAGCGGGGCCACGTCGCGGAGCACGTCGTCTCCCACGAGGTGGCCATAGGTGTCGTTGACGCGCTTGAAGTGGTCGAGATCGATCATCAGCAGCGCCATCGTGCTGTCGTAGCGCAGGGTGCGCTCCATCTCCGCCGCGATGCGCTCGGTGAGCGCCCGGCGGTTGAGCAACTGCGTGAGCGGATCGGTTTGGGCCAGCTGTTCGAGGCGCGCGTTGTCGGCCATGGTGCTCTCGACCATCTGCGCGCGCTGGATCACCGCGACCGCCGCCGTGATCACGGCCTGGGCGAACTCGAGGTCGGCCGGGCCGAAGCGTTCCTGATCCCGCGTCCGGCGAACCAGAAACACGCCGTACTGCCCCCGGTCGATGGAAAACGGCAAGGCAATGACGGAGCGAATCGGCACCTCGAGCCCTTCGATGCCCCACACGTGCCGCACCCCCTCGTAGAGCGGATGGGTGTCGAGGTCTTCCACGAGCACAGGCTGCCCGCTGTCGAGGGCCGCCTTGAGCTCGGGGTAGCGCTCGAGCTGCACCGGGAGATGCTGCAACCCGGGGTTCTCGAAGGCCGCCACCACGGTGGCCTGGGGTTCGCCCGGTCGGGCCAGCACGACGGAGCAATGGGACACCCCCAGGGCTCGAGCCGCGCGCCGCACCAGCAGGTGGAAGAGCTCGGAGACCGACAGGTCGCCGGTGACTTCGTGGAGGATGTCCACGAGCTTGCGCCGGCTATCCGCATCCTGCTGGGCCCGCACCAGCTGCTCCTCGGTACGCATGAGCGCCGCGCGCGTGGAGCGCAGCAGGGCCCCCATACGCAGCTGCGCCTGGACCCGCGCCAGCAATTCCTTGGGGCGATACGGCTTCCGGATGAAGTCGGCCGCGCCCAGCCCCAAC
>Ga0315900_10002601_pt1 | contig 27302 bp, 29 predicted proteins | sample LakEriMetagenome_FD_203521 | JGI IMG/M metagenome (GOLD analysis project Ga0315900, IMG submission 203521) | Freshwater fungal communities from buoy surface, Lake Erie, Ohio, United States - Buoy 12 MA114 | ecosystem: Environmental > Aquatic > Freshwater > Lake > Lake biofilm | place: USA: Lake...
CGGCGAATTGGAACTGCAATTCTGGCACGAGAAGGCCGGATACCTCGCCGAGATGACGATCGGCGGCAAGGCGGAAAAAGTTTCCAAGGGCCGCATGAAGGTGAACGTTCCCGCTGCCGGCAAGGACATGGGGGACATCGTGCTCGACGCCGGCGTGTTCAAGAAATGAGTCCCATGCGTTTCATTCCCCTCCTTCTTCTCGTCGCGGTCGTGACGTGTGTCAGCGGCTGCGGACAGTCTCGGCTCGCGGCGCCGCAGGCCGATGCGGCGGCCGCCAAGACGATCCGCGCCGCGATCGCGGGTGCCTCTTCGGCGGGTGATTCGGCGTCCGAGGGCGCCGCTTCGGGCACCGGTTGGGCCACGCTCAAAGGACGGTTTGTGTTCGGCGGCGCCCCTGGTCAGCCCAAAGCTCTGGTCGTCGACAAAGACACGGAGGTCTGCGGCAAGTCGTCGAAGCTCTTCGACCGTTCGCTGCGGGTCGATTCGTCCAAGGGGCTGGCCGACGTGGTGGTGTTCGTCCGCAAGTCGAGCCGCGTGAAGGATCCCGTATCCGAAACGCCGCTGGTCTTCGACCAAAAGAACTGCGAGTTTCTCTCCCCCGTTTTCTCCGCACGCGTCGGTCAGCCGATCGACGTCAAGAACAGCGATCCCGTCGGCCACAACACCAACGTCGCGGGCACGAGCTTCAACCAACTGATCCCGTCGGGCGGAAGCACGATCTTCAAGCCGGCCGGCGAGACCGGGATGCCGGTGATGGTGACCTGCAACATCCATCCCTGGATGAAGGCGTATGCGGTGTTCCGCAAGGACGGCTACGTGGCCGTGTCCGCGGCCGACGGCACGTTCGCGATCCCCGACCTGCCCGCCGGTGAGATGCTCGAGTTCCAGGTCTGGCACGAGCGGTCCGCCGGGCCGAACGGCGCCCTGGGCCTCGAGAAGCCGGACCTGAAGTGGACTCCCAAGGGCCGGTTTCAGCTCAAGCTCCAGGAAGACGAAATCAAGGATCTCGGCACGCTGGAAGTACCAGCGGCGGCCATCGGCACGTGATGCAGTCGACGCCCATGCACAAGCAAAGCAAGCCCATGAAAGTCTCGATGAAGCAGGCCGGGGTTCTCGTGTCGCTGGCCGCGTTTGTGGTGGCGGGCTGCGGCACCACGCCGCCCGCTTCGTTTCGGGCGAATCTCGTGGAGTCCACCAAGCAGCGGCTCACGCCGGAACAGGACCGGCAGGTGGCGACCATCCTGCTGGCGATGTTCGGCACGCCCGACGAGCCCGTCGCCCTGCCCGAGACGGGGCTCGACGAGGCCAAGTTGAAGCTCTGCGCGGGCCCCGTCCGCAGCGACATCGTGGGACGCAAGAACGGACTCTATCGCGAGCACTGCGCCCACTGCCACGGCATCTCGGGCGATGGCTTGGGGCCGACCGCGGCCTTCCTCAATCCGTATCCCCGTGATTACCGGCCCGGCGTGTTCAAGTTCAAGAGCACGGAACGCGCGGACAAGCCGACGCATGCCGATCTCGTCCGCATCCTGCACAACGGCATTCCCGGCACGTCGATGCCCTCCTTCGCGCTGTTGAGCGCGGTGCAGGTGGACGCCCTCGTCGAGTACGTGAAGTACCTGAGCATGCGGGGCGAGACGGAGTTGGCGCTCGTGCGACAGTTCTTCGAACTCGACGACGACGCCCAGGGCAAGCTGCCCGAGACCAGAGAATTCCTCGTCGACGAGGTGCTCACGCCCATCGCCGCGCGGTGGAGCGGTGCCGCCGACGCTCGGATCGCGGTGCCGGAGATGCCCGCGGACATCGACCTCGCGGCCTCGATCGCCAAGGGGCGGGAACTGTTCTATGGCGACAAAGCCAATTGCGTGAAGTGCCACGGCGTGACGGCGCTCGGTGACGGCCAGGCGAACGACTACGACGATTGGAACAAGGTGATCGTGGAGTGGCGCAAGGAGGTCGGGGGCGACAAGGATTCGGACTGGGTGGCGAAGGCGAATCGCGTGCTCGCGGGCGACGCGCACAGGCCGCGGACGATTCCGCCCCGGAACCTGCGTCACGGAATCTACCGCGGCGGCCGCCGTCCGCTCGACCTTTACTACCGGATCCACGCCGGCATCAATGGGGCGCCCATGCCGGCTGCCAAGGGCACGGTGGATCCCGAGGACATCTGGCACATTGTGAACTACATCCGCTCGTTGCCGTACGAGTTCGACGGCGAACTTGGGGTCGACCGGCCCATGGTGGCGAAGGACAGGTTCTAGGTTCAGGGGTTCGGGGCCGGGCGATCGGTTCCGGCGACACACGACCAGGGAGTGTTTCGACGTGGGAAAGCGACTCGCCGGAATGTTCTGGGCCCTGGTGTTCCTTGCCGTGCCGGTGCTGGGCGTGGCCACTTTCGCCATCGCCCCTTCGATCAACGTCTGGTTGCCCAAGGATGTCTCGGAGCACGGCCGGCAGATCGACTCCCTGTTCTATTTCATCCTCGTGCTCACCGGCGTGGTGTTCGTGGCGACCGAGGTGCTGCTGTTCTGGTTCATCTGGAAGTACGACGCGGTCAAGCAGCGGGGGCCCGCCACCTACATCCAAGGCAGCCATACGCTGGAGGTGGTCTGGACGATCATTCCTGCTGCGACGCTCTTGTTTCTGGCCATTTACCAGATGAACGCCTGGGCCGACGTGAAGATGCGCCGGCCGGCCATGGCACCCACCGTGGAGGTCGTCGCTCGGCAGTTCGAGTGGCGGCTGCGCTATCCGGGCCGGGACGGCACTCTGGGAACCGCGGACGACCTGTTCCTCGTCAACGACCTGCATCTGCCGATCGACGAGGACGTCCTCGTCCAACTCAAGAGCATGGACGTGCTGCACAGCTTCTTCCTCCCGCACGTGCGCATCAAGCAGGATGCGGTGCCGGGCATGAAGATCCCCGTCTGGTTCAAGGCCCGCGAGGAGGGAGCATTCGACATCGTCTGCGCCGAACTCTGCGGCTGGGGCCACTACAAGATGAAGGGTCGCGTGACCTACGAGTCGCGGGCCAAGTTCGACGCCTGGCTGGAGCGGAAGTACGCCGAGCAGGAGGCGACCCAGCCCCAGACCGAAGCCACCGACGTGGCCCTCGTCCGCTGACCGACCGACTGGAGTCCCGCCGTTTCCGGAGGATGACCCGATGACCCCGCCCACCACAACCGCCTCGCCCACGGTCGATCACGGTCACGTCACCGTGCCGGCTCACGGCCACGCCCCGCAGGGCGGCCTGTCGCACTTCCTCTCCACCTATGTGTTCTCCAAGGACCACAAGGTGATCGGGTTGCAGTTCCTGTTCTCCACGCTGCTCTGGTTTCTGATCGGAGGGCTGTTGGCTCTCGCCGTGCGCTGGCAGGTGGCCTGGCCGTGGTCGCCCGTGCCGGTGCTGGGCAAGCTCTTCGCCCAGGAGGGCGGGCAGATGGCGCCGGAGTTCTACACGATGCTGTTCACCATGCACGCCACGGTGATGATCTTCCTGGTGATCATCCCCATTCTGGCGGGGGCGTTCGGCAACTTCCTGATCCCGCTCATGATCGGCGCTGACGACATGGCGTTCCCGACGCTCAACATGTTGTCGTACTGGTTCATGTGGCCGGCGTTCCTCGCCTTCGGGGCCAGTTTCTTCGTCGAGGGCGGGGCCGCGGCTGGTGGCTGGACGAGTTATCCGCCCCTCTCCACCAACGTCGCCTCCTCGCCCGGCAGCGGGTGGGGGCAGACGCTGTGGCTGCTCGGCCTGACGATGGTCGGTGTTTCGTCGATGCTGGGCAGCGTCAATTACATGACGACGATCATCCTCATGCGCGCCCCCGGCATGACGATGTTCCGCCTGCCGATGACGATCTGGGCCATGTTCATCACCGCCGTGCTCCAGGCCTTTGCGCTTCCCGTGCTCACGGCAGCCGGGTTCATGCAGCTCGCCGACCGCGTGTTCAACACCGGCTTCTTCTCTCCGGAAGGGCTCGTCGTCAACAACCTCACCTCGGGCGCCGGCGGCGGCCAGCCGCTCCTCTGGCAGCACCTGTTCTGGTTCTACAGCCACCCGGCTGTCTACATCATGATCCTGCCCGCCATGGGCATGGTGAGCGACATCCTCACCTGCTTCGCCCGCAAGCCGCTCTTCGGCTACCGGCCGATGGTGTACTCGATCGCCGGAATCGCCGGATTGGGGTTCATCGTCTGGGGGCACCACATGTTCATGTCGGGCATGAACCCCGCTCTGGGCATCACGTTCATGGTGTCCACGATGATGATCGCCCTGCCCAGCGCCGTGAAGACGTTCAACTGGCTGGGCACGCTGTGGGGAGGACGAATCCAGTTCACCACGGCCATGCTGTTCGCCATGTCGTTCGTGTCGATGTTCATCATCGGCGGCCTGTCGGGAATCTTCATGGCGGCCACGCCCGTCGACATCTTCATCCACGACACCTACTTCATCGTGGCCCACTTTCACTACGTGCTTTTCGCCGGCACCGCGATGGGCGTGTGGGCGGCGATTTACTTCTGGTTTCCCAAGATGTTCGGCCGCACGATGAACGAGTTCTGGGGCAAGGTGCACTTCTTCCTCACCTTCATCTTCCTCAACGGTACGTTCTTCACGATGCACATCCTGGGGGCAGTGGGCTTCCCGCGCCGGCTGGCCGACGCCTACCACTACGAGACGTTCCATCACCTGCAGCCGATGAACGCCTTCATGACCTGGTGCGCGATCGGCATGGTGGCCACGCAGATCATCTTCGCGGCCAACTTCGTCTGGAGCATGTTCCGTGGTCCGGTCGCGGGCCGGAATCCATGGAACGCGAACGGCCTGGAGTGGACGGCGCCCAGCCCACCGGGCCACGGCAACTTCGACTATCAGCCGATCGTGTACCGCGGTCCCTACGAATACTCGGTGCCCGGCGTGGAGAAAGATCACCTCATGCAGACCGATCCGCCGAACGCCGCGGCTGCTGCGGCCGCGGCAGCTGCACACTGACGCGATCCAGCCCGTTGTGAACCGGCGGGCATCACGACGGGATTCACCGCAACTGGTTCCCGCTCGCCGACCGGGCTCGCGTGGCCGAACAATCCGAATCAGTGCATCGATGACGAGTCGCTCTCTCAACTGGACGCATCTGGTCGCCTGCCTGCTGGTGGGCGTGACCACGGTACTGCTGTCGTTCGGGGCGCTCGTGACGACGTACGAAGCGGCGATGGCGGTGCCGGATTGGCCGGCGACCTACGGCCACAACATGTTCCTGTTTCCGTGGGCGGAATGGCTGTACGGCCCCTGGGATTTGTTTCTCGAGCACGGGCACCGGCTGCTGGGCGCGGCTGCAGGCATGGTGACTCTCGTGCTCGCTGCGGTGGCCTGGCGGTCGGACGCTCGGCCCGCCGTCCGCTGGCTGACGCTCGCCGCGGTCGCACTCGTCATCCTGCAGGGCGCGCTCGGTGGGGCCCGCGTGCTCCTCGACGACAAGACGGTCGCGAAAGTGCATGCCTGCACGGGACCGCTGTTCTTCGCGGTTGCCGTCGCCATCGCCACCCTCTCACGGCGGCCTGCGGCGGCCGCCACGGGGTCGCTCGCCAGGTTACCCGTGGCCCTGCTCGTCGCGGCCTACCTGCAGCTCGTGGCGGGAGCCCAGCTCCGGCACCTCGATGCTTCGGTCGATCCCGCCACCTTCCACACGCTCGTCGGACTGCACATTCTTGGTGCGGTCGCCGTCACGGTGCTTTCCGCCGTCAGCGCCGTCGTCGTTGCCGAGGACGGATTGCACGGTGCGCGACGCTGGTCGAGAGGAATCGTCGTGCTCGTGGCCGTGCAGTTGCTGCTTGGCGCCGGGGCCTGGGTCGCGAACTGGGGGCTGCCATCCGGCCTATTGCCGGAGTCGTGGCAGTGGAGCGAGCCGCTGCGGGCCCGCAGCGTGGGAAATGCGGCGGTGGTGACCGGCCACGTCGTGCTGGGCATGTTGATCCTGGCGGCGTCGGTCGTGCTGGCGATCAAGGCAGGGGCGATCGGTGACGCAGCGGCCGGCCGGGATGCGGGCGACGGACTGTCGTCCGGGAGGGCCTTCGCGTGACGCCACCCGTCTTCACCGACGTCGCCGTCGTGCGGCCGCCGTTCGGCGGGCCGGTGGCGCATGCCGCCACCGACCCACGCGTCAGATCGTGGGCAGTCGATCTCTCGAGGCTCGTGCGGCCGCGCATTGCCGTCATGGTGTTGGCCACGGTGGTCACCGCCTTCTGGATGACGGCCGGTCGTCCGGAGAGCGTGGCGACGCTGGTCGTTCTCCTCGTGGGCACGGCGCTCGTTGCCGCGAGTTCCAGCATCGCCAACCAGATCCTGGAACGGGAATCCGACCGGGCGATGGAGCGGACGGCAGTGCGGCCGATCGCCGCGGGTCGGATGTCGGCTGGCGAGGCGTGGTGGCTGGCCGCCGCCACGCTCGGGGTCGGGGCGGTTGCGGTGTGGGCTGGCGGTGGGATCGGCGCCACCTTGGCGGCGCTCGCCACGTGGCTCCTCTACGTGCTCGTTTACACGCCGCTCAAGCGGATGACACCTCTCAACACGGCCGTCGGCGCCGTGGCCGGGGCGCTGCCCGTCGCGATCGGCTGGTGCGCGGCCGGCGGGCCGGAGCGGCTGGCGGCCGGCGACGCCCGCGGCGGGCTCGCCGTCGCGGCTCTGGCGACGATCCTGTATCTCTGGCAGTTTCCCCACTTCATGGCGATCGCCTGGCTGTATCGTCGGCAGTACGAGGCCGCCGGCTCGAAGATGCTCACGGTCGTCGATCCATCGGGCCTCCGGGCCGCCGGACAGTCCCTCACTGCCGCCCTGGCGATGGTTCCCGTGAGCCTCGTGCTCGCCGTGCCATCGGGCAGCATCCGGCTGTTTCTGGCGGCAGCAGTGGCCGCGATTCTCTACGTGCTGGCCGCGTTCCGTTTCGCGGTCCGTCGCGACGACGCCTCGGCGCGCATCCTCTTGCTCACCTCGCTCGGCTCCCTCCTCGGCCTGCTCACCGCGGCCGTCGTGTTCGGCAGCCGGGCCTGAAACCGTCTTGCGTCCCCGTTTCCTCCACGAGCCCCGACCATGAACGCCTCCGCGATCACGATCCCGCACGGACACGACCACCACGGCCACGGGGACGGCCACGGCCACCACGGCCACGTCACGCTCCAGTACCAGCCCGGCCTGCCGCTCTCCCGCGGTAAGTTGATCATGTGGCTGTTCCTGTCCACCGAGATCATGTTCTTCGCGGCTCTCCTGGGCAGTTACGTCGTGTTGCGGTTCGGTGCTCCGGTCTGGCCCAAGCCCCACCACGTGCACCTGAGCGAGCCGATCGGTGCCTTCAACACGTTCGTGCTCATCTGCTCGAGCGTCACGATCGTGCTCGCCCTGGAGACGGCCCGGGCCAACAAGGCTGGGCTGGCGAAGGCCTGGATGGTCGCCACGTTCCTGCTCGGCAGCCTGTTCCTGGGCGTCAAGGCCTACGAGTACCAGGCCAAGTTCTCCCACGGCATCTACCCCTGGGCACCGCGCGGGCTGATTTACGAGCGGCCCGACCTGTACTACGGCTCGGCGGTCCGGGCCCGGCTTGGCGAGGCGGCCATGATCGACCGGATCAAGGAACTCAACGAGAAGCCCGCCGATCAGTTGTCAGCAGACCAGGTCGCTGCCCGCGCCCGCCTGCAACAGGTTCAGAAGATGGTGATGAGCCCCGACCAGCAGGCTTTCGACATGGCGGTCGTCGCCGACCAGGTGATGCCGCTGCCGGCCGAGGGTGCCGATCACGGCGGCGCCCATGGGGCCCACGGCCTCAATGACGCCTTCCCCTGGCTGCGTCTGCCGATCGTCATTCCCGGCGGCAGCATGTGGGCGAGCACATACTTCCTGCTCACGGGATTTCATGCCATCCACGTGATCGTCGGCCTGATCGTATTCGGGACCATGCTCACCTGGACGCTCAACGCAAAGCGTGCCGGCGCGATCGAGAACGCTGGACTGTATTGGCACTTCGTCGATCTCGTGTGGATCTTCCTGTTCCCGCTGCTCTACCTGTTCTAGCCGTCCGTCGGCCAAGTCGCATCGTGTGATGCGTGATACGATTATTTTCGGTTCTGCAACGAAAGGCCCCCGCCATGAGCGACCACGGCACTCACTCCGACCCCGGCCGGCATGGCCCGGTCACGCGGCCCGGCCAGTCGGCCGACGAGACCCTCGAGCACGCGGCCCACGGCCACGGCGACGAGCACGGCCACGGTGGGATCGGCAAGTACCTGCTGGTGTTCCTCGCCCTCTGCGGCCTGACGACGATGTCGTTCTTCACCTACTCGCCGGCGTGGCCGTGGCGCGATCAGCCCCAGGTGGGCTGGGCGTTCATGATGGCGGTGTCGTGCACGAAGGCGATGCTCGTGATCCTCTGCTTTATGCACGTCTGGTGGGAGGCGAATTGGAAATACGTGCTCACGATCCCAGCCGCGATGATGGCGATCTTCCTGGCGATCATGCTCGTGCCCGACGTGGGCATGCGGTTGCGCATGGTGTCGCAGGAACGGGCCCTGCACATGGCGCGGACGTCCGACCTCAAACTCCTGGAGCGGGCCGCCGCGGAAAAGTCCGCCGAGGCGCCGGCCCATTAGCCGCCCGTCAGGCCTGGAAGCGATGAAACGAGTTCCCCTCCGCCTGCTGCCGGCCGTCGTGGCGACCTTGCTGGCCGGATGCGGCGGGGAAGAGCGTCGGGCGGCAGCGCCGAACGCGGCGCCCGCACCCGTGGCCGGCCGGGTCGAACCCGACGACGAGGCGGCCTCAACCAATGTGGCCGGCACGCCGTTCACGCTCACCGACCAAACCGGCCAGTCGTTCGACTCGCAGTCGCTGCGCGGCAAGGTGTGGATGGGGGCGATCTTCTTCGCCAACTGTCCCGGTCCCTGTTTTCGCGAGAATCAGGCGATCGCCGACATCCTCCGCAGGATCGAGGCCCGCGATTTCATGGTCGTGAGCCTGACCTGCGATCCCGACAACGACACGCCGGACGTGCTGCGGCGCTACGCCGAACGCTTCGACGCGGATCCGCTCCGCTGGAAGTTCCTGACCGGCGACATGAAGGTGATCAGCGAAGTTGGGCAGAAGACGTTCTTCCTGCCCGTCGAGGTGGGCGTGCATTCCGAACGCGGCGTTGTCTTCGACCGCCGGGGCAGGCTGCGGGGCGGCTACCACCTGCTGCAACCCGACCGCGTGGCCTTGCTCGAGAAGTTGATTCGCGACGTGCTCGCCGAGCCCGCCGATGCCCTTCCGCAGACCGAGGCCGCCACGGACGGGGCCGCACCATGATCGTGCCGCTGCTCTTCGCTGCCGACGCCGTCGCGCCGGCCACGGTGCATCCGTTGGCGACGACCAACGCCGTCCTCAATGCGCTGGCGACGGTGCTCCTCGTGGCCGGCTGGGCGTTCATCCGGCGCGGCAACGTGAGGGCCCACCGGGCGGCCATGGTGGCCGCGTTCGGAGTGTCGGCCGTGTTCCTCGCCTGCTACCTCACCTACCACTATCTCGTCGGCCACGTGCCGTTCCGAGGGCAGGGCACGGTGCGGGCCGTCTACTTCGCGATCCTGATTTCGCACATCCTGCTCGCCGTGCTGGTGCCGGTGCTGGCCCTGCGGATGTTCTTCCTGGCCTGGCGGGGCCGCTGGGAGGCCCATCGGCGGCTGGGACGGGTCACGCTGCCGATCTGGCTCTATGTGTCGGTGACGGGCGTGGTGATCTACGCCATGCTCTACCACCTCGTTCCCTGACCCGGGCCGGCGGGGGGCCGGCGGGCTATAATCCTGGCATGGGCACCCGCCGTTCCACGACCACGGTCTCCCCGCCGCGCCGGCTTCCGGCTGCAGCCATAGCGTTGGCCGTCCTGGTTCTCTCCTGCGTCGCGGCCGAGGCGTTTGGCTGTCCGAACTGCAAGGACGCCGTCAACACCTCTGATCCCGAGGGGCTCAACGTGGCGCGGGGCTACTTTTACAGCATCCTGCTCATGCTGGCGATGCCCTTCACGCTGGCCGGTTCTTTCGGCGCCTACGTGTGGCGCGAGATGCGGCGGCAGCAGCGCGAGCAGGCGGGACGGCCGGCACCGTGAACGCCCGCCGCGATCCGTCGGGCCGGCTCACGTCGCGCGGCGCGGCACCGCGAAACTACCTCGCCCCCGGCGAACACCGCCGGTTGTTCTGGCGGGTGATGCCGCTGGCGGCGGCCGTGGTGCTGGTGCTCGGTTGGGTTGAAAACACCTGGTTTCCCCGCGCCCAGCCGCGACCGGCGGCACAGGCGAATACGAAACTCGAGGCGCTGCGCGGCCCGATTCCCGAGGGGGACGCGGTCCTCATCGAGCGCGACGAGGAGCCCTTCGAGCCGTCGGTGCCGGCCGCCGAACTCTCCGCGCCGGCGCCGGCGCTGGCCCAGGTCCGCGACGCAACGTTCTTCCGCGATGAGGAGATCGACGCCTGGCTGCAGTCTTTCATCACGCTCGAGTCCAGCGGTCGCGACGGCCTGCGGCGCGGCCGGCCGCGCGACGTCAGCTTCAGCGAGCTCTTCGGCCAGCCGCGCACCTTTCGTGGCCGCCTGGTGCGGATGCGGGGCAAGCTCCACAGGCTGGAACGCCTGCGGGCGCCGGCCAACGACTACGGTATCGACGACTACTGGCAGGGATGGCTGGAGCCGGCCGGCGGACCGCCGTCGCCTGTGGTGCTGCACTGCCTGCAATTGCCGGATGGCATGCCGCACGGCATGGATATCTCCGAGGACGTGGAGGTGACCGGCTACTTCCTCAAGAACTATGCGTACGTGGCCCGGGATACGATCCGCGTCGCTCCGCTGATCATGGTCCTGGAACCGACCTGGAAGCCGCTGCCGTCGACGGTGCCGCAGGGCGGCCTTCATGGTGCCGTGTCCCTGGGCACCGTGGCGGTCGCGACGGTGGCCACCGCGCTGGCTGCCGTCGCCATCGGCGGCTTCCTGTCACGACGCCGGGCCACACATCGTGGCACTGCGGCGCCTGCAGACCTGGACGCCGCCCTCGCCGGCGCCGACATCTGCACCGTCGAAGAATCCCTGCGCCGGGTCGCGGCGGCGTTGCCCGACGGTCCTGCCAGGGGAGAAAGCCCATGACCAGACCGACCGCGATCCGCGGCGTCGTCCGCCGCCTGCTGCTCGCTGCGATCCTGCTGCCGGGGGCCTCACGCCCGTGCGCCGGCGCGCCGACCCAGGATGCCGACCTCCGCGAGTTCCCGGCATTCGTGACGATGCAAAAGATCGACCGCGACAGCCGGCGGATCCTCGAGGATGACGGCGACTGGAGCGACGACAAGGAGCGGATGCTGGTGCGGGTGCTGGCCCGCCTGCCGGCCCCGGCGAGCCTGACGGCGGACTGGGTGGCTGCGGCCGTTCCCGTGGCCGCGTCCGGCGCGGCGACCGCCATCGCCGACGTGCCGGTGCGGGTAAAGGGCCGCGCGGTGTTCGTGGCGACCCAGACGCTGCCCGCGGCGATCGCCGAACTGGCCGGCCGGCCCGAATACGACCTCGTGCGGATCGTCGATGAGCGTGGCGCCGTCGTCGACGTGGCCACGCCGCTGGCACCCAGGGCCTGGCCGCGCTGGCAGGCGATCGACGAACCGACCTCCGCGGTCGGCCTGCCGCTCACGGGTGGTGCGGGGCCCATACCCGTCGCCGCGGCGGGGGCCGGCACCTGGCCCGAGGGTCGCCACGACCTGCTGCTCGCGGCGCCGGCCGTCGCCTGGTTTCCGCCCACGCCGCTGGGCCTGCTGGGGATGGACTACGCCCTCTTCGACAGCGTCGTCGACGGCCGCAAGATCGTGGCTGGCGACACGGAGGCCTTTTACGCGCTGCTCGCCGCGGTCGGGGACGCCGACGCGGCCGCGGTCACCAAGGCCGCGGGCGGCCGCACCGACATCCTGCCGCTCATCGATGTCAGGCAGAAGTGGTTCGACACCCATCGCGGCGATCCGGTGCTCATCGCGGGCATCGCCCGCAAGGCCACCCGCATCACCGTGGACGAGCCGTTCCGGCGGCGGCAGGTCGGCGCCGATCACTACTGGGAGTTGGAGGTGTTCGTCGACACGGTGCCGTTCGAAGACAAGGGCAAGGTGCGGGACCGTTTTCCCGTCGTCTGCTGCGTCCGCGAACTGCCCGCCGGCATGCCCAGCGGCGATTCGATCGCCGAGGAGGTGACCGTGCCGGCGTTCGCCTTCAAACGCTACAGCTACCCGCTGCAGGACGTGCTCATCTCCTCGTCCCAGGGCGACACCCGGACGGCCGGCGAGCGGATCTATCCGCCGCTGGTGATCGGCCGGCGTCCGGCGTGGCGTCCCGCGCCTTCGGTGAAGGGCGCCACCGACATCCTGTTCTGGATCTTCTCGGCCATCATCGGTGCGGTCGCGCTGTTCGTGGTCTATGGCGCCTGGTCGGCGGGCCGCGTTGCCAAGCGGGACGGCGAACTGCGGCGCAGCCAACTCCCCGATCGGGTGCAACTGCCGGGCGACGGGGAGTGAGGGTCGGCGGCCCGCCAATCGCGGCCCGGCGCTCGGCCCCTTCGCGCCGGCACGATTCTGCCGAATGATAGGGGGCCTCGTCGCGGTCCGCGCGACGTCCACCCACCTTCCCGCCCCAGGAACATCCCGCCATGCGACGAGCCAAGATCTCCATCATCGGCGCCGGAAACGTCGGCGCGACCACGGCCCACTGGTGTGCCGCCGCCGAACTCGGCGACATCGTCCTTCTCGACATCCCGGCCACGGAGGGAATGCCGGCGGGCAAGGCGCTCGACCTCTTCGAGGCGTCGCCGATCGTGGGCTTCGACGCCCGGATCACCGGCACCACCGACTGGGCCGACACGGCCGGCAGCGATGTGGTGGTGGTGACGGCGGGCATCGCCCGGAAGCCGGGCATGAGCCGCGACGACCTGCTTTCCACCAACGCGAAGATCGTGGGCGATGTGGCCGCCCGGATTCGCGACACGAGCCCGCAGGCGGTCGTGATCGTGGTCTCCAATCCGCTCGACGCCATGGTGCAGCGGGTGTTCCAGGTGACGGGATTCCCGGCCGCCCGGGTCGTGGGGCAGGCCGGCATCCTCGACACGGCGCGCTACCGCTCGTTCTTGGCGCTGGAACTCGGCGTCAGCGTCGAGGACATCTCGGCGATGCTCCTCGGCGGCCACGGCGACACGATGGTGCCGATCCCCAGCTGCACCAGCGTGGGCGGAATTCCGGTCACGCAATTGATCGGTTCCGACCGGCTGGCGGCGATCGTCGATCGGGCCCGTAACGGCGGCGCCGAGATCGTCGGCCTGCTCAAGACCGGAAGCGCCTATTACGCACCGGCCGCGGCGAGCGCGCAGATGGTGGAGGCGGTCGTCCGCGACAAGAAGCGGCTCGTGCCCTGCGCGGCGTACTGCGACAAGGAGTACGCCGTGGGCGGCTACTTCGTTGGTGTGCCCGTGGTGCTGGGCAGCGGCGGCGTCGAGAAGGTCATCGAGTTGAAGCTGCTGCCGGAGGAGCGGGCCGCCCTCGACAAGAGCATCGCGGCCGTCAAGGAGCTCGTGGCGGCTATGGACCGGCTCACGGCCACGGCCTGAGACGGGGCGAAAGACCCGCCATCTGCGCCTCCTGCCCCGCTTGCCCAGCCTCGGCGCGCGGGGTGTCTGCTGGCGTTGTCCGCGCGTGGGCGTTGCGATACAACCCGCCGTCCCGTTCGGGGATGCGGCCCGTTTTCGGACCGCCCGGGCAGACGCCCCGAGGACCGCACATGAGCACCCGCCCGTCGAGAGGAGCCGCGCGCCGTCGCGGAGCCGGTTCGCAACGCACCGTGGAGCGGCACGTGCCGGCTGACTGGACCGGCGGACTCCCCGTGTTCGTGCCCCAGGGCTACGAGCCGGGCTACGACTACCCGCTTCTCGTCTGGCTTCCCGACCCGGGCGCGAAGCCCTTCGACCTGGGCCGGGCCATGGCCCGGACGAGCCTGCGGAACTTCGTCGCCGTGCAACCCCGCGTCGCGGGCAGTGGCGTTGGTGGCGAATCGGTCTGGCGGGCGATCGACCGCGTTGCCTCACGGCTCAGCATCCATCCACGCCGGACCTACCTCATCGGGCAGGGGGCCGGGGGTTCGGAGGCGTTCCGGATCGCCTGCCGGCAGCCGGAGTCGTTCGCAGGAGTGGTTTCGCTGGGCGGCCCGTTCCCGCTCGACGAGGGGCTGTTCGCAAGGATCGAGACGCTGCGACGCCTGCCCATGCTGCTCTGCTGCGACAGTGCCGACGTGGCCTCGGGAGCCGCTGCCATCGACCGCACCCTGCGGCTTTTCCATGCCGCCGGCGCCATGCTGTCGTTGCGGATCTACCCCGGCGGCAAGAACCTCTCCCGCACCAGGCTCGCCGACGTGAATCGCTGGATCATGGAGGACGTGTGTGGTTCCGCGACGTCGCTCCAACCGCATGGCGTGACGTAACACGCCCGCATCGCGCCGCAGCAGGGAAAGGATTCCCGCCCATGACCTTCGCACAGCACGGACCGTCGTCCGACGCCGAGCCCCGCATCCTGCCGCTGCCGCAGTCCCTGCCGGCATCGACCCGCGGTCTACTCGAGGAATTGCTGGCCGCTGCCCTGGACGAACATCGTCTGCGGGCGGCACCGGCGGTTCGCGTGAGTCTCGACGCCAGCGTGGCCGACGACCTGCCCGGCGACGTGCGCGGGTTTCGCGCGGTGCTGGCCGGCCTGCTGCGTGCGGCATTCGACGCCGCGGTGCGGCCCGGTCCGCCCAGCGACTCGCCTGCGCTCCGCGAGGTGGCGGTGACGAGCGTCGATACGGGAGACGCGCTGGAGATCGAAATCGCCGACTCCGGCGCCGGCCCCGGAGTCGATGTCCTGGATGCCGAAGCGCTCGCCGCCGCCCGCTCCTATGCGGACCGCTGTGGGGGGCGGGTGCTCGTCGCCAACTGCCCCGAGGGCGGGCGGGCAGTCACTCTGCGGCTGCCGCACCGCCGCCAGTGCAGCCGTGCCGCCTGAGGATCACCGAGCAGCGCCATGAAAACACACCACCACGAATCGTCACGAACCGGACCGCGGGCCACGCCGGCCCAGGTCGTGGCGCTGGGCCTGATCGCCGCCTCGATCGGCTGGGGCGTCTGGCTGCTGCGCGACCGGCCCATCAGCGAGGAGGTGGAGCTGCTGCCGGGCACGGTGCTGCCGTCTTCGGAACTGGCGATCGTGGAGGCCGCCTTCGACCGCGCCCAGTTGGTGGGGCACCGCACGGAGGATGGTCGGGTCTGGGTGCCGCGGCCCCGGCAGAGCGCCTACATGCGGGCCCTCGTCGATGCCGAGGCCCTGCCGCGGGAGTTTGGCAGCAGTCTGCGGCGTGCCCTGGAAAAGAACAGCCCCTGGCAGAGTCGCGCCGTCCAGGAGGAGCTCCTGCGCGTGGCCGTGCAGGAGGAGTTGGCGCACGTGATCTGCTCGATGCCTGGCATCGAGCGGGCGGCGGTGCTCTACGACGTGGATGAACGGCCGGCATTCGACGGCGGCCTGAGCGGGGGCCCCACGCGCACGGCCAGCGTCAACATCCGCACGCAGCCCGACATCGAACTGGAACCGGCCCGCGTGCTGGCGATCCGCGTGCTCGTGGCCTCATCGATCGCGGGTCTGACGCCGGAACGCGTGGCCGTCACCGACCTGCGCAGCGGTCGCGTGCATGCCGGACCGCTGGAGCCGGCGACCGCGGCCGATGACGTCGCAATCGATTCCGCACTGGCCCGACGGATCGCCCACGAACGGCATCTGGCGGCGAAGGTGCGGCAGGGACTGTCGTTCGTGAAGGGGGCCGTGGTGGACGTCACCGTGACGTTCGCGGCTCCCGCGCCGACCGCACCGCCACCGGCCGTCGCGGCCCCGGAACCCGTGCTTCCCAAACGCCGTCAGCCCGTGGCAGCCGCCAACTCGCCCGCGGAGATCGCCGTGGCCGACGAGGCGGCTCCCGTCGCCGTCCCGCCGCCTGCAGTCGCGGCCCCGCCGGTCCACGACGGGCCGGAAACGATTCGCGTGTCGCTGGCGGTACCCGAAACCTATTTCGAAGCCGCGACCCGTTCCGGCGACACCCGCGGCCAGGGCGGCGTCGAGATGCGCCGCGTGGCGGAGCAGCGGCTCCGCGACCACGTGCTGCACCTGTTGCCGCCCACGCCACATCCCGACGGTCGCGACGTCGCCATCACGACGTTCGCCGTGACCGGGTCGCGTGGATCGCCCCGCACGCCGGTCGCGATGACGACGCTGCCGGCTTCCCGCGGCGGCGTCGAGCCATCGGCAACGCCGGTCCCGCCCGAATCACCCGCGGCCCGTGGCCCGCGCACCGTCGGCGAGCACGTCGATGCCGCCTGGCGGGCGCTTGCCGAGGGACGTCCGGGCGACGTGCCGCGCGAGGCGTGGCTCGCGGCCGGCGCGATGGCCGCCCTGCTGCTGACCTGGCTCGTGTTTCGCGGCAGCACGGCGGCCGACGAGCGTCGTCCGGCTCGGCCACGCCGGCGGAATTCGCCGCGGATCGACTGGTCCACGCTCGACGGTGCCGGCGGCGATGAGTTCGGCGACGAGGGCACCGTCGGCGAGCGACCTTCCACCCGGCAGGTGGCCGCATGAATGTCGCGCACCCGCAATCGCGGCGTGGGAGATGCGTCGGCGCCGCGCTCGTGATCGGCTGTCTGTCCGTCGGGAGCCTGGGTTCGGCGCGGGCCGCCGAGGCACCCGCCGAGTTGCCGGTGGCGCCGAGTCCCGAGGCGGTGGCTCCCGCCGCCACGGTCGTGCCCGTTTCGGCGTCGATCGATCGCTCGGCGCCCGTGCCGCTCGGTCCGGTGCCCCTGGCCGCCGACGCCGAGGCCCCGGGGAGCGGGAGCCGCGTGGCTCCGCGGCCGCTTCCCGACTGGAAACTCCTGGCGGCGGTCGGTGCAGCCTTCGCGGCCCTGGCCGCATTTCGACTCTGCACCGGCCGTACCCGCGCCACGCTGCCTCCCGACGTGTTCGAGGTGCTCGGCGAAGCCAGTCTCGGCGGCCAGCACGCGGTGCGCATCGTGCGCTTCGGCCCGCGGACGTTGCTCCTGGCAGTGTCGTCGGCCGGCTGCCAGACGCTGGCGGAATTGTCCGATCCGCAATCGACGGAGTGCATCGTCGCCGCCTGCCGGGGAGGCCGCGGCCGCGGTTCCGAGGCCCCGCGTGCCGGTGCCTCGCGTCCGCGTCAGGCGGGCACGGCGCCCCCGGCCCATGCAGCGGCCCGGGCCGCGGGGGGCACCGCGTGACGCTCCGCGCAGCCGTGGCCCGCCTTCTGTTCGCTCTCCTCACGCTGCCGCAGATGGCGGTGTTTGCACGCGGCGACGATGCCGCTGCGAATCTGCCGGCCATGGTTCCGGCCGTGGCAGACGTCGCGCCGGCGGCCTCTGGTCCCGCCGCCGCGTCCGTCCCGTCACTGTCGGCTGGCGGCTGGCAGTCGCTGCTTGGCAGCGTCGGCCTCGACGCCCTGATTCCCTCGGCGCTGATGTTCGGCGTCGTCAGCCTGGCACCGGCCGTGCTTCTCATGACCACCTGCTTCGTGCGCATGTCGGTGGTGCTGTCGCTGCTGCGGCAGGGCCTCGGCGCTCCGCAGATTCCCTCCAACCAGATCGTGGCCTCGCTGGCCATCTTTCTCTCCGCGCTGGTGATGTGGCCGGTGTGGACACAGGCCTGGCGCGAGGGCGTCGAACCCTACCGCCAGGGCACGCTCGCCCCCGCGGAGGCTTTCACCCGCGGGTCGCTTCCCGTGCGGCGCTGGATGGCGGCCCAGATCGAGCAGGCCGGGAACCGTGACACGATGCTGCTGTTCCTGGAACGGCATCCCGGTGGGCCCCGGCAGGCGGCCAGTTACGACGACGTGCCACTCGAGGCCCTGCTGCCGGCCTTCCTGGTCAGCGAACTGGAAACGGCCTTTTCGATCGGCTTCCGCCTCCTGCTCCCGTTTCTCGTGCTCGACATCCTCGTGGCCACGCTGGTCGTGTCCACGGGCCTCGTGATGCTGCCGCCCACGCTGGTGTCGCTCCCCCTCAAACTGCTCGTGTTCGTGGCGGCCGACGGCTGGACGCTCGTCGTGCAGTCGCTGCTCGACAGCGTGCGAACCCTGCCCTCCTGACGCGCTTGGCCGCGGGAGTCATCGCCGTGAACGAAGCCCAGCTCGTCGAACTCGTGCGCCAGGCCGCCCTCGCCGGGATGGTCGTGATCGCCCCGCTGCTGCTGGCGGGTTTCGCGGTGGCGACCCTGGCCGGACTCGTGCAGGCCGCCACCGGCGTTCACGAGCCGATCGTGGGGCTCGTGCCCCGCCTGGCGGTGATGGCTGCCGTGCTGCTCGCCTCGCTCCCCTGGATGGTGGAGAGCCTGGCGGAGCTGTTTCGCACGGCGGCCGCTGGCCCGTGAATCGCGTCCTCCAGGGATCGGGGTGCCACGGATGAACGCACCGCTGTCCGCCGAGCTGCTGCCCGACGCGGCCCTAGCCGCGGGCGTGTTCATGCGCATGGCGACCGCCGTGGCCGCCGGCGCGATGCCGCTCGCGTCCCGCGTGGGGATCCGCGTGCGCGTGGCGGTGGCGATGGTGCTGGCTGTGGCCGCGCTGCCGGCGGCCCGCGGCACGGGGGACACGCTCACGCGCCTGCCGGCCTGGCCGTTCATGCTCGCGGGCGAGGCCGTCGTGGGGTTGGCCATGGGCGCCGCGGCGGCCTGCGTGCTCGCCGCCGCCGGTTGGGCGGGCATGATCCTGGGCAGCGTCGCCGGTCTGTCCTGGGCCGATGACTTCACGCCCGATGCGGAGGGTGATCCCCAGGGGGCCGGCATGGCATCGTTCGCGGCCTGGCTGGCGTTGGCGGGATTCCTCGCCGTCGGTGGCCACCTGCACGTCGTGGCCGGACTCATCGACAGCGTGCGCACGATGCCCGTAGGCACCGCGTTGAACGCCGGGGCCGCGCCCGTGGAGGCGATCGTGTGCACGTTGCCGGGCCTGGCTCTGTCGCTCGCCCTGGCGCTTGCCGCACCGGCCCTGGCGGCGGTGGTGACGTTTCACCTGGCGACCGCCATCTGCCTGCGCGCCATCCGTTTCTCGCCGGGGCCGGGGGTCCTGCAGGCCGTCGCCTCGCTCGTGTTGTTCGCCGCCGTCGTGGCCGGAGCCGCCACCTGGATCGGAGGCTTCGCCGCCGGAGTCCACGCGCCGCTCGAACGCTGCTTCTCGGGTTTGGCATCCTGATCACTCTCGCCCGGCCGCGGACTGCGTCATGTCAGATTCATCCGACCGCGTGATTCCGGCGACACCCCGCCGCCGCGAGGCGGCCCGCCGCGAGGGCATGATGCCCGGGGCGGCGCTGCCCGCCTGGGCCGCCTCCGCGGGGGTGGCGATCCTGCTTCTGCCCGCCTGGGCTCGGGCCACGGTGACCGCGGCGGCCGACGCTCTGCGCGGGGCCATCGCCACGGCCGCGCCCGGGCCCGAGCACGCGGCCGAGGTGGCCTGGCCGCTGCCGGCGGCGCTCGTCCTGCCGACGCTGGGTGTGGTCGCGGCATCGGCCGCAGCCGGTCTCGCGGTCCGCTTTCTGCTCGACGGATTCTCCTGGCAGCCGGCGCGGGCCCTGCCGGATCTCCGCCGGATCGATCCGCTGGCCGGGCTGCGGCGGATCACCTCTGCCGGCACGTTCGCGGCCGCGTTGGGCAACGGGATCAGCCTGGCGATCCTGGCGACGGCCACGATGTTCGCCGTGGCGCCGCTCGTGGTCGGCGCGGGTGCCGCCGATCCGCTCACGGAGTCGGGTGCCTGGATCGGCGCCGCATGGCGCGGAGCCGCGGGACTCGTGGCCGTGGCGGCGGTGCTGTCGGCCTGCCAGTGGGCGCTGGCGCGGCTGCGCTTCGAACGCCGGCTGCGCATGACGCCACAGGAGTTCGCCGACGAGGCAAAGAGCATGCAGGCCGATCCAAAGGTCCGCCTGATGCAGCAGCAGCGACGGGCGGCCGCACCACCCCGGAAGCATGCGGCGGCCTGACGACTGTCCGGCGCTGCGGTCCGGGTGTCAGCGGATCGGTTCGCGGTCGCGGCCCGCCATGTTTCGTTGTGGCCCGTGGTCCAGCACGCCCCGCATCGCCTGGGCGAGGCTATCGGCGGCGGCCGCCCCCACGGCACGATGCAGTTCGCTGCCATCGGCCTCGACGAGCAACACCGTGGGGAAAGCATCGACCCCGAACGTGCGGCAAGTGGCGGCGTCGCGGTCGGCGTCCACCGTCACGCAGACGAACCGTCGGGATAGGGCCACGATGCGCGGGTCGGCAGCCGCGGAGGCAGCCAGTTCGGCGCTCCATCGGCACCACCGCGCTCTGAACACGACGAGCATCGGGAGCCCGTTCGCCGATGCCCGGCGGGCACCGGCCTCGAAGCCTTCCACGAACTCGATCGCCGGGCCGCCGGGCGTGGCGACTGACGCCGTGGCGACCAGCCTCCCGGTGGCGGCCTCGGCCACGTCCGCGCGCCACCACCATGCGGACCGGCCGACGACGGGCTGCTCGTCCCGCACCTCGCAGCCAACGGCGAACGCGGCCCCGGCCAGAGTGGCGACGAGACGGGCACGCAGGCGGTGGGCCGGGATGTAGAGGAGGGAAAGCACGTCGTTTGCGGCGCTGGCTCAGGGGGGTGGGAAGCACCAGTCGGTCATTGTGGTAAGTCGTCCTGTCGCTGACGGGCAAGACCGCTTTGTGCCGCCGGAGGTGGCGCGGACGGCGCTGGTCCGGTGGCCGGGGAAATCCCGGCAACGTGGCGGAACTGAAAATCATCTGTCGGATGGGGCAGGCGGCCGCTACCGTCCCCCGGGGCCGTCTTCGCGCACACGTGCATAGTTCGTCGTTCACCGCCGCGTTCGTCGCCGGCGTCGCGATTGCGGTCGCGATGTGCGGATCGGGGTGTCGGCTCGTTCGGCAGCGCGGCCCCGTCCCTGCCGACCTCGCCGCGGCCCGGCGACTCTCCAACGAAGGTCTGTCGGCCGTCGATCACCGGGATCTGGCCCGCGCCGAGAAGCTCCTGGAGCGGGCGGTGCAGAGTTGCCCGCTCGACGTCGATGCCCGCCGGCACTACGCCGAGGTGCTCTGGAAGCGCGGCGAGCGCACGGCGGCCGTGATGCAGGTCGCCGAGGCGTTGAAACTCTCGCCCGAGGATGCCGGACTGTGCGTCGAGGGCGGACGCATGTACCTCGAACTCGGACTGTTCGGCGACGCGGAGCGGTTGTCGCGCGAAGCCGTGCGGCTCGCCCCGCAGTCCGCTTCGTCCTGGCATCTTCGCGGGCAGGTGGCCCTGGCCCGCGGGCAGGCGGAACCTGGGCTGGCCGACCTGCACCGTGCCCTGGCGATCGCGCCGGACGACCGCGACGTGCTGCTCGACACCGCCGAGGCCTACCGGCGGCTGGGGCGGCCGCAGCGGGTGCTGGCCACGCTGGCCATGCTGGGCGACACCTACGGTCCCGGACAGACGCCGGCGAACGTGCTCGCCATGGAGGGGCAGGCCCAGGAGTCGCTGGGCCGCACCGCCGATGCGGCCGAGAGTTACCGGATGGCGATCGCCCGCGGTGACCCGCCCGCGGTGGCAACGGAGCGACTGGCGGCTCTCGAGCAGGCCGGGCCGCGCTGACGGCACGCGGTCACTCGCCGGTCGTCGCCCGACCTGTGAGCAGGTCGAAGGCGCCGATGGCCGGTACCAGCAGCGCCAGCGTGGCGAAGCCGTAGGCCGCCGCCACGACGAGGAACACCTGCAGCGTGCTTCCCTGCAGGAATCCGGTGATCGCCACGAACGTCAGGGCCGGCAGCAGGGCCGACGTCCAGCCCACCGCCGGCGATGGATTCCGAGTTGACAGAGCGGCATACAGCCCCACGGCACCTCCCACGATCGCCGCGAGGAAGGGGGCCAACTGGAGTTCGAAGCTGCCGCCGAAGGCCACCATGATCCGCATCGCGGTGGCGACGCCCACGAACAGGAATGCCACGACGCCAAGCGCCACGGCGATCGCCCCGCGCGAGGCGGTGTGGGAGAGGCCTGCGTAGAGGCCGAGCACGGCCACGAAGAACGTGAGGATCGCCAGCCCCAGCACGAGATACGCGCCCTGCTCGGCCGTGGCGATCCCCAGGGGCACGAGCGCCGCACAGAGCAGGAGCGGCAGGACGACCATTTCGCGGGCCGCGGCCAGCACGCCGAGCAACTTGCCCCACACGAACTCCGCAGGCCGCAGGTCGCTCGCCAGCAGGAGGTCGAACGTGCCCCGGTCGCGCTCGGTGGTGACGCTGGTCACCGTCATGGCGGCCACCGCCAACAGGCTGGCCAGCACCATCGGCACAACGGCCGCGGCCACGGCGACGCGGTCGGGCCTCGGCCCCCGGGCTGCGGCGGCGACCCCGGCGACGGCCACGGCAAAGAGCACGAGCCACGCCGCGCGAACCACGATCATTGCCCGCCCGTGCGCCCGTGTGCGAATCTCCCGCCAGAGCACGGGATTGCTCCACACCGTCCGCGCCGGCCGTCGGGACACGATCGTGGCGGTCGTCGGCTGGCGGCGGCTCGCGCCAGCCGTGTTCCAGTGCCTGGCCCGGGCCACGGCCAGGCCGCTGCTGACGGCGATGGCGGCGCCGCACACCGCCACGAACGGCGCCAGCGTCCGGCCTCCCTGTGGCTGAAGCGCCGCGAACACGGCCCGCGCGGGAGACACGGCGGCGGCGGCCTCGACCCCCCGGGTCGCGCCCAGCGCCTCGCCCACCGCCAGCCACGCCGCCAACACGAACGCCGTGATCGCCAGGGCCTGGAACGTGGTGTCGCGCCAGAACGCCACCGCGTTGGCGATGCTCCCCGCGGCGGCTGCGGCCGCAGCCGTGACCGCGAACAGCCGCACGAGTTGCGGCGCGGTGACGCCGCCGAACAGGGCGGCCAGAGCGAACATGGGGGCGGCCGCGACGAGCAGGAGGAGCAGCCGCAGCAGGCTGCCCGCCAGTTTGCCGAGCACCAGTTGGGCGTCGCCGAGACGGCTCAGCAGCAGCAGTTCCAGGGTGCGTCGATCCTTCTCCATTCCCACGGCCAGCACCGCCGCCAAGGCGGCCGCGAGCATGGCCAGCACCAGCTGCAGGGGGCCGAGAATCCGCATCAGTGTGGCCCCGAATCGGGCTGCGTCGCCGGTCGTGGTGACGGCCTGAGAACCGGTCACCACGAGCCAGCAGGTGGCCACGATGCCGAGCAGGGTGCCGGCGTACACGGCCCGGGCCACGAACAGCCCCCGCGTCCGCGGGGCCACCATCAGTTCGCGTTCCCAGACGGCTCCCAGCAGCATGGCGGCGGCACCTCCGCGCCGGCCAGTGGAATCTGGCCGGCGTCTCCGATAGAGTACCGAATCAGGGTGGGATTCAGGATCATTCATCGTTTTTTCCCAGGAGTCTCCAGCATGGGTCCGCGTACCTCGGTTCCTCGCCTTCGCCGCCTGTTTCTCGTCGTTGCGGCCGCCGCCGTCTGGACGCTGCAGGCCGCTCCCGCGTCGGCCCAGATCACGGCCCAGACCCTGATCGGCAACGCCGTTTCCGACGATAGCGCGACCAAGGAGATCACGGGCGCGATCACCCGCTTTCGTGAGCGTGACATCGACGGCTGCCGCGCGATCCTGGAACGGTCCAAGAGCAACAATCCCAAGTTGCCGCCCCCAGGTGTGATGATGGCCATGCTGTGGCTGGGCGTGAATCAGGTCGGGGCCGCGCGGGCCGAACTCGAGGATTCCGTGGTCAAGTTCCCGGCCGATCCCGAGCCCTACCTGATGTTCGCCGACCTGGCCTTCCAGGAGCGGCAGGTCACCGACGCGGACGTGCTGTTCGCGAAGGCCACGCAGTTGGCCGCCGCGTACGCCGAGAATCCGAAGCGGAAGCGAAATTTCGACATCCGCTGCAGCGCCGGCAACGCCGCCGTGTTCGAGGCCCGACGCCAATGGGACAAGGCACTCGCCCAGCTCGAAGCCTGGATCAAGCTCGACCCCGAAAACGCCGGTGCCCACTATCGCAAGGGCACTGTCCTCTTCCAGCTCGAGAAGCCGGACGATGCGATCGAGGAGTTCCGCGAGGCCCGCAAGCTCGACGAGAAGGCCCTGCAGCCCGAGTTGGCCGTGGCCCGGCTCTACGACGAGGCCCGCAAGCGCGACGTGGCCAAGAAGTGGATCGACGCCGCCCTCAAGGAAGCCCCCAAGGATCCGGCGGTGCTGCTCGCCTCGGCGCAATGGTATCTGGGCCAGAGCGACGGCCTGGAAACGGCCAAGAAGATCGCCGACAACGCCTTGGTCATCGACCCCAAGAGCCTCGACGGTCGCATCGTCCGCGGCGTGATCGCCCGGGTGGGTCGCGACTACGCCACCGCCGAGAAGTTCTTCAACGAGGCGCACGTCCAGTCGCCCGGTAATTTCGCGGCGAGCAATTCGCTGGCCCTCGTGCTGATCGAGTCCGACAGCAAGGATTCGCGGCAGCGGGCCCTGGAGATGGCCGAGGCCAACGTGGCCATGTACCGGGAGAATTCGCCGCAGGCCGTCAACGCCCTGACGACGCTGGCGTGGGTCTACTACAAGCTCGGCCGTCGCGAGGATGCCGAGAAGTTGCTCGACCAGATCGCCCGCAACAACGCCCTCACCACGGACGGCGCCTACTACGTGTCCAAGTTGTTGGCCGATCGCGGCGAGAAGGACCGGGCCCGCAAGATCCTCGAAGACGTGCTCACGAACGAGGCCGTGTTCGCCACGCGCCCCGATGCCGTGGATCTGCTCGCCAAGCTGAAGAAAGAGGCGCCCGCACCCGCCGCCGAGGGCAAGTGATCGCCCCCGGCGGTTCCGGGATCACCGCTGCGTCGGTCGTCGCGCGGGTTTGACCTTCGCGTCGGCCGGCGCCGCTGGGACCGGCGGTTCCGGCGCCGGTGGCGGCGGCAGCGTGGGCATGACCCTGATCGTCATCCCGCCCGACTGGCCCGGTGGGCCCACGCGGGCCGGTTCGCCGCGCATCGCCCGCCGCCGGGCCCGGAGCCTGTCGCTGCGCAGGGGGATGCCGGGATACGCCTCGACCGGCACCTCGAGGTTGGGCAGGCCGATGCGGCTGCCGTCGTAGAAGTAGGTGAACATCTCGATCGCTGCGCAGTCCGTCCCCCAGGCCAGCAGGAGCGCGGCGGCGAGCAGCGGCACCCGGGCGCAGCCGCGGACGGCGATCGACGTGCGGAGCATGCGCGGGGTTCCTGGGCGGGGTGGCGGGCGCGGTCCACCTCTTTGATCGGCGGTTGGCGCTCGCCACGGCGAACCAAACGGGTCGATCCTGCCCAACCGTCACAATCGGCGTGGCCGAAAGGGCCGTGGCCGCTGAATCCGCTGCCCGGTTGAAACCGACCGGTCTTCCGTGCGAGAGTCGGCGGTGACTGAATTTTCTTGTCGGTTCCCCGGGAAGGCTCGCCGGATGGATGACTCCGCCACCCTGCGCCTCGTGACGTTCGTGGCGGCGGTCGCGGCCGCCTGTGCTGCCGGCGCCGGCGGCTTTCTGGTTCGCGGCACCACCGCGGTCCCCGCCGCGGGTTGGGCAGCCGCCGCTGCGCTTGCGCTCGCGGCGGAGATGGGCGGCCGTGCCGCCGGCGTCCTGGCCGACCCCGCCGCCGCGGAGGGAGTGAGGCTGGCGGTGGCGGCGCTTGGGCTCTGCCCGGCCATGTCGCTCCTCGGGGCCAAGCGGCCGCAGCATGGCGTCTGGCAGTTCATCGTGGCGGCGTTGGCGGCGATGCTCGCGCTGCCGGCGGCGACGGCGGCTCTGACTCGGCCCGGCATGGTGCCCGACGTGCTCGATCTGCAGCGCGGGTTCATGACCCTGCTCGTGCTCGTGGGCTGGATGAACTTCGCCGGCACTCGGCACGGCGTTCCTGCGGCCCTCGTGGCGGTGGGGCAGATGCAGCTGATGCGGCCCTTCCTGCCCTTCGTGCCGTCGGCTGCCGAGGCCCCTGGGAGCGACTGTGTGGCAGCGCTGCTGGTGGCCGGCGGAGCCCTCGCCGCCGCTGGAATCTCGGCCTTCCGGCCCGTCACGGTGGGTGGCCGGGTGGGCATAGCGGCCAGCATCGATGGGCCGTTCCTGGCCCTGCGCGAGACGCTCGGCGCGGCCTGGGCACTGCGCATCGCCGAACGTTTCAACGCCACGGCGGAGGCTCGCGGCTGGCCCTGCCGGTTGCGGTTCGCGGGGCTCGATGCCGGCGGCGACCCGACCGACTCGGGATGGCATCGCGACGCGATCCGCTGCCTGCGGGCACTGCTCTTGCGGTTCGTGTCCCATGAGTGGCTCGCGCGCCACGAGGCCGCAATACGCGATCCTAACGCACCGGTGCTGGCCCACACGAGGGGAGAACGATAGACTGAGCGGCTCGCCAGTTGCGGTCGCAAGTGTGCGGACGCCGCGGCGTTTCGCCAGCCTTTTTCCCTTTTCCAGGAGCCTTCCTCATGGCCGATGAACAGCAGTCCCAGCCGATGCCGGTGCCCGTCGACGAGTCGCACATCGTGGCGACCTACGCCAACTTCTGCCGCGTCACCGGCACGCCCGAGGAACTGATCGTCGACTTCGGCCTCAACAAGCAGGTGGCCGGCACGTCCCCCGAAACCATCCAGCTCACGCAGCGGATCATCGTCAACTTCTTCACCGCCAAGCGGCTGGCCTACGCCCTGCAGATGGCGGTCGTGCGGCACGAGCAGGCGTTCGGTCAGTTGGAGACCGACGTCCAGAAGCGCGTCGTGCACCAGCAGTCGGCCAAAGGCTGACCGCAGGCCCAGAGTTTCCCGGCCTGACGGCCGTCCGCGGCACATGCCGCGGACGGCCGCGGCTGAAGCCGTAGGCACACGGATTCCGCGATGAGCAGTTACGACGAATCTGAAGAGGTCCGGCGGGCCCGCGAGCAGATCGTCGCCATCGTCGAGGAGATCCAGCGGCTGGCGGCGGGCGACACGCCCGAGGCGGAGTTCTTTGCCGGCCTGCTCGACCGCGCCCTAGCGGCCATGGAGGCCGTGGGTGGGCTCGTGTGGCTGCTCGGTGAGGGTGGCCGCGTCGAGCCGGTCTGCCATTCCCGCCTCGAGTTCACGGGCATCGGCAACTCCCCCGACGCGGAGAAGGCACATAGCGGCCTCGTGCAGGCGCTGTTCAACGCGCCGTCCGGCCTGCTCATTCCTCCGGGCGCGCAAGTCACCGGTCAGGACGGCAATCCGCTGGCCGAGAACCCG
>Ga0315900_10002604_pt1 | contig 27282 bp, 24 predicted proteins | sample LakEriMetagenome_FD_203521 | JGI IMG/M metagenome (GOLD analysis project Ga0315900, IMG submission 203521) | Freshwater fungal communities from buoy surface, Lake Erie, Ohio, United States - Buoy 12 MA114 | ecosystem: Environmental > Aquatic > Freshwater > Lake > Lake biofilm | place: USA: Lake...
TTTAGATACTTTAGATTTCAATAAACTATTTTATTGTATTTGTATTTTAGAATCTAAATATAAAAAAGAAATTAAATATCGAGTTTTATATATACAATTTTGTTTAGAATATGATCCAGAAACTGTAAGTAAAATACAATCTAATATTAATTTTATTAAATTACAAAAATATGATAACACAGAATTATTGCAAAAAAGAAATACAGAATTACAAAAATTAATTACAATCCAAAAATTTATCGATTCTTTAAAATATACTGAATATTATTTATTTTTTACAGATCGATTACAAAAAATATATACTTTATGTTTCGATAATTCAGAAGTTTATAAATTTTTAAGTTTATATTATTTATGTAAATTTGATGTTTCTAATTTTTGTAAATATATAAATTATAACAATTACAATATAATAGAATATATATTTACAATTTTAGAAACATTTCAATATAAAAAAATTTTAAATTCTGAATTTCAAAAAGAATTATTCAAATCAATTTATAAATTCAGATGTAGTTTTTGAATCTTTATTCAAAATTAAAACAGAATAAATAAAAAAATTGATTTTTAAAATAAAATTTTTATAAATTTATAAAAATATAAATTTATAAAAATTTTATAAATGACTATTTACAGTGTAGAAATTTATTTTGGTATTAATTTAACACAAGTCCAAATTTTAAAATTTGCAATTTCAAATTTAGATTCATTAAATTCAGATTTTAAAACTAAATACACAAAATTTTTAGAAACTGTATATATACATTTAGAATCTGTAAAAGGCGAAAGTTTTACACAATATTGTACAGAATCTGATGATAATGAATTAGAAATATTAGCTGAAACATACTCTCGATTTTTATATGATTTATGTGATATTGGAATTTCAAATTTAACATTTTGTAGGTATCCACACGATACACAAACTCCAGATGAGGTTATATTTGGACTAAATGTATATACAGTTAGTATTGAAGAATCTGATGAGAATGATTTATCTGATTTTTTAACTACTGGAATTAATTTACAATCACAATTAGAAAATGTCAAATCTGAATTACAAAAACTAGGATTCAATCAAAAAATACAAATGTATAATATTCCAAATGATTGTCAATGTTGTAGTTAAATAATATTTTTTATTTTTTATTTAAAATGAGTGATTCTACAAAAGTATTATACACTTACACACCTTATGTTTCACATAAATCAGGAAAAAAATATGATGTGTATGTTCCAAATCCTCAAACAGGGAAACTTAATATTGTAAGTTTTGGAGATTCTAATTATGAAGATTATACAATTCATAAAGATTCTAAACGAAAAGAAGCTTATTTAAATCGACATAAAAATGATTATTTAAATGATCCATTACATCCAGGCTTTTGGAGTGCAAATTTACTTTGGAATAAACAGACTTTATCTGATAGTTGGTATGACACTTTAAAGCGATATAATTTAACTCCAACAGCTATATCATAAAATCTGCAAATTAATTATTTTTTTACAATATAAAAAATAATTTTATAATATAAAATGGACTCTACAATAGGCTCCGATATGTTTTTACAGTTTAGTACTGTATTAGTTAATTTAAAATTATTTCATTTAACTACAGATTCGTATGTAATGCATAAAAATTCAGACACTTTATACTCTGATTTATCTGAAAATTTTGATTTATTAATGGAAACTTATAGTGGTAAATATGGTAAAATAAAATTATCAGATTCAAATATTGAAATAGATCAAACTACTAAACCTGAAATAGTAAATTATATCTCATTAATTTTAAAATATATTGATTCATTTATTTCTAAATTTGATTCAGTAAAAGATTCAGATTTATGTACAATTTTAGATAATATAAAAATTAGTATGAATAAATTTATTTATTTTAGTGCATTTAGTTAAAATTTAGTTAAAACTTAGTTAAAACTTAGTTAAAACTTAGTTAAAACTTAGTTAAAACTTAGTTAAAACTTAGTTAAAACTTAGTTAAAACTTAGTTAAAACTTAGTTAAAACTTAGTTAAAATATTATATAAAAAAGATTTATATAATATTTATTTTAGATAATATATATTTATCGTAATGCTGATTCATTTAAGATTCCAATTAAAATTCCATAAATATCTGAATCTAACTGTATATTACTTTTTAACACACTCATATATTTATAAATTCGAGGGGTTAAACTTTCAGTTATAATTTTTGGATTTGATATAATTGTATCGCCTTCTAAATTTTTAAGATATAAAAAATTCATTAAATATCCAAGTTCAAGTAAATCATTTTTTCCAGTACATACACTTTCACTTTCAGAAATATTACTACTCCAAGTTTTATTCCAATAAGTTCGTAAATATCCATAATATAAAGAGGAATCTGTAAAATTTTTATAACTTACAATCCAATAATCGCCTTTTGAATCTTTTCCTATATTAGTAGGACTCAAATCACAAAGGACACCATATCGATGGACAATTTCTAATATTTTTAAGATTTGAATTCCTAATTTATATACATTCCGTGGGTTATAATCAGTAGAATCTAAAACTCTTAACCTTTCTTGAACAAACACATATCCACCCATAAATTTATAATCTAAATTTATATAATGAGTCGGAATATTTGATTCGTGTATAAAATTCCAAACTGTTAGTGTGTCATAAATATCCGAGTATTCGGGATTATACCATGAAATACTAACCTGTACTTTTATATTATGCATTATTATAGTTCCAGAATATGAATTAAAATTTGATTTATGAGTTTGTAAATCAGTATAATCGTTTGATATACACACAAAATTATCAGTTTCAAGTGAGTCCAAATTATAATCATACACAACACCAGATAATTTAGATTCTAAATAAATTTTATCACCCTCTGAATTATAAGCATAGTAATCTCCTAATTTTAGTGGTAAATTTTTATATGGGTTATTTAAAATATACCATTCATATAAAATTAAATTTAAATGTTTATCAGGTGTTAAACTAATATTTCCAATTTTAGAATTTACTACTGATTCTAATTCCGCTTTTATATTTGAATCAGAATTTGTATATACATCGTATAAACTTTGTATAAAATACGGATCATATGTTTCAAATTCTTTTAATATTTGTGTTATATACTCCATTTTAAATACATATATATATTTTTTTATAACAAAATTAAAGTTGTAAATATAAATAAAATTATAAAGAAAGGAGTATCTCGTCGAGCGAAGTGAGATTTAGTAATTATAAATTTATTAGATAAATTTATAAAGATAATTTGAAGAATCGATTTATAAAGAAGGGCGTAGCCCACCGAGCGAAGCGAGGTTTAGTAATACTACAAATTCAATAAGTATCATATGTAAATTCTTCTAAATTTAATTGCGAATTATTATGTTTCATCCATTCTAAATCATATCTCCATATAAATCCTCCTGAACTATAATCTTTTTCATTATTACAAACATAATTTCTTGTACACGCTCTTAAAATTCCACCTTTAGTTGTTTTATTATCACGAGCAGCTAATGAAACATTTGTGTATTCTGTTTTATTATTATTTTTATATTTAATTACTTTTATTTTATTATTAAATTTATCTATTGTAATCATATTTGAATTATATAATTTTTCTTCTCGATCGTAATTTATTTTTTGTTTTTGTATTTTAAATTTTTGTATTGATTTATCTATTAAATTACTTTTATTGTTTTCTTTATCAAATAACCAAACATATTTTTTATATGTAAATTTTTTGCAATTGTTTATTTCATTATCAATACAACATAATTTAATAGAATTACGACATAAATCTGTATTTTTAATAGCTTCACGTAAACTATCGTATCTTTCAACTACATTCCCATTAATATCACATTTAATTATTTTTATAGAATTTGTTTCCATATTTACTAAATTATTTGAAACGCTATGTTTTACATTTTCACTTTGAGTAATATATTCTAAATTTGATAATTTATTATTTTCTTTATTCCCATCTTTATGATTAATTATATACTTAAAAGGTCTTAATCCTTCAAATGCTTGCATCACAATTTTATGTACAATCATTTTTCTATTTTCTGTTGTATTTATATATTTATATCCACTCAAAGTTTTATATTGTTTTGCTTCTATTTCATATACTCTTAAATCATATTTATATAATTTGTCTAACAAATTTTTATATTTTAGATTTAATTCATATTGTTTTTTATCCTCAAATTCATTTTTATTTAAAATAGTATTTTCTATATTTTCTATATTTTCTGTATTTTCTGTATTTTCTGTATTTTCTGTATTTTCTGTATTTTCTGTATTTTCTGTATTTTCTGTATTTTCTGTATTTTCTGTATTTTCTGTATTTTCTGTATTTTCTGTATTTTCTGTATTTTCTATATTTTCTATATTTTCTATATTTTCTGTATTTTCTGTATTTTCTGTATTTTCTATATTTTCTGTATTTTCTATATAATTAATAAATTCTTGTAATTTATTTTCTTTAATAAGAGATTTATATTTAATTCTTCTTATATTTCCGTATGAAGACACTTTTATTAATCCATATCTTATTATTAAGAAATATTTCCAGATTTCAGTTTGATTTAAATTATTATTTTCCTTATTTTCTAGATTTTCCTTATTTTCTAGATTTTCCTTATTTTCTAGATTTTCCTTATTTTCTAGATTTTCCTTATTTTCTAGATTTTCTTTATTTTCTAGATTTTCCTTATTTTCTAGATTTTCCTTATTTTCTAGATTATTTTCAACTCGTTTTAATATAAAAGGTATTATATTATTTTCACCTTTTAAATTTTTATCAACCTGTGTTGCTGTATATCCTAAGCCTTTTACAATAGATATTCGAGTAGGCCACCTTTTAATAAAAATATTTTCTAAAGTGTATTGATCTATAACAACACATCTACTATTATTTATTCGCTGTTCAGATTTAGTAGCCCATCTTAAATTTGTGTAATGATTGTTAAAAGGATTTCTATCAATATGATCTACAGTTAATTTTAAATCATTTGAATTTCCATAAAATGCAGAAGCAACTAAAATATGTGCAAAAAATCCTTTAATTAATTTATTGTCTAAAACTAAAGTATAAAATTTATATCCGTGTTTAATACATCCTTTTAAATGATTTTCTTTTTCTAATAATATTTTCTTTTTTATATTTCGTACATCTCCATTTTCACTAACTTCATACATTGAAGCATTTAAAACTGATAAAGATTTCCATTGAATTACACTCATTTAAATAATTTAAAACAATTATTATAAAAAAAATTATTATAAAAAAAATTATATTTACATAAATTTTAGTATAAAAATCAATTTTGCACTAAAAATATATAATACAATAAGTATTGTATATTATAAGTATTATATATTATAAGTACTGTATATTATTTAAATTAATTCAAAATTGTAATATTTATACTATAAACTCCGCACTTAAGGAGCTGATATACAATTATTTGGTAGTTCGGTGGTAGGTGGATTTTGTTGTACGTTATTTGGATTATAAAAACTATTGAATTTACACCCGCAAAGTGCTAAGTCAATCTTACCAGTTGTAGGGTCAGGTGTGCAAGAAGCTAACAAATCTGAGTATGCTTTAACTGGATTGTAATTTTTATCGACGCAAACCCAATTGTTGTAACACCAGGGTGAAATATACGTATATGCTCCTTTAGCTTTTATGTAATATAAAATTGCCAAACTTGCAGTTATAACTAATATTAATACAAGAATGCATACTATTAAAGTAAATGTTGGAAATCCCATTTTATTATTTATATATTATTTTAATATATAAAAAAATTTAATATATAAAGCTCGCGCTAAAGCGCTCGCTTGGGCTATGCCCTTCTCTAAATTACACCGATTCTAATAAGTAAAATTATGAATTAAAAATCTGTAATTTTATTTTTTAAACATCTGAATATTTTAATTTTTTGATAAATTAATATTAAAAAATATATACTGTAAATTACATACTCGAAATTAAAAAATAAAATTAAAATTGATTTTTTTAATTTTATTTTTAGAATATATAATTCTACATAATTTCTAACGCTTAAAATGTCAGCTTTTCAATCTTTTTCGGATGCTATTTCGAATGCAAGCACTAATATACTAACTGGGTATGTGCTTCCAACAGTAGTAAATTTTTATCGTGAAAAATTTTCAGTTGAAACTACTGTCGAAGATTTAATGTCTGTTCTTAAGATTCAATCTACAGCTTTTCAACCTAATCTTTCAATCGGATTATCTGCACCAATATCAAATATTGCTCCAACTTCAGTTGGTCGTAAAAAGGCAACTACAACTAAACAACCTGACGCTCCAGTTCCTGAAGGAGAAGGATGTATTTTTAGATTTCAACGAGAAACAAAAAATAAGAAAAAAGGTGAAATTTGTAATGATCCTCGTATTCCAGGTTCACAATATTGTAAACTTTGTGCATACAAAAAGACTGGTGGTGGTTTAACTAAAGGAACAAAAACTGGTGCAGCGGTACCTACAGGGTTAACAATGACACCTATTCCTATTCCAAATGTATCAGCGGGACCAGATTCAATTACTGCGGATGATAGTATTGTTCCGGGATATATTGTAGAAGAATCTTCAAATTTTGTATTTGAAATTGTAAATGATTCTGAATATTATACATTTGGAAAATTAAATGATTCTAAAACACATATATCTCAGTTAAGCACAGATGATTCAGTTAAAGCATCCCAATTAGGAATGAAAACCTATGAATCACAAAGTAAAATTCAAACTTTATTAAATAGTGCAAATGAAGCATTAGCGCTAAAGAATGGAGGTGTGAGTACACAAGTTTCTGTAAATGCTCCTCAAGTGTCAGGACCGCTAGTAATGCCACAGATTCCTCAGATTCCACAGATGCCACAATTATCAGGACCGCTAGGACCGCTAGGAATGCCTCAAATTCAGTCAATCCCTCAAATACCAGGAATGCCAGGAATACCAGGAATGCCTCAGATGCCTCAGATGCAACAATTATCAGGACCGCTAGGATCGCTAGGACCGCTAGGAATGCCTCAGATGCAACAATTATTAGGAATGCCTCAATTTAATATACCTAACGGTCCTAAAGTTTAAATATACATATAAAAATTAACTAATAAAAATTAACTAATAAAAATTAACTAATAAAAATTAACTAATAAAAATTAACTAATAAAAATTAACTAATAAAAATTAACTAATAAAAATTATATAATATAATTTTTATTACTACAAATTTTATGCATATCTATTATTACTACAAATTTTACGCATATCTATTATTACTACAAATTTTATGCATATCTATTATTACTACAAATTTTATGCATATCTATTATTACTACAAATTTTATGCATATCTATTATTACTACAAATTTTACGCATATCTATTATTACTACAAATTTTATGCATATCTATTATTACTACAAATTATATAATATAATTTTTATTACTACAAATTTTATGCATATCTATTATTACTACAAATTTTTTTTCCACTTGAATTAAAACGAAATGCACTTGCACCACAAGTGGGATCTGCCACATAATTAGGATCACTTAAATTACAATTTAATTGTGGACACGCCGGATTTTCATTACTTTCAGCTGTATTTAAATTATTTCTAAAAATAATAGTAAAAATAATACTTACAATTATTAATATAACAAGAACTACAATTAAAATAATTCGACCGACTCCTAATCCAGATTTTTGTGGTTTAGTTGTATTTAAAGTGGAATCGGTATTTATTATAGAATCATTTATAATTCCAGTCGAAAGATCAATATCACTCATTTTAAATAATATAAATATTTTTATAAAGGGTTTAAAAAATTGAAACTTTATTTTTCTAAAAAATTTTTAAAAAATGAGTAAAATAACTGAATCTGAAATAAATTCGGCTTTAAATAGTTTAAACAATGAAAGTACAAATTTAATTGTTAATCCGACTTTTGTACTTCGAAAAGTTGATTATGAATCTATCAAATCTAAAATTGTTCAAAAAGATTATACTGATTTTTATAATATTTCTGAATTAAATTTCAAAAATCCCTTAAACAATTTTAATTTTAATTATACAAGTACACAAAATCAAATAGGATTTTCGATATTAAAAAATAAAACATTAATTAAAGTTTTAGGTCGAAATAAATCATATAATATATGTAGTAATTGTAGATTAGATTACACTGGATATCACGGGTTTGGAATTCCGTATAAAATTATGGGATACTCTGCTAATACCGGTGAATCATATAATAATGTGTGTGTTATTCTTGTCGCTGGAGAAACTTGTAGTTTAGAATGTTCATATTCATATTACTTAAAAATGGGAGTATATAAAACTAGTTTAAATCCTAAATATTTAGATTCTGAATCTTTAATACGATTTGCGTTTAATACGTTATTTCCAAACACTAAATTAATAGCAGCACCCGAACTTACAGAATTAGTTCCATTTGGAGATTTAAGTATTTCAGATTTTCGAAAGCGTTTACATATGATTAAAAAAGAATAAGATATAAATAATTTATATTATAATAATTTATTATAATATAAATTAATAATTTGTGAATTATTAATTTTACGAGTTTGGGGCGAAAGCCCCAGATATATCGATATTTATTATTTTAGATAAATTAAAAATTTATTAAAAAATTAATATAAAATTATTTTTATAATTAAATAATAAATACAAATAATAAATATTTGTATTTATTATTTTTATAAATTTATATTTATTTTTATAAATTTATATTTATTTTTATAAATTTATATCAATTTTTTATTGTAATATTAGTATGTAAAATTTCAGAAGTATAACCTTTTATTTTTAATTCATTTTGAACTACTTTTAATATTAATATCGAATTTATATTTTTACAGAATTTGTAAATTCTAAAATATGTAATATTTTATTTAAACATTGAGTACCATTTATCTTATCTGAATTCATTTTATTAGAATCAGTCTTATATTAAAAATTTAAATTTATAATATATCAATTTTTTATAAATAATGCAAATTAACTAATTCAGAATCTACAAAAGTTTTTAATAATTCATCATCTTTATATACATTAATTCGACCTCCTCCAAGCATTTCAGAACTGCAAAAATAAGGAATACCTGCTTGATGTGTAATATCAACTTTTAAATCATTTAATTCGTGTTCAACTCGATATCCTACTTTTCGCATTAATTTTTTATCAAAAGGAATATACATAGTGTACTCCGATCCATTATAACTGTATTTTAACATTCCAGCAGTTTTATTTTCATTTACAATTAATTCGGCTGGATTAGATTCAATTTTAGGCATTTTCTCGATTACTCTATTCATTACATATTTTGTACCTACAGTTTTTATATTATTCCAATTAAAAAGGAGTATTAAAAATAAAAGTATTAAAATTAGTAAAATAATAATTAAAACTGTATTCATTTTTAAAATAAAATAAAAATTTTATTAAATTCAATTTTTAATTATTTTAATAAATTTTTTAATTTTATACAGATAATCGTTTTTATTATATTTATTTCAAAAAATTATAAATACAAAAATTAAAATTGATTTTTTATATTTTATTTTTATTACAATAATTTATCTATTAAATAGAACTATTTTATTCTATTTTTCCAACCTCTTAAACCTTTTCAAACTTCTAAACCTTTTTTAAAATGTCAACCTCAATTTCAAAAGTTTCATTTCGCAATTTTGATGAAAATTGTATTCAATTAGGATCTTTTGCTGATAAGAAAATTGAACAAAAAGGACAAGCTCCTATTCAATATTTAGAAGCTCCTATTACTTATAAGTATGGTAATATTGTAGATGAATTTTTACTTGAAGGACCTAAGCTTACTTGTACTATGGGAATTACTAGTACAACAGATACTCAAAAAGGACGAACTCAATATCAAATTTCAAGTAAAATTGGTAATTCAGATGATGAAAATATTTTTAAAAATGTATGTGAACGTATACATAGTACACTATGTAAACTCGGAGTTTATCATAAAGTAAAACTTGGTATGGATCCAAATATGGATGATAATCTTGTATATCAAATGTTTAGTAGTACAATGGTAAAAAAAATTCTTACTTTAACTAAAGATAAGGTAACTAAAACAGTTGTATCAGGTGCACAACCAACCTTATATATGAAACTTGAAAAGAAAGGTTCTGGATTTGGAGAAACTAAAACAAACTTTGCAGGATTAGATGGTAAAAATATTGATTGGGAACTTCTTAAACCTGGAACTGAATTTTCATTTATTCCACTTATTCATTTTAGTGGATTTTATTGTGGAAGTGTTAAATCTATTCTTTTCAAACTTAAAAGTTCGGTTGTATTAAATATGAAAAATAAAGCAAATATTGTGTATCAAAATGATACAATTGCAGGATTACTTGCAAATAACCCGGATATGATTAAAGAATTTCAAGAGCAAATTGAACGTCTCAAACGTGAAAAAGAAGAATTCGGTAGTACTGGAGGTACTAATATTAGTAGTAGCGCTCCACCTGCGATTAATGATGGATTAGGAGGTTTACCTAACACATTCGGATTTAATCCAAATATTCCAGTTCAATCAGTTCAGAATATTAATGAAAATACACCTCAAACATCTGTACAACTTCAAATGAATACTCAAATGACACAACAACAAACTCAGCAAATGAATCAATCACAACAGATGAATCAACCTCAACAGATGAATCAACCTCAACAAGGACAACAACAACCAGGACAGATGAATCAGCCTCAATTCACACAACAACAACCAGGACAGATGAATCAGTCTCAATTCACACAACAAATGAGTCAACAACCTCAATTTACTCAGCAACCAGTCCAATCACCAATTCAAACTCCTCCAGCTTTTTCTATAGATAATTTAAATGGAATGTCTCCAGAACAAATTAAAATGTTAATGAGTAATCTTCCATCAATTAATAATTTACAAAGTAATATTCCAATTAACCCAACTGCAAATATTAGTTTATAAATATATTTACAATATAAATAATAACATAATTTATTATTTATAAACTTATTCTAAAAAAACGATTTTAATAAAATCATCTGAATAAAATTCTTTAAATCCTTTAATCATTTTTTTCATATATGTACCAGATAATATTGCTGTAAATAATCTTTTTTCGTATATATTTGATTGTTGTAAATTATATAATTTACAATATTGTAAAAAAATTTGTACATCTTTTATTTGATTATCTTGAGCTCCTCCAGAATTTTCAGTATATTTAATTATAAATAATTCATTTGTATCTGGATCTATAGCATCAAATGATTTTGTTCGTTCTCCTAAATTATGTTTTAAATCATTTGTAGATTCAGAAATTTTTATATTATTAATATCTTTAAGATCTAAACAATAAGATCTGTTATATAATTTTTGTATATTTTTATTGTATTTTAAATTATAATATTGAATTTGTATTTTTTCATCTATATTTTGTTTTGATGGATCTTTTTCTAACCCTATATTATTAATTATATTAGATTTTAAATAATTTAAATATTCTTCGAAAGATGTAAATAAAATTTGATATAAATTATATCTATTATTTATTTTAATATAATCTTCTTTTTTTAAACTTCCATCTATTAAATTTTTATAAAATAAATTCAAGTTTTTTATTCTTTCAGAATTTATAATATTTTTTCTAAATTCTGTAAATGAATTTTCATTATTTGTTTTAATTTCTATTCTATTAAGTTTGATAATTTTTTTATTTTCTGTATTTTTAACATCTTCCTTATTTTCTGTATTTTTAACATCTTCCTTATTTTCTGTATTTTGACTGTTTATATGTTTATAACATAAATTTCCATCTTTAACTTTATTTTTACATCTTGTGTTATTTTTTGTTAATGCTATACACTGCATTTAAATAAAAGTAAATAATAATAAATTGATCTTTAATTTTATTTAAAATAATAATTAAAATTAAAAGTAAATAAAGATGCAGTGTATAGCATTAACAAAAAAAAATACAAGATGTAAAAATAAAATTAAAGATGGAAATTTGTGTTATAAACATATAAATTCAAAAGATGTTAAAGACGTTAAAGATGTTAAAGATGTTAAAGATGTTAAAGACTTTAAAGATGTTAAAGACTTTAAAGACTTTAAAGATGTTAAAGATGTTAAAGATGTTAAAGACGTTAAAGACGTTAAAGATGTTAAAGACGTTAAAGATGTTAAAGATGTTAAAGATGTTAAAGATTTTAAAGATTTTAAAGATTTTAAAGATTTTAAAGATATAAATAATAACGAAGTTAAAGACATAAATAATAAATACTTTAAACATATAAATAATAACGAAGTTAAAGACATAAATAATAAAGACTTTAAACATATAAATAATAACGAAGTTAAAGACATAAATAATAAAGACTTTAAAGATATAAATAATAACGAAGTTAAAGATATAAATAATAAAGATTTTAAAGATTTTAAAGATAATAACGAAGTTAAAGATTTAGAATTAAACTTTCAAAACTTATTTGTATCACATAAGCAACAATATGGACAATTTTACACAACTAACTGTGATACAATTTTAATAGATTTGTATATTCCGGAAAATGTAATTAAAATAATAGAACCTTTTTGTGGAACAGGTGAATTAATTCAATTTGTTAAAAATAAATATAATACAAAATTCCATAATTATAAAATTTATAAATATGATATAGATCCTACAGATTCAGAAACTATTAAATCTGATACTCTATTAAATCCTCCAGATTTTACAGATTGTTTTATTATTACAAATCCTCCATATTTAGCTCGAAATAAAAATACAGATAAAACTATATATACTAAATACAATGTAAATGATTTATACAAAGCTTTTATTAAAATTTTAAATCTTTCAAATCCAATTGGTGGAATTTTAATTTTACCAATAAACTTTTTTTGTAGTTTTGATTCTACTGATATCTTATTACGTAAAGATTTTTTAACTAAATATAAAATCGAAATCTTAAATATTTTTACAATTCCTGTATTTAATGATACAAGTAGTACAGTTTGTAGTTTTAATTTTATAGCTCGTGAAACTGATATTAGTAGTAAATTACAAAATTTAAGTTTAGAATCCTATACAGATTTTGAAATTGAATCTTATTTCAGACCTATAAATTCTAAATTTATTTTAGAATTAAATATAAGTAATAATTATACTTTTGGAGGAGAAATTTATAAATTAAAAGGATCTAAATATAATATAACTCGATTATTAAAAAATCAAATCTCTAATACACATATTTTGTTAAAAGCAATAGATGATTCAGAAGTAAATACTATATGTTTAACATATGATTCTAAACCGTATTACGGAATTAATACTAGTCGTTCATACGCAACTTTAAATATAGATCCAATAATTGATATTGAAACTCAAAAAAAATTAATATTTAAATTTAACGATTTTTTAAATTTTAATCGTCTTAAATACAGTTCTTTATTTTTAAGTAATTATCGAGAAGGTAAAAATGGATTTTTACGTAAACGAATTTCTTTTAATCTTGTGTATAATTTATGTAGTTATTTGTTAGAAAATTTAGAATAATACAAATATAAAAAATATTATTTTTTATATTTATAATAAATAATCATAGTATGGTTCTACTTCTTTTCGAAGTACAAAAGTATTTAAACTTGTTTCTATCGATTCTATAGATTGGACAGGTTTAGTTTCTTTTATATTACATTGAGATTGTATATTACATATTGCTTTTAAATTTTGTAAATATTCAGATTCCGCTATTTCAGCTTCTGAAAGTTTACGAGGTAGACGATTTACAATTATAAAATATACAAATCCTAATATAACTCCAAAAATTCCTAAAAATAAAATAATATAATTATATGTACTTTTATAATTTAAAATTGTAAATATATTAAATATTAAAATAACAATAAAACTTAAAATAAGTAAAACTGCAAAAAGTAAATTTTCACGTGTTTTAGTATTTTTATTATAATTTAATACAAATATTTCAAACGTAAACACAAATAATCCAAACAATCCAAACCCTAAAATTAAAAAACTAAAATTAAACCCATTTTTCAATGCTGTATTTCCATTATAACCTGGAATTTTAGAAATTTGGATTAAATTTAAAATAGTACAAACTATAATTCCAATTAATAATATAATTATAATTATATTAAATATAATAAATTTCATTACTCATATTTTATATAACAAAATTATATTACATATATTTTAAATATAAAAAATAATATTATATTTAAAATTTATAATTCTGAAACAGATGATTCTACAATTGTTTCAGGCGATATCTTTGATATAGATTTAGATTCTGATTTAGATTCTACAGGTTTCACAGTTTCATTAGATTCTGCAGATTCCTTTGATTTTGATTGTATTCGACCTAAAAAGAAATATAATACAATATTAAGAATAAAACAAATAATTAAAAAGGTTAAACAAAAAATAGCTGCCACATTTCGACTCCTTTGTGATTGGATTCCACATACAATTAATGCTCCAAAAATAATTAAATTTACAAAAATTAAAAATCCAATAAATAATCCAGTTTTCATACGTTTATTTCGTACAAATATTACTAATGCTGCAATTAAAAAAATTAATGCAAATAATGTTAAAATTAAAGTACCGATTCCAAAATCGTATGCTGTTTGTAAATTTGTACTTGTACTAAAATTACCATTTGAACGAATATTTGCTAATGCAATAATTGATAAAATAAATGCTAATAATAATAAAATTAATAATACTATTAAAGTTATATAAAATCCATTAGACTTTTTAGGTGTAGAGGCCATATTTTATATAATATAATTTTATTTTTTATATTATATTATATTATTTTTATAAAGATTTAAAAAAAGTTTCAGCTTTAGCGTCTAATAAACTTCGAACAGGTTCATATACAACATACGGAATTTTTAGTAATTTTATAAAATCAGATTCTTCAAACAAATTTAAAGAATCAACTTCAATTTTGGAATACTCAGATTTAATTTTTTCAAATTGAGTTATTTGTAAATTTGGATTTTGAGGTATTTTAATAAAAATAATAAACAAATAATTATTATATATACAATATGAATCTAAAACTGATTCTTTACTGTATGTAAACAATCCTAATGTTTCTTCATTTAATTCACGTAAAGCTCCAACTACAGGATCACGATCTTTTTTATATTCAATTGTACCACCAAAATCTGTTAAAGTTTTATATGTAAAATCTTTACCTACTAAAAAATATCGGTTACTTTTCCGAATTAATTCAGAATTATCGCAATTATAATTTTTTTTAAAAATTGTATATGTGTGTTCTAATGAATCTGAATCTCGTAATTTTGGTACACATTGAACCTCACTATTGTTAAATAATTCTAACCCACTTAACGTGTCATATTTTTTCGGAATTGTGAGATATAAAGGTTTTCCAGAATCTATATATTCTTTGAATGTTTCAGATTTTAAAAATTCTGAAAATCCAACATTCATTATATTTTTATATTCACCGTTAATAATGCATTTTTTATTAATCGGTGTAATAGGAATTTGACGAGTTCCAGTAGGAAATTTTTGTTCTAATATAGGTTCTAATTCGGCTTGTACATCTTTAGTTTTATTATAAGGTTGTAAAAATGATTCAATATTATTACATTTGACACCATTATTTGAGTCATAATATAATATTACTCCACCTCTAACGGGATGAAAATTATAATCTAATTCACTTATTTTTTTAATACAAATTTTACCAGATTTGGTTTCATCGTATTTAGAGTTAAATCCATAAATATTATGATACATATTTAAATAAAGTATATATGCGTGTACTTATAAAAATCATAAAACAAGAAACTTAAAACAAAAAAGTTAAAATTAAATTTTTTTTTAGAAAAAAATCAATTATTTTTATTTTATATTTTATTATATAGAATTTTTATTATATAAAATAATAAAAATGTAAAATAGAAAATTGTAAATTTGTAAAATTGTGAAATTAATAAATTTGTAAAATTGTGAAATTAATAAATTTGTAAAATTGTGAAATTAATAAATTTGTAAAATTGTGAAATTAATAAATTTGTAAAATTGTAAAATTAATAATACTCACAAACTGTAAATTTATACAAATATAAGAATATAAAGAAAGGGGCGTAGCCCCAGAAATATTAAAATATAAAATTATATTTTTACAAATTGTGAAAAATATAATTATTCTAAATTTGTAAAATAAAAATTAATAATACTCACAAACTGTAAATTTATACAAATATAAGAATATAAAGAAAGGGGCGTAGCCCAGGAAATATTAAAATATAAAATTTGTGAAAATATAAAATTTGTGAAAATATAAAATTTGTAAAAATATAAAATTTGTAAAAATAAAAATTAATAATACTCACAAACTATAAATTTATACAAATATAATAATATAAAGAAAGGGGCGTAGCCCAGGAAATATTAAAATATAAAATTATATTTTTACAAATTGTGAAATTAATAAATTTGTAAAATTGTGAAATTAATAAATTTGTAAAATTGTGAAAAATATAATTATTCTAAATTTGTAAAAATAAAAATTAATAATACTCACAAACTGTAAATTTATACAAATATAAGAATATAAAGAAAGGGGCGTAGCCCCAGAAATATTAAAATATAAAATTATATTTTTACAAATTGTGAAAAATATAATTATTCTAAATTTGTAAAAATAAAAATTAATAATACTCACAAACTGTAAATTTATACAAATATAAGAATATAAAGAAAGGGGCGTAGCCCAGGAAATATTGAAATATAAAATTATATTTTTACAAATTGTGAAAAATATAATTATTCTAAAAATACCATACTCTTAAATTTTCCATTTAAATCCACAAACAGTACATGAATTAAACGAAGTCAGTGGCTCATCTGAGCTTTTAACTCGCTTTTGTTCGGTATTTACCTTATTTGATTTACATTTTGGACAATCGTATGCACCAGTAGTAGTTAAATTTTTATTACGTAAAATTTCAATATTACTCAATCCAGTTTTAATACTGTCAATCATATGAGAATTACCAAATAAAATACCATTTTTAAGTTCTAAATCAAAATCCCGATTTTTTGAAGCTTCAAAAATCGGATTTAAGTATGAATCACCTTTTAATAAATTTAAAACTGATTCATAATCTAAAGTGTATAATAAATTACAAATAGTGTATAATAATTCAGAATCATCTAATACTTGTTTTTGGGAAACTGGATATTTACATTCTAATAAACTTTGTATTTCAGATTCATTTAATTTTGAATATGTATTTTGAGTTCTTTTTACCGAAATTTCAGATAATATTGTATAAACGTTTAAAGCTTTTTTACTCATTAAATAAAAACAAAAGATTAATATTTTAATATATTAAAATAAAAAATCAATTTTTTAATGAGTATTTCTAATTATTTAAATTCTATACATCAGTATTTACAAAACGCACCTTTGATTGACCCAGATTCAAATATTAATTTAGAATTTAAAAAATTGATAAAAAATAATACTTTTTTAAAAAAAGATAATTCTAAAATGGCAAATTTGACAGCAAGTTTACAAATTTTAAGTTTATCAAATTTTGAAACAAGTGAACCTAAATCAGATTTTAATACCGAATTATTTGTAAATCCCATAAATGTAGGTAAAATTAGTATTCCAAATTTACCAAAAACAGTATTACCTGTTTCTCCCGATTTAGAAACTATTACTGAAACTAAAACCGTTGAACCTAGTATAACTGATATAATTAATACAAATACAATTAACACGCCTCAACCAATTAAACCTGCTTTACAAATTGTAAAAGCAAGTACTATAAGTACAGCGGGACAAGTTATGGATACAGGTGCACATATTTATACTTTAGATGAATTAACTAAAAAGGGTGTTACTAAACCAGTATTACAAGAAATTCTTATTCGTTTAGGAGGAAAGAAAACAGGAAATAAAGACGAATTAATTAATCGAATTTTAGAACTTCAAAAGAATGTAGTATAATATAAATTTTATATTTGTATACTTAGATATTTTTTATTTATTTTTGTAAGATAAAATTGATTTCTTTTTTTAAAAATATAGTAAAAATATTACTATGCAGTGGGATGGGTCTTTTATAGGAAGTATTAAAAAATCAAATATACTTCAAAAAATTAAATATAATTCAGATGTTTTTTGGAATTTACAAATAAATAACGTTAATTTTTGGTGTATAGCTCGTTCTTGTAAAACATTATATCCAATTATAATAGATAAGTTAAAACCGTTATTTAATATCGAAATGAATAAATTACATTATTGCATTCGAGGGAAAACTATTTATATTTTATATAGTGTGCCTAGTAATTCTGAATATGCGGCTTTAGCAGAATTAAAATTAAATAAAATCAAATATAATGACTTTGAATTTGACAATCGATTACGAAAAATTTTAGCATTTCGAGAATTATTAGGTCTTAAATTTAGTACACCCACAAGTATTCGAATTCGATTTGATTTTACAAATAGTAATCAAACTGGAGAATTAAAAGATTGGAATCCTATTTCATTTCGAGAAACTGATTTTGTGTTTGATAAAATGGCATTAGGGAAAGGAATTTTTAAAAAGTTATTTAACAATGATTATGAAATTTTAGAAAACAGGATTCGAGAATTATTAGTTTCAAATAATATAAATGATTTGAATGGTTTATTAAATAGTATGGAACAAATTATATATTCAATTGACAAGTCATATTTATGGATTTTAAATGAATTTTCAAAACGAATGAATCGATTTTTTTAGTTTTTAAGATTCTAAGAATTTAAAGTTTTAAGATTAGGAATTTGTAAAAAATTAGTTTCAAAAACTTGAAATGTATTAGACTTATTTGTAAATTCTTCAAAATTTTTTATTATAAAATCAGAAGAGTCATATTTAGATTTTAAATTTAGGTATAATTTAGGTTTAGAATATCCAGAGTGTACAGTGGAACTTTGCCTATAATAAATATATGAATTATTTATTATATTTAATATTTATATTTAATATTTATATTACTTTTTTTAAATAAAAAAATTGATTTCTTTTTTTATTTTTCCTGTAATATAATATATTACACAGATGTGTAATTCTATTTTACAAATTTTAAATATACATTTTTTAGATATAAATATTTGTAAAAAAATACAATCATACTTATGTGATTATAAATGTGTATTATATTATTTTTTAAATTCAGTATCATATTATAAAATACATATGTATCACAAATATTATAATAATTGTAAATTTACAACTTTACAACATATAAAAGACACAATTTCAAAACTCGATATAGTGTACTATTATTCTTATCTAAATTTAGAAAGTAGAAATCTACGTTCTAAGTTAAAATTTTATCCATTTTCTTATAAATATAATACAGCTGTTTTATTTGGAAAATTATATGATTCATATTATATCTTAATTTCATATAAAAATAAAGAATTATATTTATATCTTTTTCAAACTTTAAATTCTAATTTTTTTCAAATTTGTAATATTCAGTATGAACACGGTTTATTATACCAATGTATTAAAACTTATAAATTACAAACTTATATTGAATAAAAATATATTATGATAAATATAATAATAAAAAAATATATTATAATAAATATAATAATAAAAAAAATATATTATGATAAATATAATAATAAAAAAAATATATTATGATAAATATAATAATAAAAAAAATATATTATGATAAATATAATAATAAAAAAAATATATTATGATAAATATAATAATAAAAAAAATATATATATATAATATATAGATAATAAATAAATATAATAATAAAAAAATATATTATAAGATAATAACAGAGAATTATATTTTTTACCTTTTGTAAAAAATATAACTTTTATATATGTATATAAACGGGGCGGAGCCCCAAACTATAAATAAATATACAATATATATTTTACAATTTGTAAAATATATAAATAAATAAATTTATCGAAATCCTCTCGAAGATTGGTACTGTGGTTGTAATGATTTTTGAATTAAATATTCTTCTCTACTCATTCTAGGTTTATTTGCATCTCCTCCTTGTCCTCCTCTTCCTCCTTGTCCTCCTTGTCCTCCTTGTCCTCCTCTTCCTCCTCGTCCTCCTCGTCCACCTCGTCCACCACGACCTCTATCTGAGTTGGGTGTATCCATATTACGTACAAATCGTTTAAAATTAATAGTTGATTTTACATATTCAATTGATTCAAATGTTCCATATAAAATATCTGGTTTATCGTTATAAATTTGAAGAGTTTCAGGGTCTAAAATTACAGTATTTAAAATTCGATTTGGATCAATTGGAGGAAGTATTGACACTCCTTGATATTCTTTTTCTTTCCCATACAAATCTATTTTAAAAGTCGGAAAATATAAATCATATAAAGGTGAATCAAAAGTACTATATTTAAGTGCAGAAGGTGGAAGAATATTTCGACTGCTTGGAGGAATTACACAAACTAATTGTTGAATTTGATTAAAATATCGTACATTTATTGGTCGATCGGAATTGAGTAATATAGAATCAGTGTGTTCTAAAATTACAGATAAATCACTTAATAAGGGACTATAATTGTATTTATAATAAAATAATGGATCTACTGTATTAGATCCATTTAAATAATATTGTAAATTCCAATTTATCATATTAATATAATTTATACATACATTTGAAATCTCATCACCTGAAGGAATAAATGCTGAAATATATTCCGTATTTTTTAAGAGTTCTAAATCTATTTTAGGTCCAAATGCGTGATAATAATAATTACCTCGATATAAATCAAAATCAAATACATTTCGTATTTTTCCATCTAATCCGTTAACTAATTTAAAACTTTTTTCTGAAATAGGATTATGTATAACATCTTTATTACTTGCTATATCTGTAATAAGTAATGCTTCATCTCTCGATAAAGTATACACAAAATTTTTATATGCATTCCAATCAATTTTACAATCAGGTGTAGTTAAACCAGATCGTAATTTTCGATATGAGATAAACATTTTATCGTATGCAGCTACAATATTATCAAAACTAGGTATTCTTGGAATAAAATCATTTCCTATAAAAAACGACATAAGTACAAAATCTAATACACAAGTACTACTTAATAGTTCAGTATGTAAATTTTCACGAAGTGCGTCTATATAAATGATATCAGTATTACGTTCTCGAGCTAAATATAAATTTTCAATTGGTGCTACTAATGCAAGCATAATTAAATCTGCATCTAATCCATACACAACTGTAGTTCCATTTAAGATTTTAGAATTATTACGAATATATTGAAATATTTTTGCTTCACCTTCAAATGGTGAATCGTGTGAACTGTATAATACAACTGGAGCTAAATTTAAGTAATTATCTTTTAAATATTCGGAAATTGCAAAATCGATTTTTTTCATTAAATTTGTTCCAGGAGTAATAGCACTAGAATCAAATCTAGTATTTTTATTTTGAGAGTTTTTAAATCTTCGTTGACGTTGTTGATTGATTTTTGCAAATAATGCAACACCATCAATTGAAATCATTACAAAATCAGTAGGGTTAAATTTTTTGACTGCTCGAATAATATTAAGTATTACAAGGCTTATAAATTCATTTTCTAATTCGAGTTCAGATTTACCTGCTATTTGTTCTATAGCTTTTTCGGTTTCAAAAGCTCCATATTTATATGTTTCAGCTGCAGAATTATGAATAATACCATTCGAATCTAAAAATAAATTATTAATATTTTCAGGTAAAGATTTTAATTCTACACCTTTGTATCTTTTATATCTAATAAATTTACCTACAAAATTATTAATTCCCATTGTACAGATATTTTAATATATAATTAAAAAATAGAATCAATTTTTATTTTACTACAAACTTAATTTTTAATTTCGTATAATAACAAAGTTGAAAATATGCTAAATGAAATATGAAATAATGAATGATAAAAAATATAATTTTTACTTCTATAAGGTGTATTTTTACGACCAAATGCTTTGATATAAAAAATTACAGTTAAAATTATAAAACTCAGATTAATATAATTTAAATATAAATGATTGTTATAAAATAAAACACAAAACCAAGTTAAAATTCCGATACACACAGCGATTGGTTCAATCTTGTAATATCGACATTCACAATTATAATGATATAAAAAACTGTATATATAACCTATATTCATAATTAACCCTAAATACAAATTATACATGTATGTGTAATATAGACAAATTCCTGGAAATAATAAAGTTGTAAATGATAAATAATCAATTACACTAGGGTATGAATCCGGTTTATTAATTTGTACATAACTTCCGTCTAAGTGTAGGGGAACGGTTTTACAAAATTCAGATTGTAAAATATTTTCTAACTGTTTATAATCAGTTTTAAAATCAATATTATTATCTGGATAATATGGACCACTATAATGAATTCTGTGATAGAAATAATCAAATGAAACTATTAAAATTGGAACTTGTAATTCACGAGATAGTGTATAATATCCACTTCTCCAAGGAAAATTTTTTAATGATCCTTCTGGAGAAATTAAAATTTTAAATGAATCTGAACTTTTAAATTTTTGTACTGTATTTTGTATAAATCCGCCATTATTTTCTTCTTTCAAAGTTGCAGGAATTGCATTTACAAGTTTCATTAAATAATTATATCGATTATAAACTGTACGATTTACAACTGGATATAAATGTATATTTAAATGTATTGAAGTTAATCGATATAAAAGTAAAAAAAAGAAATCCCAATATGAAGTGTGAGCGTAAATAATAATACATTTTTGTGAATATGTTTCCATAAAAGATATAAAATTATCGGACGGAAGTTTCCATCCTAGTAAAATTAAAATACATTTTGCTATAAAATTATAAATCATCTTTTATAATTTTATATATTTATTTAAATATTTCAATTTTTAGAATTTAGAGTTTAAAATAATATATTCAAATTTTCGATACTCTAAATAAAAATCTAAATCTAATTCTATAAAAGTGTCTGGAAATTTAGATTTACAAATATGTATTATATGTTTAAATAAATTTATATCTTTTGTACTTTTAGGTATTTAAAATTCTAAACTATCCAAAAATTGAATATTTGGAATACATAAATACGTTTCTATATAATTATGTAAATATATTTTACAATGATCCTTATACATAGATTGTATATATGAGTTTTTAACACTGGGATTAATTTTTTCTTCATTTAGTATATATATATTATAAAATCAAAATATTTATCAATATATTCTAAATTTATACAAATTCCAGTATAGATATAATTGCATTCATAATCACCTGTTTTATTTAAATAATAGCATATTTCAGATATTGGAAATTGTAAAACTTGTGAGATTGTAGTTTGTTTTAATATTTTTGAAGTATGTATAATAATGCAGTTTGTATCAATCAGATCGAATAGTATATGTGTATTTTTGTGTAAATTATTTAATACATTTTTATTTAAATCTTTATGAAATATATATTTCATATATTCGAGTATAAAATATGCATTAAAATGATTTATATTTGTATATCCGTTTCTGATTTTTATAAACTTAGAATTTGGATTTATGTAATTCTTTAGATTTGTAGAATCATTTATAAATTCAGTTTTATATTCAAGTGATTTAGTTTCTAAAATTGATTCTAATTTATTACAAAATGCTTCTAAACATTCCTGAAATTCATATTTATCTAATTTATCTAATTTATCTAATTTATCTAATTTATCTAATTTATTTATGCAATATTGTATAATATTATATTTTTTATTTAATATGTCAGTTATAATTGTTTTAGTTTCAAATTCTTTTTCTAATTCACTGTTTAATTCATTGTTTATCCCACTATTAGTTTCTTTTTATAATTTAGTGTTAGACTCACTGTTAAATTCATTTTTTAATTCAGACATTTTTATAAAAAAATAATATATTATTTTTTTATTTTTATTATTATTTTATTTTTATTAATAATCAATTTTTATCATTATTTTATTTTTATTATTATTCAATTTTTATTTTATATCTCCTTTTCTTCTGTAGTTTTAGATTCTTTATTTTTCTTTTTAGATGTTTTAATTACCTCAACATCTTCATATTTTTTTCGAGCTAATGTATTCAATACATTTGATAATTCTGTAGAAACTCCTTCATATTCGTCTTCATAATCTCCTGGGTATTTATAATCTGTAGATTCATACTGAATTGATTTTAACACTTTGCTTTTTCGGGCAAGAGCTTCCAGAATTTTAGATTCTCGTAATAAAGTAGTTCCTAATAAAATATTTGTATACACAAATCTAGTAAATGCTTTAGATTTAGTATTTTCTCTAAAAATACGAAGAGTTGCTTGATGCATATCAATCATAAAATAACTAGGACTAATAAACAAATGTCTCGGGTTATTTCCAATTTTATCATCTAATTCAATACCAGTACCTCCAACTTTGATATTTCCTATAAGCAATCTACTATTAGATTCGTTATTAAATTTATGTATAAGTTCTCCTCGTTTTCGAGTTGCACCTGTTAAAATTAAAGGGTTATAATTTTGTAAATCTATATTTGCTTTTTTAATACTATCGTTATAATTAAAGAAAAGAATAACTTTATTTTTATAGTTTGCTTCTAAAATTTCCCTAGCTACTCTTATAAAAATATCAGTTTTGAGAAACTCGAGTTCTTTTAAACATAGTGTGACTGATCCAAAATTAATTCGATTTTCAGTGATTGCTCCATCTACATATGCCACACTTTTTGCAAGTTTTCCAATAGCTTTACTTATCTTTTCTTCAGTTTCAGGATCTGTATTATAATATCCATTTTTTTTGTCTTCAGGAATATAAATATAATTACTAACTACATTTGATAAGTCAGAAGGTATATTTGCATTTTCAGTCACAGTTTTAGTTAATGTACAATCTTTTAAATCTCGATTTTTAAGATTATCTTCAGGAATTACACTACTAAATTTTTTACAAAAAACTTCAATAAACATATCATAAGTAAAATTTTCAATAAATTTTTCAATATTCTTTGTATTTAAGAATTTAAATTTATGTTTTTGTAAGTAATATTGTGTTTTTTCCCCATCGCAACGATTTCCATAATCAATTAATTCTGAAATTCCAAACCCTTCAAAAATCAAATTATTATTTAAACTTCGATACATATAATGCGATTTAATAATACCTATAAATTCAAGGAACTGTTTTGCGTGTTCGGGTTTATCAAAAAGAGTACCAGAAAGTAAAAAAGCTTTTGATTTCTTTGAAGATATAGCTAATTGTGCAATTTCTTTACACGCCTTCCATTGCGCAGTTCGATTTTTCAAATTATGACATTCATCAAATACAAAAAAGACACCTGATTCAATTAAGTTTTCTAATTTTTCAGTTGCTTTAAATTCAACATTTTCAATACCTCCATCAGTAGTATTATCAAATCGATCAAGTAAACCGTGTTTTGGTTGTCGATTTTTCACACTTCGAATCGATGCATATGATATAATTTCAATTAAATCAAACTTATATTTTTTCTTTGCACGAGACCAAGTATCTTCAACCGTGACAGGACAAATTACATATAATGGGACATTATATTTTTGAGCAAAGTAAATAGGAGGATATGTTTTACCAGCGCCTGGTTTTGATTTATCAATATAAAAATTACAATCATTTAGAATATAATCTAATTTTTCATAATGTTCACGTTGATATTCTCGTGGAACTACAAATTCGGACATTTGGATTTTTGATTTATATACCGTAAAAAAAGAATTATCTTCTTTTATAAAAAAAATAAAAATCAATTTTTTTGTAAAAAATATTTTACAAAAAAATCTAACCTTGTTAAAATTTCAATTTTGGATATATTGGAGCTATTCCACTATATGATTCTCCAATAGAAATATACGGATTATTTGTAGTTACCCCATTAAAACTTTTTACAGGTGAAACACTATTGTTAACACTTAAGATTGTATATAAATTAGTTGTTAAATTTTTATTTAATATATATGAGTACGGAAAATAAAAAAATCCGCCATCACCTACATATGAACCCCAACTATTCATTACTTCAAAGGTTCCATTAGAATCATCATATCCTGTAATAACTAATGCGTGTCCTCCTAATAAAGTTTCAGTGTTTGTATTAGGTACTGGTACAATTCCAGTACTCATAACTTTCGCAGTTTCAAAACTTGAATAAATTAAAATACCAAAACATAATGGATTTTTATTGTATAACGATAATTTAATATCATTTAGTATATGTGCCACAGACACACTTTTAGTTATTTTATATTTTTTAGCTTCAATATAAGCAGAATTAGGTATAGGTTGCTTAAAATTTGCGACAATATAAGGTATTGTTTTTTCTGAACATACACCATTTTTAGTTAATGTATTTAATGCCGATTCAATAGTACTACCTACATCTGAATACGGATTGCCATCATTTATTAATGTTTGTTGATATTGAAACATTTTACTAGGATTAAAAGTTGTGTTATACTTATATTCAAAAACTTTACCAGTTGAAAAAGCTGTACAACTTCCTAAATTTTGTTGATCCCAAACTGATTTCATACTACTTCGTAATGATAATTTAGATGGAAGTTTATTTAATAAAGTATAACTAAAACAATGACATACAAGTGATTCATTTCTTTTTACATTTAAATTATATGTTCGTTTACACATAGTAGTAGGATGTGATTCTATAGAATCGCATTCTACACACTCTGTAGTTTCTTTATTTTCTTTATTTTCTTTATTTTCTTTATTTTCTTTATTTTCTTTATTTTCTTTATTTTCTTTATTTTCTGTAATTTCTTTATTTTTTATAATTTCTTTATTTTCTATAATTTTATATTTTTTATTTTTTATAATTTCTATAACTTTATTTTCTTTATTTTCTATAATTTCAGAGTTTTCTATAATTTCTTTATTTTCTATAATTTCTTTATTTTCTATAATTTCAGAGTTTTCTATAATTTCAGAGTTTTCTATAATTTCAGAGTTTTCTATAATTTCAGAGTTTTCTATAATTTCAGAGTTTTCTATAATTTCAGAGTTTTCTATAATTTCAGAGT